>Ga0008109_10000611_pt1 | contig 18233 bp, 19 predicted proteins | sample HigsolmetaGSP18D_FD_59306 | JGI IMG/M metagenome (GOLD analysis project Ga0008109, IMG submission 59306) | High solid enriched microbial communities from the Joint BioEnergy Institute, USA - SP1-8-D | ecosystem: Engineered > Bioreactor > SSF (Solid state fermentation) > Aerobic > Biomass ...
GGGGGGGGGGGGGGGGGGGGGGGGGGGGGGGGGGGGGGGGGGGGGGGGGGGGAAGATGAAAGGGAAACTCCAGCAATTTATGACTCGGGATCAGCAGCAACCGTCAAATCGGTAAAGAGCGCAGACGGACTCGACAAGCACAAAACAAAAGGAAAGGATGGAGATTCAGCGACGCCATGTATGTAGGGTCAGGGACGACGGGGCAGCCTTTTTGTCTTGCAGCTTGGGGCGTGCAAGCAGCTCCGGGCGTCGAGACTCGTGACGAGGATGGTGGGGAGGACGAGACGACGGAGACGTCAATCCCTTGCTATCTTCTGCACCGCGATCTCTCCGGTTAGCAGAGAAGGCTGCGAGGAACGGGTTTAGGGCGGCGCCGGGGCGGTGGTTAAGCTGGGAGCTGGAATGGCGTTAGAACATCTGGAGGCGTCTGGAGGCTCGGCGAGGGGCGTGCGGAGAATGCGAGTCGATAGTGCCTACCTAAGTACGAGACCGCGGTGGGCGCACTAGCCGCCGGAACGAGTGCCTGTGGAGAGTCAGGTGGTGGCGAGACGGCCGGCCAGTGGAGCAGAGCGAGCGGCCAGGAAGAATGGGTTCAAGAATAGGAGAGAGGGATGCTTCACGCTGCGACGAGTGGGAGGCGGCGAGACGAGCACACGCCGGAAGTGGAGGGAGAGCCGGGCGGATTCGCGGGCGGGCGTGCGTGCCTGGAGGGCTCTGATTTGCCTGCGGCTGTGCCTGGGGCAGCCCAGCACCAGGGGCGGAGCGTGGCGAGGGCTGGGCGTTGCGGTGCGCGCCACGGGTCGGCAGGATGATCCTGGGTTCGACGTGGTACAGCGGTTTCAGCTAGCAGGGACATCAGCCGGCCGGCGCTCTGCTCTATTAAATACCTGCTGTACGGGGTAGCCAGCTTCTTCACGGCACAGGGTCCCTGCCGGACCGGCCGGCTCGCGGTGGAAACGGCTCTCTCCCGCAGAGATACGCAGCATGAGCGACAGCCCATCCCAGTCGATCTATCAAACGCCCTAGAATGCGCATGCAAGCGCCGCTGCGTCTGGCCCAGCGGTCACCGCCTTTCTTTCCGCGCTGCTCCCCTGTACGGTAGCAATCGCGACAATCGTCCACCTGGAAGGCTGCCAGAGTTAGATACGTCATCGATGATTTATCCCGGATTCCCAAGCAACAACTGCTTGTGTGGTTATGTCCTGTAAGAATGCTCATGAGGAGAGAGCTTCGCAGGCATGCTCCTTCTGCTACAGTTGATGGTATTAGACAGTACTCCTCCATCCAGTCCAGGCAGACAGGACCAACCTCTCCGTCTCGGCCGGATTTGATGAAATTGGTGGTTATTCAAAGGCACGACAGGAATGGACTGCATCAGCCCCATTTCCCCTCCTCCTTCCCGGCTTCCCCCTGCTCCAGGCGCGGGCCGCCCCGTTTTTTCGTGCTCTTCGATATCAGGGAAGATCTGGTTCTGTCGAGACACAAGACAAGACGAGGCCAGCCTATTCGTCCGATGCTCAGGACCGAAAAGGCCGAGTCATCGCCAGATCGCCTTTCCAGATGCACAAAAAAAGAACCCGCCATCCATTAATAGATCAACCATTCCCCGCGTCTATCAGCAGCACGATTCCACACCAAGTCGCCGTTGCCAATGTATGATTTGTTGGGCATCACATGCAGCTACACAAAACGGCGGCACGAATAGATTGCCCGTGCCAGCTCTCGTCCCGTTCGTCGAGTCGTCGACGACGCATGGAGAGCGCGCAACAGCGGGCACCCATTCTTTGGGTATGGATTTTCCCATTCTTGCAGGACGGTTTTGCTACATGGCCCCAACCGCGATGCTGGCCAGGACGTATTTTCGCAAAAGTCCTCCGGGGCCAGGCCAGTCGATTGGACGGGGCAGAGGGATAAAGGATAAAGGACAGGGTCAGCTGTGTCTGGACGGCTTCACCAGGTTTGTCATACTCTGTGGTCATCGATGCCCATGTCGTGGCGCCGGCACGGCCTATCTGGATCACGAGCAAGAGATAGACCTGCCAGCTGGCCCGCTGTGTCCCGTGGCGTTGCGGTGTACTGAGTCACATTATTCCTCTTAGCCTCGAGCATGGATAATAGGGGACTGCGCAGGTGACCTCTGTAGGAGCAAAAAAGGTCGGGACTAGCTCCCACGTCTATCTTAGACTGGGAGCAAAAAACAAGCGAGCGCTTACACCGTACAAGCGCAAGAGTCCAGACGGGCCTTTTTGATCCATCCTGCTCTTCCCCTTCCGCACGAGTCTCTACTCACCACTCCGGTCGGCCAGTCCGCATCTGAGACAGCAGCAGTGAGTTGAGAGTGAGAATACGATAACATTACCCACCTGATATGCCGTCCCCTTTGCTGCCGTGTTCGGAGTTCCAGGGCACTGACGTAAGGCACCAATCACATGTAAGCATAATTGACCAATCACAAACGCTGCTGGCTCCCCGTCTCTTCCAGCGGTTGGTCGTCGAGTTACTGCAGATGACAGGTTGAGACGCAGATCAGGGAGCATGGCCCGCAATCGCCTGATTCTCCTCTCATCATTCACTGTGACGTGCGGGATTGTGTGCAAGGTAATCAGGGATGAAATCCGTCTGGCTAATCGGCGAAAAAAACGTATGTACTGTTCAAGGCTACCACGTTTACCGTGTGGGGTGTGGTCTGTGACGAACGCCGCCGCCCGACAGTCAAACTCAGGAATGAGAATCGTTGAAAGAGAAAAAGAAAACGATGGCTGTCAAAGGGTTCTCCTCCAGCGCTTTCTACCTCGGAATATTTCTTAATCTTTTTGAAGCTCCTTTATACATTATTACCATGGTCTGTCAGATTTCTGATTTAACCCGCATGCCTCATGGTGTCTGTGGGAATCTAGGAACCGCCTTTATCTAACACAGCAATTTAGATAACAACGACAATAAGCAAATTCTAAAACCACATGACCTGAACAATTAGTGCCCGTACGCCATCTCAACTTTCAAATCAATAATAGATGCATGGACCAGGAAAGTCGAAACGATGGAGATAATTAGATGAAACCATCCCCGTCGCCGGCTTTGGAGACAGCACCAGCCCTAGCTGCAAGCGCCCGACGGATGGGTACTTATCAAGTACGGAGTAGATTGATGGCCTTTCCAAGTTCCTCCGACGGTTGACGATCACCCCCAAAGCTCGAATGAGGTGCGCAAAGGGATAAAATCCGAGAGAAAGTCGATCGTCTGAACAATCTTCTTTCCTTTACCCTTGCTCCACCAATGGCTTCAGCGCCTCGACTCCCGCTTGGAGGACGGCAGGATTCGACGTCCGCTTCAGGCAGCCCTTCAGTGTGTCAATACCTCCGCATCGCTTCACCGCATCCCTTCCGCGGGCACCGATATCGCCTGATGCTGCGCAGGTCAGGTTCCGCACGCACACGACCCCGCGATGCACCAGGTCCTCGTTGTCCTCCTGGCAGAGACTCAGCAAAAGGTTGACGCCACGCGGGCGCTCCAGCACCGCTGCAACGGCCGCATCGTGTTCAGTCAGCATGGCCAGGGCGCCCCCTGCGGCTCTCCGCGTCGCCACATCATCGGCGTCGGTAAGGGCAAGAAGCACATGAAGGCGTTGAGCAGCTCGTTTGGAACCGTCGGTGAATTTGGCAATTCCAGACTCGCAGGCCATCAGATTGCAGACAAGCTCGCACGCAGCCCGTTGGATAAAGGTGTTGTTGGACAGGAGCAGTTCCTCCAATGTGGACCACGCCTGCCGCACGATGGCCTCGGGCGCGCTCGCGTCGGGGGAAGAGGCGAGATTGGTGAGGGCGAGAAGGCTCTCGAATACAGGCAGAAGGTCTCGCGGCCGATCGTCTGAGAAGCCACCGGCTTCGGGGGGAGAAAGAATCATCACCAGCGGTTTGATGGCCGAAGTGATCTGAGGAAAGCCAGATGATGGGAAAACGTGGGAGGGATTAACAGAGATAAGAATACGCGCGAGGGCGTGGGATGCGTTGTGAGTCGTTTCATTGAGCTCGGGACCGGAGTTTCCATTCTTTGGGGTCACAATGGACAGCAGAAGCTTCACAGCCCCTTGTTGCGCAAGCTTCCCCCGGGTCTTGGTATTCCTAGAGAGGGAGAGGAGTATTTTAGCTGTCAGGTCCTGGATAGAAGCCAAGTCGCTCTTGCCGCATTCAACTAGGAGAGGCATGACTCCGGCGTCGATGACGGCATTGCAACGCGTAGTAACATGTTGGTCGTCGTCTAGGGGATCTGGTTCAGCTGCAGATTTGGCCTTTGAGGAAGCGCTTGCATAGGCCTTGAGTTGCGACATCTTCTTTTGCTCCTCAGAGAGGTTTGGAAGATACTTGGTAAGATTATGTATGATCATCAGGCCCCCGTAAAGGACGGACGAGTCCGCGGTATTCGCCTTGAGCGTCTTGAACAGGTCCCGCAGGAAGGAGGAGTCCTTAGCAAGTTGCTCCTTCACCTCCGGTTTCACGGAGGAGTATGCCAAGCCTTCAATCGGGTTCTGAAGATTGTCGACCTTTGGTTTAGACATCAGTCCCTTAAACCGATCAACAAGTTCGTGGACACTGCTACTCTCCTCCTGAATCTTACCGTTCGATTCGGAGGTAGCATCCTTTTCAGATGTCTTAATCTTGGCCAGAATCACTGCGGCTAGCTCTGAACTTTTAGAGGTGCCGTTGGACAAGGTGTGAGACAGCCATTCGGAGCAATTCTTCGATATGGCGTCACGGCATGCTAGATCAATACATGCAGCATTCAACAACTCTAGCACTGCTAGTTCGACCTTCCTACTCCTTATTCCCTTGTCCATGATAAGCTCGATCGATTGCAGAAACCCTTCTGTTAGGAATAGCGTCGCCATGGCGTTGGGGACAACGGGAAAGACAGCCGCCGCAGCGGAGAAAGCAATAATCAGGTCTTCATTGCGACCTCTTTCCACTTTCGAAGTGATGAGCTTGGAAAAGCGTTTCTCGCCAACTTCCTTAGATGCTTCGAGGTATTTAGCAGTGGCCAGAGTAGCCTGACTTCGCAATTCAAGCGGCAGTCTGTTGTCGAGGGAGGAAAGTATCACGTCGAATCCCTCGTCGTCCACTAAATGCTGTAGCCTTTCTGCATCCACGGACAGGAGTCGTGCAATCCCCTTGAGGGAGCGGCCATCGAGATCGTGACCCGATTCCATAAGTTTGGCGATGAAAAGCTGGAACAGCTCGCTTTCGCAGTGCGATCGGACGTCCTCCGTCGGCCAGAGGGTGGGATCCAGCACGACCGTGTCCAGGCACATCGCTGCGCCATCACCCCTATCATAGATCTCATCAAAGAAGGTTGTGACCGAGACCTGCAATTGGCTTGCAAAATACCGCCGTACACTGACATTTTGGCGGACAAGGCCGGAGATGATCTCGTCTTGTGTGGAAGACAAATCCCCAGGCTTCTGTGCTAAGATGAGCTTCAGGCTTTCCAGGGCCTTGTCCTCGGGCGGGTTAAGTCCATCAGTGGAGAGATAGCGCGAGGCTTCCTTGCCGGCATTCTCGTCCTTTTGGCTGGTATAGCGTCGACAGAGGTCTACAAGATGATGGCTGTTCTCCTCATCTTCCCTGATCTTGAGGAAAGCGGCCTTGACCTCTGGGTTCTCTGGGGCAAGAGAGATGGCTTCCCGGAGGTTTCGTGATGCCGCCTGTAAGCATAGACGCGCAGAGATTAGCAATAGCCAGAAGGAGCTGAAAAGCAGCAACGGCTTTGTACTTACCTCCCGATGACCAGCATCTACCAACTCGACGGCTTCCCGAGCCAGGTGGACGGCGCGCTCTTCGTCCCTTTTCTGGACCATTTCCAACTCGACGTGAAGGGCGGATGCTTGAAGAGTTGGCCAAGACACGTCGAGATGAGTAGAGGGAGAGGCAAAAGTCTTTTATGGTTGAGGCGGAGGGCGGACACAAGTGGGAGGGGCCCTGGGTCAACCACCACGACAGCCTAACCGACGGCCCGCGTGGAGAGGCAGAAACACGGCCAGTATGTAGTCATGGGGACACAGGCTAGGCTGATAATGATGCGATGCTGAGCAAACCGGAGGTGGGCGCGTTCGTGGTGTTTTCTTTTTCTCTGCCTTTCTAGCCCACCTTTTCCTTGCTTGTGGCTGCGGAGACTAAATCCCTTGCCCCTCCTCCGGCCGATAGCGCATGGAGCCTGCAGAGATGCCGCGACGCCAGTACTGCTGTAGTCCCAACCTCCTGGGATGATGGAAGACGGCCGCGCAGGGCCACAAAAGGAGCTATGCTTGGCAGTGGACCAGAAACAGATGATGGACTGATAGATCTGACAACTACTGATAAGTCACAGCGCACCACCCCTGGAGCGGTCTACTGCCAAGATATGCACGGAGTACATAACTCGGTCTTCCTACATACGCGGCGAACAGTAGTAGCTCGGAACTATGCTCCAACCACGAGGGCCATCGGCGTCACGTTTCCGCATACAAGGGGAACACAGCAGCTGCTGAGTCTATATGGTAAAAAGCCCCTTTGAGAAGTAGGCCCTTGGACGGCCCCGAGCTCAGGCACCTGCGCCAGCGCCTCATCATGTATCGCTGTACGGAAGACGGAGGTCCCCGGAGGGAAGCAATCCGGCGCTGACGCCGACGTGAAGTCTTGAACTCCTCATGCTCTTAATAAGAAGTAGTCTTATCTGAACCCCGGCGAAAAAGCCGCGAAATGAGTAAGCGGGTGCAGTAGTACGTCACAGGTGTCATCCGTCCCATGGGCAGGGTTGGCCATTTTCAGGGCTCAGGGCAAGGGTAGGGTTCACAGGTCCAGTGACCTTCCAGCTGTTCGTATTTCACGTGCTTTGGCGTAGTCGCGCGCCTGTGAGGGCGACAGACACCTTGATCAGCTCTATTTCGGGAGCTCCAGATTAGCGCCTTTCTTTGTCTAGCGCAGAGCTTCATATCTCGAGTCTGATCTCGACGCCTCCAGGGCTTCAGGTGTCCAGCACCAGAAGGAGGTCATACAGGGCCAGAGACAGAGGAGGGGGTCGAAAGACGTGAGCTCCGATCAAGGCACTACTAAGTGGTGCCGGCTCTCTGTTCGAACCTCTATATCCTCCACGATGCTATCGCGCCCTCTCTGATCTTCCCCGCGCCACGATGAACGCCGTGGACGCTTCTGAGCACTATGAAGTCGGTACCAATGGTTAGTCCACTCCAGTTCTTGCTCCATAGCCCTGAACTTTGACTGATGTATCCGTCTTTTCAGAACCTTCCCCGTCCCTGCTGACCATCATCCTCGATACCAATCCCCATGCCTGGGCCTTACTCGAGGACACCCTCCCGCTCTCCAAGGCCGTCGCCAACGTTCTCGTCTTCATCAATGCGCATCTCGCTTGCAACTACACCAACGAGGTCGCGGTCGTCGCCGCCCACAGCCAGAAGGCGGCGTGGCTCTACCCGTCCCATGGCCAGCAGCATGAGACCAAGCGCTCCACTGATGCAGACGGAGATATTGAGATGAGTGGCCGTTCAGATGATGGCTCTGCCGCCCGCGCCGCTACCCAGGCAAGCAAGTACCGGCCCTTTCGCATAGTTGAAGAGCAGGTAACCCGTAATCTGCGGGAACTGCTCGATTCGACAAAGGCCGCCGATATCAGCTCGACGACTTCCACCATGATGGCTGGCGCTCTCACGCTCGCATTGAGCCACATTAACCGCCAAACAATCTCATGGGCAGATAAACACGGTGGCTCGAAGCTAGATGCCTCCACCGCCACTTCAGCGTCCTTGCTCCCGGGAGGTACCACCAGCACGGCATCCGCAACCGCCAATACTTCTACAGGCCTGCAGTCGCGAATCTTGATTATCTCTGTTAGTAGCTCGACTGGTTCAGCGCACCAGTACATTCCTATCATGAACAGCATTTTCGCCTGCCAGCGGCTTCACATCCCCATCGATGTTTGCAAGCTAAGCGGCGACGCTGTCTTCTTGCAACAGGCTTCAGATGCAACCAAGGGAGTCTACATGTCACTGGCAGAGCCACGCGGTCTGCTGCAATATTTGATGATGGCATTCCTACCAGACCAACGCTCGCGGCGACACCTGGTACTGCCGTCGCGAGTCGACGTCGACTTCCGCGCTGCATGCTTCTGCCATCGCCGCGTTGTGAATATCGGTTTTGTTTGCTCCATTTGCCTTAGTATCTTCTGCGAACCGCCCGAAAATGGTGACTGCCTGACCTGCGGCACGCACCTAGAGCTAGGTGACTACGGAGCTAAGCCCGCAGTTCTCGCACGCAAGAAAAAGAAGAAAAAGATCCGCACAAATGGAGCGTCTGGCACGGCTACGCCAACCCCGACGCCTACTCCGGGTCCTTGAGATCCGCTTGAACGCAGTTGCACACGATACACAGTTCATCAGAATGGACCGTTACCTTAGAAAGGGTTGAACCCCTATATCATCCCACTGATCCCATACACGGATAAGTGTCTGCATTCGCTTCGAACTCCCCCGGTGGGAGAAGAAGAAAACCAGCGAGAGATTGCTGTCGTATTTAGGGACCTAGGATCAAGAACATGCAAGAAGAAAGCCAAAAAGATCTACAAGTAGACATGAATGGACATTCAAGCAGCTGCGTTCCAATCCAATGACCACTAGACCGCATCTCAGCTCCGCTACCGATAGTTGTCGATTTCACCACTGGAAGAAGACAGGATACTACCAGAGACAGGATAGGAATCGAGAGAGCATGCAATGCCTATAACTCCATGCCTGCTGAACTCTCCAGGATGGCCAGCCGGTTCAACACAGGGGTGGAAGAACAAGGGTGAAAGAAAAAGCATGTCGTGAAGGCTCATCTGCTTGGGCTAGCGAATCAGGGGTAAAGGGGAAACAAAAGCCGCGTCGCTGTATATTAGTATTGCAGGACGCAAGAAGACTTATCGTTTTGACACGTCGTGAATATCTAGAGCCCTGTATCTGCCGACTCGAGGTCAGCTATATGAATGTCAGATACTGCGATCCCCTCTTCCGACTGAGAGCCCTGTGGGAGATTGTTCTTTTACCTCTTGTATCTCGTCGCACGACCGCCCTGAGCAATGCTGCCATGCCCATTGCTGCGGGACATGACGCAGACCGGCTTTTTGTCCTCGGAACTCATAGAAGCCAACGCCTGTATATTGTTTAGTTTTACCGACCGTTCTGGAGACGATTTAAGTAATACATACGAAGGAGTCAGTATTATGGCCGAAGTAGAGGAAAACCCCGTCTTTGGTCTTTTTGACCGCCATGATCCCAATAGCCCCTTGGCAGTGGCTGCTTTTGACACCAGGATGACCTGCGCATCACGGAAGCGGCATCAGTTCCAGATGCAAATCAGATGCCATACTTCAGGGGATTGAATTTACCCATGAAATCAACTTCGATCATTGCTCTCATAGCCTCATCCTCACTAACGTCTTCGAATACACCACCCTCGCCTTTTCGCTGACTATAGTAGATACGCGAAGCGCACGTACTAGCTGCCATAGTCGTAGCCATGTGTTCGCCGGTCCCAGAGGTAACCGCGGCGACACATGTCCTATCGGGGTCCTTTGGGTCCACAGGAATCACGGCTGTGCCAACGCCCACCAACGCTGCAGGGCCGACTCTGCCACGGTGTTTCATCCCGATACCACCAGAAGACGAACCAGCAGCGATATTTCCGTAGCAATCGACGGCAATCGCTCCAACGGTGTCAGTGATATCGTCGATATTGTCCTTGCGACCATCATTATCGGATGATCCGTGTAAAGAACGGGTTGAGCCTGTAGATGCCTCGGGATCATGCGTAGAAGGATTACCCGTCAGAAACTCCGGCGGCTGCTCTTCCCAAGGAAGTGTATCATCCATATATTCGCAATCTTCCTCTTCTCCCGAATCCCCCTGGCAGCTGTTTGTACCGGCGTATGGAGTAAGATTCTGGTCAGTCTGAATGCCGAGAGTACTGTTTGAACCGTCCGCAATTGAGGTTGGGTCATGGTTGCCAGCGGCGTTCGCACCGAAAGAACGGTTACCCGGCAGGTTGGGCTCTACGCTTGGGGAAGGAGAAATTAGCTGGGCGGCCGGATGGATTGTCATAGGGCGGCCCGTGGACGCCGCATAGAGCTCATTCTGACGTTCGACTTCCATACGTTGCTCGAGATCTTCGATTTCTTTCTGCTGAGCAGCTTGCAGGTCATGTCGCCAGCGAAGCCAGCGCTCCCTTGCAGGCGGAGAGATGAGGAAATCATGGGGGAGAATTGGAATTCCGTTGTTGTAAGCAAAGTCCGTGGCACCAGGTCCAACAAGGAGATTTGGGGGCACTCTATGCAAGGAGAGAGGCTTTGTTGAAGCTTCGAGGACAACTCGAGCCAGGGAGATCGGGTTCCTAATCTCTGCAACCATATAAAGGTCAGAGGAAGTCGGGGAGGGAGAAGAAGAAGGGCAGATAAAGTCATTATAGCTAGATAAGCGGAACAACAACGGAGATACTCACGAGAGACGGCACCAACTGCACCGCTCCGGCCATGATGATCGACGATTGTGGCGTCACACTCAACGGTGCCATCCACAGTCAGATTGCTGCCGAATCCAGCATTTGTGATTTCACGATCTTCCATGAGCTTGATGGCCATCTCAACTGCATCAAGAGCCGAACCCCCATTCTTGAGGATTACCATCGCAGTCTTGGCCGCACTAGAAACAGTCAGACAGTGGGAAACCAGAACCTGGGAACGAATCAATCGAAGCCGGAGGTTTCGAACGACGGGGAAAGTGCCAGGAGCTTCAAGAGTGACTTACTCATTGCAGGCCTGCAGATGAGTCTTTTCATTCAGATGACTATGGAATCCCGCTCCCGCGTGCACAAAGATGGCCGAGACATCTCCGCCTTCTCTGCGGCGGAAAGGCATGGTGTTTGGGATGGAGCACACGTATTCTGCCAGAAGCGCGTGAAGGCTCTAAGACTGAAAATAGTGCTGTACTCAAGACCACCAGACAGATTACGGTGGGAGGGTTGTCTGCAGGAGTCGCTGAGGATCGCCCTGCATGAGGAAGGAGGTTGAGTTCCGACGAGAAGACTTTCACAGTGCTTGAGAAGGATCAGACGGGAGGGCCGAGCAGCATTCACTGGGGTATTGCGGCTGAGTTCATAGCAGACCCGCGGTGCCCCTCTTAACCTCCAGGCTGGTCTGAGAGAGCTGGTAGTTCTGCAGCGGAATGGTCCTGTTGTGAAAGGATCCCAGCAGTGATCAATTGGGGGTAACAAGTGAACGAGCTGTGATAATGGTGGAATGGATCTGGTGGAGCAATTAAATAGAACACTGCTGCAGCGAATGATGGTCCTAGGTAAAGCTATGGTACGGTGAGGGAATTACAGGTATGCAACGAGAGAGAAGAGATATCCAGGGCCAGGCTGGATATGAGCTCTAGGAAGGCAGAATGAGATGATACAAATAGCAAGGCGATGTCTTGTTTCCGGCGGAGGAGACCCGAACAGCAGGACAATCAGTTAGTTTCATTTGCAGCTCCTTCCACTTGCTTCCCTCTCCATCAACCCCTCTGTCTGCGAGGAAAGCGCGGCCCCGTCCAGCAGAAGGCGTCCGCCCAGAAGGAGCGGCGTCCGCCATGGCGAGCCTGAGGACTTCCATTGTGGCTGCGATGCGTTTTTGTTGCTCGCCGTAGGGCTGAGCACATGACGTGGCTTGGCGCTCCCACCTCCCGCGACGCTGGACGCCGCCCAGAGGGACACGCAGCATCGACCGACGGCGCTGCTCAGCTTCTCCCCATCCCTGCGTCGACCCTCTTCTCCTTCTCGAGCGTGCCGGACGCCCCCTCCAAGTCAAACTTCTTTTGCACGACCTTTTCCTGGTTCTTCGGCCCCCGCCAGGTTTATCCCAGAGCGCTTGCCGCACCCCCTGCAGTCGGTGAACGGGGGAGCTGCGGGATATACTAGTTCAGCATGGCTTCCCAAACGCCAGCCGTTGTCATGGACAAGTACGTCGAAATTACAAGCTTCCTCGTCATCGAATATTACTGACTCTGCGATCCTTCTAGCGGAACTGGCTACTCAAAAATCGGTGGGTGTTAACCGGCCATGCACGGTTCCCGAGGTCGAGCTTCTAGGCTGACATGCGGAGCAGGATTCGCTGGCAACGACTCTCCTTCCTTTGTCTTCCCTACTGCAATTGCTACCAAAGGTGGTGCGGGCGGTGGAAGCTCTAGCTCTGGACGTCCGGCCGTTGCAAACAAGCCCTCATTCCTATCTGGAGGCGGCGCGTCAGGTTCCAATCTAGCCGCCAAGCGGGGGACGGAGGACCTGGACTTCTTCATCGGCGATGAGGCTCTTGCTGTTGCCAACAATCCCGGATACGGCGTCCACTATCCTATCCGTCATGGTCAGATTGAGAACTGGGACCATATGGAGCGGTTCTGGTCGAACTCCATCTTCAAGTACCTGCGAGTTGAGCCCGAGGACCACTACTTCCTGCTTACTGAACCGGTGCGGCGTCCATCACCACTACCCCTTCATAGTCTTTGTCCGTGTCTTTTAGACTGATCTTTGTCGACAGCCCCTGAATCCTCCGGAGAACAGAGAGATGACCGCGGAGATCATGTTCGAGTCCTTCAACTGCGCTGGCCTCTATATTGCCGTTCAGGCCGTGCTTGCGCTGGCCGCGTCGTGGACGTCATCCAAAGTGACCGATCGATCCCTTACCGGCACGGTTATCGACTCCGGTGATGGTGTCACTCATGTTATCCCTGTTGCGGAGGGCTACGTTATCGGATCTTCCATCAAGAGTATCCCCATTGCAGGAAGGGACATCACCTATTTCGTGCAGAGCTTGCTCCGAGACCGGGGAGAACCGGACAGTAGCCTGAAGACTGCAGAGAAGGTCAAGGAGGAGTACTGTTATGTCTGCCCCGATATTGTCAAGGAGTTCGCCCGTTACGACAGGGAGCCCGACCGCTTCCTGAAGCATACTGTTACCTCTCCCAACGGCAGGTCCGTGACCATCGACGTCGGATACGAGAGGTTCCTGGCTCCCGAGATTTTCTTCAACCCCGAAATCTATTCTTCGGACTTCCTGACGCCGCTGCCGGTCATCGTTGATGGCGTCATCCAATCCTCTCCCATTGACGTTCGGAGAGGTCTCTACAAGAACATTGTCCTGTCCGGTGGCTCGACGTTGTACAAGGACTTTGGCCGCCGCTTGCAGCGCGATATCAGGCATCTTGTGGACGCTCGTATCCGTGCGTCGGAGTTACGCAGCGGCGGTGCCAAGAGTGGTGGGCTGGAGGTGCAAGTCGTCACGCACAAGAGGCAGAGGTACGCTCCCTGGTTCGGAGGTAGCCTGTTGGGTCAGACGCCCGAGTTCAGAAGCTATTGTCACACGAAGGCGGAGTACGATGAGATCGGACCGAGCATTGTTCGGAGATTTGCGCTGCTGGGCGGGCCGGGAAGCTCATGAACGGGGATATTGGTTTTTGTTCGCCAGCCACTTGTCAATAGTTCTCTCATGACCTAGCAGGGATTACAGTCCGCATGCAGCTCTCATTTCTGTGGTTCTGGAACTTAGAAAGAGTACATAAACAATTCACATTCTCAAACATATTTTTTTCGGGTAATCCCAAACGATCTATACACAACTATATTTTATTGTATGCAATTCACAGTTCCCCTGACGAAGCCATACCTCCTTTTTTTTCTTACCCTATAACGCCCTTAAATGCTTTTTTTTCCCTTTTACTACACATAATTTATCTATCTACGCTTCTGACGAAACAGCCGGAGCCGCCGCCGCATCCCCTGACACCTTGTTCAGAATGGCCACGCCCTCGACATGTCCCGTCTGCGGGAAGAAGTCGAAGCCCCTGATGCTCTCGATCTCGTACCGGCACTTGCCTTCCGCGTCGCCCTGGACCAAGATACCCACGTCGCGCGCCTGCGTGTGCACGTTGCAGCTGACGTAGACGACGCGCCGGGGCCCGTAGGCGAGGAGCTGGCGCAAGAAGTCGTCGCTGCAGCCCTTGCGGGGCGGATCGATGACAAGTAGGGTCTCGTCGGGCGGGTAGGGCACGTCCTTGAAGAGCGTGGCCGCATCGGCGGCGGCGAAGCCGGTGTTGGGGAGGGCGTTGGCGCGGGCGTTCTCCCGCGCGGCGGTGATCGAATCGCCGGCGACGTCGACACCCAGGGAGGACTTGAAGAGCGGGGAGAGCGTCACGGTGAAGAGGCCCGAGCCCGAGTATGCGTCCAGCAGGTACTTGATCGGCTTCTCGCCCTGTTTGGTGTTCTTGGGGTGGACGTTCTGGCGGATGTACTCGGTGAAGCCGGAGAGGATGGAGTTGTTGTTCTGGAAGAAGGCGCCGGCCTTGTTCTTGAAGATGTAGTTGTCGACGTATTCGATGGATGTGGCGTTGTTGTCTGTGACGCAACGCTTCTCCTCGATGTAGTCGGGGTGTTCAATGCGGATCACGTCCTCCAGATCCTGCGGCGGGATGCTCGACAGTGTCTCTTTGATCATCTTCTGCTGCTCTTTCTCTGCAGTGCCATTCGATTCTGCGCTCTTCGATCCCTCCTCTTTCTTGATGCGAGTCGTCGACTCGCGCATCAGGAGCGTGGCTCCTCTGGGGTACTGGTGCAGATTCTCCGCAACTCTCTTCCTTTCTCTCTTCAGTCCCCGTCGGACAATGTCCGTTCCCAGAGGACAGTCTTCGATATCCATGTCCATCCGTCGGTTCTTGATAGTGTAGCCGATCGGGGGAACCTCCTTGGGAGGCTCTCGTTCCTTATTCTTCCCCCGTCCAGCCCCGCGGGGATTAGTGAAGTGTGGTGTAAGTTTCGTCCGGTATCCATATTGCAGCGGCGACGGGAAGGTATCGCTAATGGGGGGAATCAGCTCCGGTATCAGACCGGAGAAATTCGCATATGCCTTCTCCACGATCTTCTTCTTATGCGCAAGCTGGTCTTCGTACGAAAGCATCTGCAATTGGCATCCAGAGCACTTCCCGAAGTATTGGCATCCTATGAGAGAGTCGTTGCGCTGTGGCCCCGGCTCAATCACTTTGATAAAGTCCGTTATGCTGTAGGACAGATCCGGGAAGTGCCTGACAACCTTCACGAGGACAGTGTCGCCAGGCACGGAGAAAGGCACAACGTAGACATGGTCGCCATTCTCAGACAGTGCGAGACCATCGCCCGTCGAGGACAGCTCCGAGATTTTCAGTTCGATCTCCGTAAAAGGCTCTGGAAGCGCCGGGCGCGCCGCGGCGTCCCCTTGCTCGCCATCATGGTCCTTTTCTTGCCTGCTTCTCTTAAGAAGGTTATCTATATCGATTTGGAGGACCTCGTCAAATCCATCTCCTTTATTCGACTTCTCCGCCTTGGCCTTCTTCTGCTTCTTCGCCGCGGGCAGTTGCCTATCTGGAGAGCGCGACATTACAGCGGCGGGGAACTGCGCATTCCGGCGCGGGCTCCGCGCGTTGGGATCGTGATGGGTGGTATGGACGCTGAGACTGAATATGGCTGGGGAGAGTCTGTGCCGGATTGAAAGAAGAGAGCGGCGCCAAAGGACGCATGACATGGAGGAACACAATATTGGAGAGAGCAGAGCTGTGGACGAGCAGCGCGTCGACTCGCAGCCGTTTTGGTCTCTGCAGCTCGCATAAGGCAAAATGCGCGGACGGTGAGAGGCCGGGGCGGCGGGCGTGACGCCGCTCCGGACGCAACTCAGAATTTTGTCGTCTCCGCCGCCTTCTCCACCACGAACTGCAACCACCCCAACGATCACCTCAATTGGCCTCTCTACCGGCCTCTGCTGGCCAGAGAGCAAAGCTCGCCACCATGAGCGTCTCACGGCCGGCACGATGCCTCTTCTGCAGCTTTTCCCGTGCTGCCAGCACGGGCACTCGCGTGCCTCGACGACAGTTCCACTCATTCCCCGCGCTTGCCAACCGGAAGCCCAAGTACCCGAATATCAAGGCGTCTGATATGAAGACGCTGCAGGAGATCACCCGGAACCTCAAGCCGGAGGACTTTAAGCCATACACCGAGGAGGAGAAAGCGCGCCTGGCGGAGGAGTACTCCCCCGCCCAGATCGCCGCCATCGAGGCCGGAGAGGCCGCAATCGACCCGAAGGACATGGCGGAGCAATTCGCGATCAGGAGGGATCCGATGAAGTTCCACTACCTTGACGACTTCTCGACCATCGAGCCCGTGGTCGATAAGCACATCCGCGCGCCCGAGTCCAACTCGGACTACAACGCCCGGCTCAAGGAGGAGGACGACTTCGTGGAGGACTTTGCCCGCTTCTTCGCTCAGATGCCTGACAATGCGACCGCGGCGGACTGGGTCCGCTTCGCGGACTCGCTGCGTCTCACGATCGGCAAGGAAGAGAATGAGCTCAACCCCAGCTCTGCGCTCGTGCCGCCCTTGTTCCAGCGCGGGGAGTCTCTGAGCAAGGACCCCAAGCCTCTGGAAGAGCAGAAAAAGGAGGAACAGGAGAAGAAGGAGAAGGGGAAGGACTCAGAGGAAATGACGGACGCCCTCAAGAGGCTGCTGCAGGCTACCGGATACACCCTTGACGATATCCGGTCTCTGAGGCTGAAGACCCTTGTGTCCCACGCAGTCGTCAACCAGACACGTCTGGGAAAGGTCCGCAGGCAATACTGCCTGTCTATCGCCGGCAACGGAAACGGCCTGCTGGGCATCGGAGAGGCCAAGTCGGAGGAAGCGGGAGACGCCGCGACGCAGTCCAAGTACCGGGCCATCAGAAACATGCAGCCCATCTTGCGATACGAGAACCGTACCATCTTCGGCGATGTCGAGGGCAAGGTGGGAGCTGTTGAGCTGAAGTTGATGACCCGTCCCCCAGGTATGTCTATCCCCGCCTGGCGCCATTTGCCGCGGTACTAACTGACGGTTTCTTTGCTCTGCAGGCTTCGGTCTCCGCTGCCAGCACCTCATCTTCGAGATGTGTCGTGCGGCCGGTATCCACGACCTGGCCGCGCGGGTTGGCCGCTCGCGGAACCCGATGAACACGGTCAAGGCCGCCTACGAGGCTCTGAGGAGCCAGCGGCACCCAGAAGACATCGCGCGCGCCAGAGGCAAGAAGCTGGTCGATGTGCGAAAGGTCTACTACGCCGGCAGAGTTTGAAAAAGAACCTCCTCCTCCCTTTTTCTCTTCCAGCGTCTGAGCTCCACCCTATCGATCGAAGGGTTTCTCGGATAGAATCCGACCACCTGTTTCATTAGACAGCGGGTCCGTGATGTATCCAAGTCTATCGTCTCTCTATCGGGCATGTACGGCAAAATTGGACTGTACGAGTATGGGCATGAACGCCTTCAACGACGTTTGCTCTTTTTGTATCCTGAATCCCGAAATTACTCCCGCGGTGGTGTATATAATCGATTGCTTTGATTTCCCTCGACATGTGTATTAGCTGTATTTTTGCATCGGAATCTCCATTTTATGGAAAACAAATCAATGACAGGGACGTCACCACCGTTGAACCTATCCATTTCGTAACATTGAGTAGGCACCTATATAGAGAGCAATTGGCTCCAGAACTGCTAGCCATGTCCACTATTATCAAATATGCCACAAAAAGCAAAGACAAGCCCACTCAACGCCGACCCAACACAAACATAAAAAGCCACCCGGATATACATGTCCATTCCACCAGTCCATCCGTCTAACATTAATCTCATTTTGCGTTTCCCCCTTTTCCTTCCCCTCCTGGTCCAAGTGCAAGTGCAAATCAAAATCAAAAAAACCAAGCCCATCACCATCCGCCCGCAGCTCCATCATCATCATCATCATCATCATGAAATGCCTCAATGTCCCAACGTCAACGTCAACCTCAATGCCGAATAGCAGTGACATCGCCCTCCCCCTCGCCCTCATAACCCTCCCCACCATCCCCACCGTCCTGATACTGCCCCTGTCCCTGCCCCTGTTCATTCTCATTATCGTTATAGATCTGCTGCTGCAGCACGATGCTGTACACGCTGGCCTTGAGCAGGGTGCACACGGTCGCCGTCTTGCGCTCCAGGAGGCGCAGGCCGTCGAGCGTCACCGAGGCCGGGTCGCCGGCGAGGTGGTCCAGGGCGGATGCTAACTACATTATATCGACCTGTAATGTTAGCGACATGAACCCGTTTTTCGTTTTCGTTCGTGAAGAACAGCGGGGTTGGGAAAGGTTGGGGGGG
>Ga0008109_10000623_pt1 | contig 17935 bp, 15 predicted proteins | sample HigsolmetaGSP18D_FD_59306 | JGI IMG/M metagenome (GOLD analysis project Ga0008109, IMG submission 59306) | High solid enriched microbial communities from the Joint BioEnergy Institute, USA - SP1-8-D | ecosystem: Engineered > Bioreactor > SSF (Solid state fermentation) > Aerobic > Biomass ...
CCCCCCCCCCCACAGAGCCTCATGATGAAGAAAAGAGAAAAATAGGAAACACTTCAACGAAGGCTTTATTATTTACGCTTCAGGCCCCCAACTAGCGAATAACCGACTTCCAGCTCATCAACGCGACAGGAGACGGCACCGATGCCATTCTTGGGCAACGCTGCCCGCGTAACAGCAGAGGCTGTCCCTGATATTAATAATCAAGAGGGGCGATATTTACTTGACCTGCGATGAAGTCCTATCAACGGCAGGGTGCCTAACTGCGGCCCGCACCGCAATCAAGGAACATGTTCCTCAAGGTCAGCCAAGGAGAATTCCATACGGTCAAAGAAACAGAAGAAATAATTAGAAATCATCCTGAAGTCCACGCCGTCAGCGTCATCGATGAGAAGAAGGGGCTGAGGGCCGTCACTGCCATGGTGGACACTGACGGCAGAGCCTCAGGGTGTGTTTTTCCAGCCCTAATAATATGTACGGAGTGCGTAGGGCGTTTATGCATACTGATCGGATTTATCGGTATCTCCGTGCGCAACGGGTCCCCCGCTCTCTGCCTACTCCGTACTGCGCATATACTAAATAAACACAGACTCCAGCTTCCTGCGCGCTTGATCCATATCGTCCCCGCTCAGCCCCCAGGCGGCTTTTTTTCAGCCTCAAGGGCAGGCTAGTCTGAGCGAACCGAACAGGAACGTGGCTCGATTCCCAGCGGCTCGAGACGGCCGACGGATGACGGCGGGGGCGGCCATGCCATGACCACACGGACTGGAGGCCAACCAGTCGGTACTGTACAGTACACGGTACTCAACGATGATGCGAGCGGACAGATGATGTCAACCGAACCAAGGGCAAGGTGAATGAAGAAGGGGTGATTCCGCCTGTCACCCGGATATCACACCTAGATAGGTTCAGAAGATGCATCGGATGGATAGGTAGATCCATGGGCGGTAGGCATTTGATTTGTTCTGCCAGCCCTAATGAGCATACATACATACATGGCTTCGTTACCTAACCGACCCGGTCTAAGTCTATGTACTAGAAGACATATCTGCGCATACAAAGTCTAGGCTAAGTCCATGAAGGCAAAGCAAGAAAGAATGAACAAAGACAAGAAGCAACATATATATACCAAACGGTAAGGCGATAACCCAAGGGCTAGCCGCTCTTTTGGACCAAGTGCAACTTTCCAACCAGTACCAAAACAAGCCAACCCAGCAAGGAAGCAACCTCCGGCAGTGGTATAGTAAAATGGACAGTTCCTGTTACACCCAAAGACAAGAACACCAATTCTCCAGACAGTGCTGCAACGCAACTGACATAACCAAGGAACTCCGAGAAGGTGCCCAACATGCAACAAGACAAGACTGCCGCGCCGCAGCGCTGCTAACATCCGGACTGATAATAATATCTTTTGACAAGAAGGGGATATAAAGTACACAGCGGCTTGCTGGAGCCTTCAAAGGTAGACATACAATTGAATACCAGAACAGAGAAAAGAGGCAAGGAAACAGGCGCCTGCGTCTATGCGGTCACCGCTGAGCAGAAGAGCCGCCATTCCCTTTCACGGTGACCTTGTCCTCCAGCCACCGCGCGAACTTGACGCTGGGGATGTCCACCGCCCTCCAGAAGACATCGCCTGCCCAGAGGCAGACAGGAAGGCAAATGAGCCAGCCGATCAGGAAACCCATGCAGTATTGGGTGTTTGTCTCCTTGCCGGTAAAGGCCCAGATGCTGGGCATGATCGAGTATCCCAGCGAATGGAGGATGGGTCCGTGCACGATGTAGAAGGCGAAGGAGATTCTGCCCAGGTACTGCGACAGCCGGTTGGTGAATAACTTCTGGATATCCTTGGAGTTATTGATGCTGCAGACGATGATCACCGCGCCGATCGTCTGCGGGAACCGGTGGGGTTCGGGGTAAGTCTCCGGAGTGAGTCTCGCCAGCCACCTGTATCCCGGCGTGAATTGGACACCGGTGTTCGGTGAAGAGCCGACGTAGAGGCCGAAGATGAAGACCAGAATCCAGATTGCTCGCCCGTAGGAACGCATCACCTGCCCAAGTAGACCGCGGTCGTTTGGCTTCTCGGCCAGACTCGGGCTGCTCAGACTAGGGCTCTCCCAGATGCCATTGATCAGGTCGACCTCGGCCATGAACATGCCGCAGAGGAAAAGGACCACGTCCCAACGGCCCCAACGAGCACAGAAGTATATTATACAGGATAGCAAGGACAGCCGCACCGCGGCTGTTAGCCTTGACGTTGCGAGAATGGTTATGAACAGAACTATGGAGCTCCGGAATTCCACCGGAATGGTCCACAGGTGCGGGTTGTAGTTATTATAGTAGAGCTCCCAATGCCAAGGATCCATCAGACGGACCACCGTGTAATACCAGTCCCAGAACTGCGCGGTGCAAGTCTCCAGGATCGGGGGGTGCTGCTCATTCGTCCCTGTTATCGTCAGACCCTCATTGATAACCCGATACGAGTAGTCATAGACGCCTACGCGCACGGCGAGGAAGACGATGAAGATGCCGATGATCGACGGTATATAAAGGCGAAGCCCGCGACGAAACGTTGAAGAGGCAAGAGTAGTCAAGGCCCGTTCCCAATTCCTGCTCCGGATCATCCTCAAGGGCTTGTGCGAGAGAACGTAGCCGGATATGACGAAGAAGATGGCGACCATAATATGCCCCGATACCAACATGTGGATGAACGGTAGCTGATGGATCCCGAAGTTGTCCTCGTCAAACCCCCATCCTACAGCCACTTTCCATGTATAGGTGAAGAGAAAGTGGAAGTTGAAGACGAGCAGGCACGCCCAGCCTCTCAACCCATCTAGTGCAGCAATTGTATGGAGCTCCGCCGGGGCCGTGGTTTCACCCCCCACCAGATGTTGCAAGTAACTCGGGACGAGGGCAAGAGCAAACCGGGATAAACCCCGTTCCAGGCGCTCTGACCAATCTTGCGAGCCATCCATTCCTAAGGAATTCGATGTCGACGAGATGCTGGATGTATACGAGGAGGGGCACTGCTCTGACAGGCCAGTCGACGTCGAGGCAGACCTCGTGTCCGTGCCGGATTCAGGGTCTGTGAGGGAATCATCGGTGGACGGTCGACCGGGGAGACCGTTGTAGCGGGGCATGGTGGAGCTGAAGTGAGCTCCAGTAGGTGAAACTGTCCGCGAGAGTGATGCAAGACGAGGGACGGTTTAATGACTGGCACTCCACATGTAAGACCCGGCAGCTCAAAGCGAACTGGAAGAGACAAAGGCATTCCTAACTCCAAATATGGACCGACGAGATTGAATTGTCATCGAGACGCCTCTATTAGTCCGTGCTCGCCATTGATGCAGGTACCCGCGAATAACGAGAGGGGGGTTCGACGCCTTGGTCCTGGAGAGACGCCCTTCGAGCGCGCAGAACAAGGAATACACCGTGGTGACCTGAAAGGCAAAGGGTCAGATGTAGAGCGGAGCGCGTCTCCCCATTCACTCTCAGAACGGTTGCGGGATCACCGAGTGCGGCGACGCAGGTCCGCGGGCTGAAAGGCATCCAAGCCTCTGCGATGCGACGTGACACGGGTGTGACCTGGCGCAGGGGACAAGGCCACCGTCCGACGGGGATGCGGGAAACGACACGGACGACGCTTTGAAGTCTGAGCGGGCTGCAGCAGGAAAGCATAAGATGTCCAGAAGATCGACGGGAGGAACCTCGACGGGGAGCGGCGCCCAGGCGGGACAAGCACCGCTGCCGCGGCGGATCCGCCCATCTCCTCCACGGCCCGCCCTGCGCAGGACACCGCAGAGCACCGTTCCCGTCGCCATGCAGCACATGGGAACGAGTTGAACGAACGCAGGCAGTGTCGAGGACAGGAGATGTCATGGATCAGCGTCTCAGGCCCTCAGCATTGCTCTCACGACCGACGATCCAGCATGGCCAGTGCTGCGGACCGCACGAAGCTTGCCAGCTCCAGCTGATCGAGATATCAATGAAATCCATCCAGCGTGGGCATTTCCTTGGCGTTCATTTACAATTGTCCTGATCCCTTCCCATGGATTCCGCTGAATCTGTACATTCTACAGCACTTATTCTGCCATCCCGGGAGTGCAGGGCAGCCTGTCGAGCTGCAACCGGCGTGCGGAGTATGGATTGCGCGTATCGAGCAGATGAGCTCCGGTCAAGGCGGGCGATCTCCAAGCGACAACGTGCGAGGACGCCGCTGAGTGGGGAGCCATGGCCATAGCAGCAACTTTGGATGCGTCCGGTGCGCGGGACGCACGTCTGGGTTCCACCACCGTGATGACATGGCGTCTCGCTATCTTGAATCTACGGAGAATATAGGGTCCACCCGTCCACTGCCAGCATCTTGGGTTATTGCTATCAATAGATGCCCACAAGACTAACTCCACGTACTCCGTACAGTACATACGTCAGGAACTGCTCTCTGACTGGGGTTCGTCCAACTCTGTCCGACTCCGGTCTAATTACTTCAGTGGGATGCTTGTGCATAATTGCGCTCCCTAACCGCGCAGGCGCCCACGCAGTTCACAAGGTGGATTGCCAAATTAATGGGGACCAAGGAACCTGGAAGCCGCTTGAGCCCTGAACTCGCGGCTCGACTGAATCGACAGGGACACAACCCGGTACAGGCCGTGCATGGTACAGTACATTGTACAATTGACCGCCAGAAACTCGGGATGCTGCAAAGCATTGAGCGAGCAGCAAGGGGAATCCATCTCCTGCAGCAAATAGCGTCCAGGATTGGTTGCTGTGTCGGAGTAAGATGCGACCTCAGGCTTCAAGGTCCAACCCGAGGAGGCTGGAGGAACGCGATTGATCACGTGACAGTGAGCCCGCTTAGTCAGACACTTTTCCACGTGATCCGTCGCGATCTGCCCAAAAGGATGCAGAGATCGCGAGGCGCGCGCGAGATCGAAGGCCTGATGCTGGAGCAGAGGAGACCCGGGGCGGGCGGGTGGAAGGAGGATGTCTTCTTGCGAGGATGCCCGGTATGCCCATCGCTGGCTGTCCCCGATGCCCGCTGGTCCCAATGTCGCTCCCGCCGGCGCCAGTTGAGCCTCAATGGGATATCGCAGGACCGGCAAGGGATGGCGGCGCGCGAAGAGAAGAGCTGAGGAGGATGCGACACAAGCTGATATCGGCTTCTCACCTTGTCCACCGTGTTCAGCTCCTGTAGAATCTCTGTAGCCCGGAAGAAGATGCTCCGTCGGTCCACGCCGTCCTCTTTGTGCGCAGGAATGCTCGTAGCTTTGTTAGCAGCCGTAGATTCTGATATCCCATAGCTCCTGTCCGCACCGCAGTCTGCCATGTCAACCTCACGGATGCGCGAACCGCAGCGCCCATCGACGTCCACCGCGCGACAACGGGACCGGCTCCGTCGTCGCATCGACCTGGCGCACGTTTTGTGAGCAGTGCAGGATACGCTTGTTGGGTTTGCCTGTGTGGTCGCGCCCTGCGGTGCCGTCCTCGAGCGCTGTCGCCATGGATTTGCGCACGATCATGAATAGCGACGCCAGCGGCGGCGCAAACAATGCCTCTCCACCGCTCCAACGGTCCCCGATCCAGCAGCCTGGCCCAGAGACTCTTTACAACCACCAGCAGAACGAGGCCTCCCCCTCTGGGCCCTCTTACCAGGCGGCATACCTCGGCCGCCCGCCGCAACCGCCGCCGTTGCAACCTCCTCACCGTTCACCAGACGGATCCTCGTCCTACGCCTCAGCCCAATCACCATACCGGTACAATTCGGTCTCCAGTCTGGGCGGAGGCACACACTCCCAGCACGACCAGAGTCCTGCTCAGAGCTCGCCGTCGTACCCGTCCGTCTCGCGGGACGCCTATATCGCCAACGCGGCCAACAGCGCCGTCTACAACCAGCAGCCCCCGGGCCCACTGGCTTCTCCGTATACACCACAGTCCATAAGCGCTGGCCAGCAACCGCAGCAGCAGCAGTCCTACTTCTCTAACCAGCGGTCCCAGTCCATCCAGTCCGTCTTGTCCCCTTCTTCCCCCTACAGCTACTCATACCTGTCCAGGGAAAGCCCTCACCCGGCCGGTTCGCAGCAAGGTCTTCAACAACCACAGCAGTTCTCTCCACATGCCCAACGGTCCCAGCCCGGAACGCCCCTAGGTCCTCCGTCGACGTCCTACCAGCGTGCCTCGCCTCAGACAGCCCGGCCACAGTCCTCCGGACGCGATTCGCAGCGTACTCGGATGTCCAGCCCGTGGGGGGCTCAGGAGACTCATGTACGGGAGCAGAGGAGCGTAACGTCCCCAATCGCGCAAACTGGACCTTCCAGACAGGATTCGAGGTCTTCGGGGCAGGCCCCAATGCCGTATTCTGCGGAAATGGACAGGGAACGGAGCGTCAGTGTGAGCCCCAAGACCATTGTTTCGTCCACACCTCGGCAGGCAAGCGTTGCGGGATCCCAGGAGCGGACGAGTCCACCCAATCGCAATAGCCTGGAAGAAGGGAGGAGGAAGGAAAGTCCTACGGGGACGGCTTTCAACCCGTCCCATGGTGGTGCTGGTGCAACCTCATCGACGTATCAATCCGCTACCCCTCAACCTTCATATACCCCGTCAGCTGCAGCTGGGCCGCATACGAACAACTCCCCTTCGTCCGGAGCCCTCTCGTCAAGTCAGCCGCAAAAGTCAGACAATACAGCCTCATCGGGAGCCGGTTCCTCCTCGCAACCACAAAAACGGAAGAGGATGCGGTACGATGAACCGCCCATCTACGCTCGTAAGGCGACGAGGACCAGCGGGAGAAGCCCAGTCATTCCGAATCCACGCCCTCCTGTACCCAAACACGCAAGACATCTGCTGGATGAATGGTCATCTTCACAACAGCAGCAGGATCAACAGCAACCGCAGCAACAGCAACAAAGACCAATTCCACGCCCGGCAACGGCGGCAGCGCCTTCGACGAGGAATCAGGCCAATGGAATTGTGCCTGCGAACGGTCGTCCAGTCCCCGCTGCGCCGCCGGGGCCCAGTCACGGCCCTCTTGGGCCTTGGGAGCCCTCCATCACGGGCCTGATACCTCACGAGGAGATCACGAAGTTGGTCTGTGATTTCCTGTTCCAGCAAGTTGTCGTCAGGAAAGACCTTGGCGCCGGCCCTGCCGGTGCAGCGGCAACGGGTCAAGGAGCAATCCTGGAGGTGGAGGCCAAGCTCGGACAGCTGGTCGACAAGAATCGAGGCGAGAGGCTCCGTCTCCCTGTGATGACGGAGTGTGTCATCAGCAGAGACGACCCTAGTCTTAGGATCTCTTTCGAGAGCTCCATGACACTGGTAAGTGCTCTGAAACCCATCTCACGTGTGTCGTGAGACTTGTGTCTCATCTACCCGTCCGATGGTAGCACCAACTGAACATTCTTTGTGTCTATAGGAACAACATCGCGCCATGAACAACTTCCTGAACGAGGCCGTAAAGGCCTCGGTGGCTCCCAACTCAAACCGCATCCCCCTGTCGTACGCTCACAAGAAGGAGCGTGACACGTTCTACGAGATCTCGGTGTCCGAGCTGCCCCCCATCGTCCAGCACAATCTGCACCCGCGACATAAGCCCAAGGTGCGTGTCACCACGGACCAGCGGACCGGCGAGGTCCTGGCCAAGATCGTCAAGTGTCGCATCGCAGACCTGGACGTCTACAGCCCCCGGACCCATCTCGACTGGCGGATCAGCGTCAACCTCGAGATGAACTACGACGGGGACGTGCGCCACCTGGTGATCTCGGACGGCGGCGGCGCGAGAGGGAGAGGCGGCGGCGAGCGGAACAAGGACCGCATGAGCTATCGGCATCTGGCGTATCAGATCGACCTGACGCAGGTGGCCTTGGCAGATGTAGGCATCCATTCCCCCGTTATATACCCTGAAAAAATTTCTCCAGACCGCTGCTCCTCTTGATTTTAAGCACCTTAACTAACATCTCGATCCAGCCCCCCACGAAATCCGACTTCGAGCACGAACTCGAGATTGAGGTCTCCGCCGCCGAGGTGCGCCGCCAAGGCGACCTCGCGCTGGCCGGCGACCCGAAGAACCAGTACGAGGATCTGATCAAGGGGTTCGTGGACAACATACGCGTCCTGGCGCGGGCTGTGCCTGCCGCATAGTATAGCGTAGCGTAGCATGGCATAGCATGGCGAGTTGGCTCGATGCCATGCCTTTGTTTCCGTCTACTTCTTCTTCTTCTTCTCTCTCTCCTCGTTAGGTAGTTACTTAGTTACAAACCTATCTACGCAACGAAATTTTGTACCATCGCCTGTAGAAACAGAAGCGAAAGATAGTAAAAAAAAAGTGGAAAGGAAGGAAAGGAAAAGAAAGGAAAACAAGTGCGATCATGTCGTTTCTTTTTTTTTCTTTCCTTTTCTCCAATTTGATCATTCCACTTCTTTTTATTTTTCATCGCACGTGTTTCTTCCCCCTCAGTAGTGTCTGTGTGCTTGTGTATTGTCCATACATCATGTCCTTGTCGACTCTACCCGCCGCCATCGAATCAATCAACTGTCCTATCATGTCGTGACTTCATATTGATATATCTGGCTGTTGTTTGTCTGCGCTATTTATTCTATGATATTTTATTTCTTTCCGTTCATTCCATCCATTCTATCTAGTTATTTCCATCTATCCTACAGAGATGGTCTTGTCTTGTGAGAGATAGCTGTTCTTCTGCCCTGTGCTGCTCTGTTCTGTTAAGGCCGTGTGTGTATGTTTGTCTGGCTGTCTGTCTATTCATCCACTGTGGAAATGGAAGTGGTGGAAAGAAAACAGAATCGAATCGGAATTTGGCATCAGATCATCATCAAGTCATTAGATGTTGAGCACTTGGAAGCTGCATAGCTATAGCTATCTAGCTACGTGGCCTTTTTTTTTTTTTTACTATTACTACTGCTACTACTACTGCTGCTACTGCTGCTTACTGTCAGTACTTGCTACATCACCAAAACTACGTGATACAAATAAATATAAATATAAATAAAGCCTGCAGCAACTACCAAACCACGGATAGACAAAATAAATTGGAATTGGAATCGGAAGTCCACAGCCCCGTTGCAGCTAGCTCGCTAGCTAGCTAGCTATCATTTCGCTGAATCACGACTGTGACTGTGATTATGTATGTGTTTATTTATTTACTTATTTGTTTATTTATTATATATGTGGTAGATTCAAAGGTTTTCATTGTTCGAATTATTTATTAATTGCGCGCGCAGTTCAGCCTGGTACGTATGTTACATTGTGCAGTACATACAACCGGTTCAATCAACCGATCAATCAATCAGTAAATAATCAAGGCAAAGCAAAGCAAAGCAAAGCATGAAGCTGCAAGCCAACTGGAAGGAATGAATAATAAGACAACAACCCAACACAGCAGCACCGCATGCATGCAGCATGAATCAAAAACTCGCAGATCGAAACACGGAATCGGGTGGAGTAGCGTACATACATACACGGTAGCAACCACTATCAAGTGTGAAAAAATAGTACATACATTACATATCTGCCTGCTTACTCGCTTTTCCTGCCTAGCCTGCCTAACTAAGCAACGATATTGATATAATATGATACGAGAACATTCCCTGAATTGATTGATCGATCGAAAGAACTCTCTCCACACTCCTGTCGCTTTGCTCAATGCCTGACTGTTTTTACAGAAACCGATTCGAAGACAACCGGACGATCAAGGACTGGGCGTCCCCTCCTCATACCGCGGTCCATCGTCCTCCACGCCCGCACCAGGAGTCGCAGCCGCGCCCGTCCCCACCGCCGGTGTGGGCGCATCGTACGGACGACCAGCTGCAGGTGTCGGTGCGTCGTACGGCTTCTTGCCAGGAGTAGGCGCGTTGAGGCCGCCGGGAGTCGGCGCGCTGTCCGCCCATCCGCCGGGGGTGGGCGCCGAGGCACCAGGGGTAGGGGCGCTGCCGTAAGCAGCTGGTGTTGGAGCAGAGTAGTTCCCTCCAGGGGTTGGTGCGTCGTAGCCTTTGTTGGTGTTGCTGCTGGTGTTCGACGAGGATGCTCCCGCGGACCAGGCCGGGGTGCGACTGCCGGGGTTGGGAGCGCCCCAGGCAGGTGTCCTGGACCCTGCGGCGAAAGCGTCGAAGCCGCTTGAATCGGAGGCGTATGGAGTTCGAGCACCCGAGTTCCAGGCCGGGGTGCGCCCGCCAGACCCTCCGTACGCGGTACGGCTTCCATCGTAGGGGTTGGACGTGCGTGATCCGTCCAACTTCCATGCTGGAGTGCGAGCGCCGCTGGCACCAGCCCAGGCGGGGGCTTGATTCTGGTCAGCCTGTTCATCCAACAGATACAGGTAACGTGGAAACTTACTTCTCGAGGATGCAGCAGCACCCCAGGCAGGGGTCCTTGAGGAATCGGGTGCGGCCATAGGAGTGCGACCACCCTGCCACCCGTCGCGAGCCGGCGGAGCTGCAGACGGGATGCGCTGTGCACCCTTTCCGCCGCGATAGATATCGATAGTCTGACCAGTAACCGGACTGTGAAGGAGTCAGCAAAGCTCCCACAGAGCATCCAAAAGAGAAGAGGGACACCCACTCTTTGACGACAAGGAGTTCCTTCGGTATCGTGACAATTTTCGATTTGGAGTGTAGCTCGACCCGCGCTTGATCCTCCGTCGCATCCTTGACGATACCGATGAGACCCTTGAAGGGACCCTTTTTGACCGTGACCGTCTTTCCGATCATACGGTCCCGACCGAAGCTTCTGGGAGGAGGCATGGCCCCGTTCATCCCGCCGTTTCTCATAATGGCAGGGTTCATCTTCGAGAGATCCGGCCCGGTAGGTCTGCCACCCTTGGCGGACACGGTGACGACATTTGTAGGACGCACGACGACGATGCCTGCATTCTCCACCTGCGCCTTGTTGTGCAGGAAGAGGAACGAGCGGTAGATGTGAATGACGACTCCGCTCCTCTGCTCGCCGTACACTTCCCGAACAGTATCACCGTGACGGATCTCCGCACCGTTGTGATCAGTGGCAACGGCATCTCGTCGCGGGGCGATCTTATTAGTGACTTGAGAGGGGAGAATAGTCCGAATAGAACCGTTCTGGTCAAGGACGCGGAGAGACTCGCGATCAACCTTGATAACGCAGGCAACAGTAGCAGCGCTGAGAGTAGATTAGTACTTGGAACGTATGCGAACAAAAAGACAAGAAAGGGAGCCACATACTCTAGCTGCACGAGGTCATGTACGTCAAACATTCCAAGCTTGCCATCCGTGCCAGTGTCCGCGGAGAGCCTCAGGTCCTTGCTGAAGACCGTAATCTCCTGCATGGACATGTCACTGAGCAAGGTAACACTGTCGCCCTTGACCTGGACGACCATTCCCACCTCATCCTGGTATCTGCTGCCGCCAATGACCTTGACATGGTCACCTTCTCTGAAGCGCTTGCGCAACGACTTCATCGGCGCATCGATCATCTGGCCTTCAAGTTCACCCTCTGTGACCTGCAAGGTGACAATGTCTCCGCGGGTGGAGACGGTCCGGCCGACCACACCCTGCTGCTCACCCTGGAACACCTCCACGGTATCGCCGGGAAGGTAGGTTTCCTCAGCCGTCGTGTTCTTCAGCGTCTCCGCCAGAGAAGCCAGATCGAGGTTCGATGTGCCATCCTCGGAGCCTCGGGCAAACATGGTAACCTCCTCGAGCTTTGGATTGACGTTCTTCGTGATCAGATGCTGGACCTTCATGTCCTTGATGAGGAAGCCGTCAACGTAGGTTTCGCCAAGATAGCTCCAGGCCTTCGTGCCCAGGGCCGTCGTCGGCGTGAGGTACTTGCTATGCTTCTTCTTGGCTTCTGCTTCGCTGAACAGACGCTGAGGAGGCCGAGTAGCCGGCGTGTTGTTGTTGGCGGCTCCGGGTCGCTTCCGTTTGGGGTCGAGGGCCGGTGGTGCGCTCGAGTCATCGTTGAGGCCATACTCGAGACGGGGCACAAGTCTAACCGTCACTTCCAAGCCGTTGGTCTCGACCTCTTCGATTTGCGCCAGATCGCCCTGGTACTTGCCCCGTTTGATACGGACCCATCCACCAGGCACGAGTTCCTCGGACTTCTTAACCCTGAGGAGATCTGGCATCTCCTTGACGGGAACGAGGATCATCTTCGACCGCGGGTAGACGAAAGACATGCCATCCAGGGCCTCCAAGACATCCGCCTGTCGGCGCGCCTCAACGTAGACGTATCCACTCATGGCGCCACCCCGCTCAAAGGCAGATATGATCTTGAGAGGTTTGCGCGAACCAGGCGGCCGCTCCTCGATCCGTTTCTGAATGGCAAACACGACTTCTCGCTCCTTGCCAGCCTTGCAACGGACACCCCAGATGCTTGGATCATCGACACTGGGCAGGAGCAGTCTCTGTGGAACGACAACCGTATCCGTCGCGGCCATGCGGTTCCGTCCATATCGTTCCTTGAGCACCTGGGCCTGCTTCTCAGCGTCCATGGTGGACTCAAGCTCCCGCTGACGGTCCAGCTGTCGATGACGGCGGTCATCCGTCTCAGCACCCGCGGGCAGCGCATCGAGGTCGTCTGGATGCAACTCCGCGCCGAAGCCGTCGGCCATGTCATCCTCATCCTCTTCGGCCTCATCCTCATCCTCGTCGACACCGGCCTCTTCTTCGAAGAAAGCATGCAGACCGCCTCTCCTTCTCCGTTTCCGCGGACGACCCTGCAGAGCAGAACCAGGTCAGCCTCTGCTTGCAGAAAGAAGATCGAGGAAGAAAGGGACAGGTGTACTCACCGAAACCTCATCCTCATCCTCCTCGTCCTCTTCATCTTCCTCATCCTCTTCTTCCTCTTCTTCCTCCTCGTCCTCCTCCTCTCCCTCTTCCTCGTCTCCCTCCTCCGCACCCTCCTCGCCCTGCTCCTCTTCCTCCTCCTCCTGCTCACCGTTCACATTCTCCTCGTCCTCCTCCTCATCCTTCGCGGGCTCATCTTCATCCTTTTCATCCTTTGCCGCCCGTCCACGGTCAGCGCGAGAGGTGGTCTCCTCTTCCTCATCGGCCTCTTCCTCCTCCTCGTTATCAGAAGGGTCAGCGGGCGCGGGGTTGAAGTCCTCGTCGTCTTCTTCCTCGGACCCGAAGTCCTCGTTCAGGAAGTTGCGCGACATCTTGGTGTTATGATTATGGATCGGTACCCGCTAAGCGTAGAGATAGAGAAGTTCAGACGTAGATGAGATAGATCGGATACAGAAGGTATCGAAGGAAAAAGGTCAGGTCAGGTATTAGATAGAGAATCGAAGGTGGCGCAAGGACTCGTTGGAAGACAGCTTCGGTCGGACTCGGATAGAGAAGATGCGGAAGCTCGCTTAGATAAGAGAAAGCTGGAAAGGAGGCAGAGGAAAGGAGATTTAATCTGAACTGAACAAGGAAAGAGATGAGCCCCGTAACACAGGTCGAATCGACAAGGGGCTGTATGGTATGTAGGAGAAGGTCGAGTCAAGTCGAGTCGAGTGAATGTGTTCCGCTCGGCTCGGTTCGTGAACGAGTGAAGGAATGGAATGGATGGATGGATCAAAAAAAGGGCCCAGTCAGGTCAGGCCAGTGTCTCGCCGCAAGCGCAGCAGTATGCGCTCAGCTCGTAACCGTAAATCGCCTCCACTGGCCGCGAAGGATCGATCACCTCTCCAAACCAGACTTCGACTTCACTCAGAGAGGGGGATGAGGTAAACTGAACTGGATCACACTGACTGATAGAGATGCAGACAGCCCCAGCGCATGCAGAACGCGCACGCGAAGAGCTGTCAGGCTTTGTGCGTGGTGTGCTGTTCTGTCTCTGTTCTGGGAGGCGTCGAAGGTTGGTCGGGCGGAAGAGCGACGTGCAACTGAGGCTGATAACTGCGCTTGTGGTTGGCAAAGGCGGACGGAGCTCCCGGTCGGGCGGTCGGTCGGTGGCTGCATGCCTGGACCCGGACCACCACAATAGCATGCCTTTATGAATCCAGGATCCTTAAAGACCCTATTATTATCACCACGTAACACCACATGGTCCGGGGGGAGGGGGGGGGGGCAGTTATTCCAGCGTGGTGAATTTCTCTGTCTTAGAGGAAGTTTACGGCATTGTATTCTTTGCGCTGAACAAGATCTCCAGGGTACTGTGGCCAACTTGGGTAGATCTGTGGACAATTACTGTGTTGAGCTGTACATGTTTTACATATAACGAGTGGTATTCAGCTACCCTGACAAATTACAGTCCTCAACTTTGTATTTCTAATAACCCATACGACTGTGGAAATCCAGTGTTGGCGCTCAGCAGTAGCCTGAACGGACAGCAGCTATACACACTACTGTACACGATGTTGCCACATCTCTTCAAAAACACAGCCAAAAGGAAAATAAAGTGAGCAAAAAGTACGCATGCAGCCAGATCCAAGAGGTGCTCTCTTCAGTCCACAATATGTGAAGATGACTGCAGATTCTACCACCAAATGAAGAAACACAAACAAGAATATGCAAACACGACTTGAAAATAAAACCAAACTAGGAATCAATCATAGCTTCATGCCAAACATCTGGTGCACACGCAAACTCTGCCGAATGCTCAAATCCAACATGATCTCTTCGCTTCCACCGGGGATCGCGTACGCGCGGACATCCCGGTACAGTCTCTCGACCTTCCCGCCCTGGCCACCACGGCTGTAGCTCAGACCGCCAAAGATCTGGCTCGCCTCGCGGGCGCAGAACTCGAAGGTGGTGGTGGACTGAGCCTTGAGGCCGGCGATCGCGCCGCCCAGCTTGAGCATCGCCTCGGTTTCGTCCATCGTCTGGCACTGATAGATGATGTTCTCAAGCCAGTTGTACGACGCCTCGATCTGGCGCGCCATGTGTGCCAGCTTGAGACGGATGACGGGATGGTCGATGAGCTTCTTGCCGAAGGTACGGCGCTTGTGAGCGTACTTCATGGCCTCCTCGTAACAGACGCGGGAGAACCGGAGGCACTGGATGATGATGCCAATTCGCTCGTGGTTAAAGTTCGTCATGATCACTGATCAAACTGTCAGCGGACTCTGTTGACCAGATAGGCTTTAAATACCACTCACCTTTGAATCCTTGGTTCTCCTTGCCGATCAGGTTCTCCACCGGCACCTTGACATCCTCAAATGTGACATAGGTGGTGCCACTGCTCCAGACACCCTGGCAGTCCATCTTCCGCGTCTTGACACCGCCAAACTCCCTCTCGATGAGGAGAAGGCTGACGCCGTTCATTCCAGGCCCGCCGGTGCGCACCGCGGTGGTGAAGTAGTCGGCCCAGATACCGTTGGTGATCCATTTCTTCTCCCCGTTGACAATGTAATACTTGCCGTCCGGAGTCAGCTTCGCCTCGCAGGTCAAGTTGGCAACATCGCTGCCTGCATCCGGCTCTGTAATGGCAAGGCAGATGCGCTTTTCACCGGCCAAGATGCCGGGAACGATCCGCTCAACCAGCGACTTCTTGCCGTACTTGACGAGAGGCGGGCAGCCGATGCCAAAGCCACCGATCAGGTTCCAGACCAGGCCTCCGCTCCCAGCGCGAGAGATCTCATCCGTCAACAGCAACTCGTGGAAGAGATCCCACTTTTCTGGCGGCACAGACTTGACTCGATGCTTGGTCAGACTGGCGGGGTAAGCGCCGCCCAGCAGACCCGCCAGGTAGCCCCTCTCACCCATCTGCTTGTAGATGTGATCCGGAACCTTCTTGGCCTCGTCCCATTCTGTGACGTAGGGCTCAATTTCCGACTCGACCCATTGTCGCACCTCTTCGCGCAGGGCCGCATGAGTCTCGTTGAAGTAGGGAGAGCGGTACTAGCAACAAAGAGCGGTCAGCTTTCGAACGAAGAACAGCCTTCTTGGTGCACTTACGCCCTGGTACCAAGAGGGGTCCGCGAACGGCACCAGATCGCCGAATGGATCCAGCGGCGCTGTCGGCTTTGTTACGGCGGTCGAGGTCTCTGGCTTCGGGGTTTCCTTCTTCGGCGGAGGAGTCGCAGGTGGTGTAGGGGGCGCCGCAGCCTTCTTCTTGGTGTCCAAAGAACCGATCTGCAGTTGGCTCTTGTACTTCTTCAGCACGCCCTCGTTGTGGTATTTCCAGAATTGGTTCGAGGCGTCCTTCCCGGCCATGCGCTGGAGAACTGCGATTGTGTCAATACTGGGAAAATCCGTCTAGCAAGTAACACAGGGCAAGCATACTCTTCTTTCCACCTGGATGGTAGCAAAAAACGTCAGCGCACTGGTTCCACAGAACGAATCTGGATGCGGCAGGCAGCTTACCTGGATGTTCATCCTGGAACTTGGTCAGGTCATAGACATCCTCATCGATGATGACCCAGAGGCTGTCAGCTGTGTTATGCGACGCAACGTCGCTTTGAGAGAAAGTCCGCGACATGATGTGTGTGACGAAAAGGGGGCAAGGAGGAAGAAAGATCCTACTACTCGGCCGACTGAGAACGGGGGTGCCGGACGGGGCAAGATACAAGTCTCGAGACCAAGAAGGACAATATATATACGACCTCAAGGAGGCAGAAGGGGTAAACGAGAGGAAGAAAGTGAAACTACTCCGCACTCCGCAGAGAAATACTGGCCGGCAGCTCGGAGGATACTGGACCTTTCACATGCTTGCGCCGCGGCGTTGGCAGCTGCGGCCAGAGCGCCCCCGGTGCGCCGGAGGATCGTCCCGCACGGGGGACGCAGGGCGCCTGCCACTACCGGCCACGAGACACAGACCCGCCGCCTCGGAGCACGCCGCATTTCAGGTCATCCGCCCGCGAGAGCAGCGTTGCGATGCCGCCCATTGGGCAGCGTCATCGGGCGACGGCGGCCGAACAGGGAAAGTGCCGAGGCTCCTCTGCGGACGCCACGTGACATCGGCCGACGCCGGCTGACTCAGCGCCCCACGCCGGCCCACTGAGGCGGTGAGCGACGCTGACGCCGGCCAGGGCAAGGGCCACCCATGTGACGAGGACCAGACAGCGTCAAGATGTTCCTAATCCAAGCACCGACAGTCCTCGTGTCGTTTCTACGGTTTACTGTACTACTGATTCACAGACGGTAGATCCCGGACAGGACACTGACAGCTGGTACAACAGTAGAGAGGTATATTCATCAACATAGACTGTCATGCAGCGTCCAACGTCCTCTGCGCCAGAGACACATAACATCCGCAAGATGCGAAGTAGCTCTAGTAATACACCAGATCCCCAGCTCAAGCATGTATCCCATCCTCCGGTAGATTACACGGCCCTGCGATCCTCTATTGCTGCTCCGTTTCAGACTCGTAGCCAAACTCTCCGGGCACGGGGGCGTCCTCTGCGCCCTCCTCGTCCTCGTCGACCGCGGTCAAGACGCCTGCCGCCGCCGCGGCTCCAGTCGCCCCGGACACGGGCAGCCGCCCGCCCCGTTGCGGCGTCTGCAGCGCGGCGGCGCTGGCGGCAGCTGCCTGCAGGCGGTCCTGGAGCGTCTCCGGCGCGGCGGCCTGCTTGACCTCCTTGCTGGCCCTCAGCTCGATGGTCTCGCGCGGCTCCTCGGGCTTCTTGTCCAGCACCACCACAACCCCGCCCGTGGGCTGTCGAGCAGTCAGCCATGATCCTTCGCTGCTTGATGGGGCACGATGCACACTTACCCTCTTGACGGGCTCATATCGTGGGTCGGGGAAGCTGAGGTACTTCAGCTGCGCCGGAAGCACTCTCGACATGTTCTCCAGCTCATAACCCACCTTCTCCTTCTCGGCCTTCTTCTTCTGCTCAGCGGCTCCCTCCTTCTCCGCCTCCTTGGCCTCCTCCGCCTTCTCATCGGTCTCCATCTTCTCCGGCAGTTGGGTCGAGACCTTGGGCGTCGTCGGGGTCTGGTCGATATCCATGCTCTCGCGGCGCTGCTGCTTCTCACGACGCTGAGCACGGCGCTTGGCCTGTGCCGTTGTTGACAGAACGGCCGTCTT
>Ga0008109_10000624_pt1 | contig 17877 bp, 3 predicted proteins | sample HigsolmetaGSP18D_FD_59306 | JGI IMG/M metagenome (GOLD analysis project Ga0008109, IMG submission 59306) | High solid enriched microbial communities from the Joint BioEnergy Institute, USA - SP1-8-D | ecosystem: Engineered > Bioreactor > SSF (Solid state fermentation) > Aerobic > Biomass ...
GAAAAAGACCTTTCTTATAGGCTTTAAGTGCTAATTGCATACACCCTTCTTTTGATATATTAGCCATGACACGGTGCGTTGGTAAATCGCAATAAATCTGATGATAGGGGGTGGCTGAGGTGGTGGCTGCACAGCTTGGTGGTCTGTGCAGCTCGGTAGTGGATTACATTATTCTATTATTAATTATAATTCTTGCCCTCTTCTTATTGATCTTCCAACAACAAGTTGCTGATATAGATTCTGTTTTGTGATGCTTATATCAGAATATAGAGACTCTAGCTGTGCTCCCTGTGTCTTTTTCTAGCACAGTTAATTAGTTTTTGATTTAGATAGCTTTAAATATCACTCTATAGCATCCTTTTCTGATTGGTGGATGCTGCAGTCATTATCATAACAGACAATTTAGTGATAAACAGCATGATCTTTTTTTAAGTAGCAGCAGCTTGCTTCTTTTTCTCTTTTCTAAGCTTGTTGAGGTATTTTATTCTATATGGTCATTCTTTTTATAATAAATATTATATAGTTTCTGTTTATATCATTTCTTCTGCTTCTTAATTTAATTAGAATTGGGTTCTTAAAATTTCTTGTTAAACTGTTTGAACTTATTCTTCTGGGAGTTCTTTTGGTTAGTGCTGTTCAGTTTCATAGCATCTCCCTTATTATTAATATGCTGCCGGTTGGTCTGCTGTAGGGTGTTGGCCTAATACCAACTTTCAAAGAGATGATTGTCATCTTAATAGCCAGATTAATGAGTGCATTCAGATTCTTAGAGTTTTTGTAAATTCATTCTTGACTTTGTTCCTCAGTTCCTGATGGTAGTGTTCTATAAATGATTTATCTAATCAATTGTCTAGATATGCTGCAGCTTGTTGGAATTCTGTGATATAAGTGGCAACAGATATTTTTTATCAGATAATTATAACAGTAATGAGTAGCCTTCTGAACTCTATTAAGATCTTTAAAGTCCTGTTTTATTTTGGCCACAAAAGTAGGAAATCTATTGAATATTTTATTGATCTTTGATCAATGTTCTTTAGATGCCTTTTGCATTCAATCTCTAAAATAGAGTTCAAACCACTGAGCTGCTATATCTCAAAGGTAGATTGCTGCAATCTAAAAAGTCTGGAATATTGAAAAAGAAATAGAGTTTCAACTGGGAAATAAATATCTGGAGCTTCTTTCTTTTATTATAAAAGAGGACTGGCTTGGCCATTTTAATTTGTTGGGTCAGATTCTGGACAGGGCTTGTTTTAATTATCTTCTTATATTGCTCTTTTGTGTCTGATATTTAAGATATTTCATCTGTTCTCACAGCTGCATATTCTTATTGATCTGTCTCTGTAGCTGCTCCTGTAACTGCTGAATCTGTTCCTGTAGGGCCCTTACTGCTTGAGCCAGTTTCTAAGTGGAGATGTGTTTCTCCATGCTTGCAATTCTCTTAAATGCCTACAACACACCTTGCTTCCTGCAAGAAGGGTGGTTGAAGTGTAATAACAGGCCTAGATAACTAGACCAAGAAAAAGCTGTTAAGAACAGAAAACAATGGGGTGAGCAATATAATAGTAGAACAAGCCTATATTACTAACACATCTATATGACAGGTTGCTGTGTGAGTTGACCACAAGAGTTGAAATTTGTCTAAAAAGAGTGTCTTTATATGCATGCTGCTTATCCTGGATTTCTGAGGATTATAGAATGGGATCATGGCCTTGAATCATAGTCTTGAATCATGGGGTTGAATTGTGGGTTTGAATCATAGTTGGATTGTAGGATTAGATTGTAAACAATCCATCATGTGACCTCCTTTCTAGTTTGTAACAAGATGCTTCTTCTGATATTTAAGTATAAAATTTATTTATTTTTTATTAATTCAAATAGTCGGTAAAATTATAAACAGATTGATATAGTGATTTACAATATTACTGTATTTTGAACTTATTACAGCAAATTAGCTAGCTGAATTACTTATCTAATGTAAAAGAAATTTCTGAAATTTCTTAAGTTTAATCTTAGTTAATATTTATATTATTTTATTAGCAGGATATTCTATTTTCAGTATTTCTTCTTTTTAATAATACCTTTAGTATTTAAAGAAGATCTAAGATATATTATAAAAGACTATATAAACTTTCATATTTCTCTTATAATATTTCTCTAAGTAGACTATAGAACTTCTTTTGTTTTTTACTTCTTTAGAGCTGCTGCTAGTAGCGATACTCTTAATATAAAATTATTTTTATATTTATGATTTCTCTTCTAGAATAACTGATATTAACTCTTTTTTTTAAAATATTAGTTAAGCCTCTTTAGTAGTTAGATCATTAATTTATATAGTAATACTTTCAGTATTGTTTATAGAATAAATGCTTAGTATAAATATAGTTAATATCTTATTTCTGTTGCTAATATATAATATTATATTAATATATTAAGTCTTTAAGTCTCTTAAGTATAAAAAGATAATGCTCTTTCTTATTCTCTAAACATTTCTATTTAATAGATTACTAATATTAGATTCTAAAAAGATTGCTCAGTACAATCCTTTGTAAAAAAAAATAAAAAGATATTTTTAATAGAGAAGCTGTCAGTAATAGTTATTTTATTAATTAAGTTCTCTCCAGATTGTTCTTCTTTTAAATTAAGTATTTAAATTCTCTTTTTCAGAGCTAATATTAAGTAGAAGACTCTTCTCTTAAGTTAGAGACTCAGTATTCTTTTCTAACTAGTAAATAAAATTTCTGATTATAACAGATATTTAGACTATAATTAGATGCTAAATATATTAGTGTCATTTTTAATTCATTCTTTTACTAGACTATTTTCTGATGTTTAGAATGGTCAGAGTATTAAATACTTAAGTAAAAGACCTAGAAAATAGATATAAATAATATAGTGGAGCTATAAGCTAAATGATAACACTCTTAATGATAGTGAGAACTGACTGCTGGCCTCCAATTGTGGCCAACAGACTATATATATGCGGTTTAAGTTATGCGACACAGCCAGCCTTAGGGCTGGCTGTGCTCAAAACCTACTGCATACTTGCGCCTAACACTATATCTGCCTTTTTAAATAGAACTGACTTATTTAGATTTCAGTTGAATAACATGTCCAATGGCAGTTCCAATGACAGTATAAAGAGTATCTCTGTCAAGCTGACTTGATTGCTTGCAATAACTTTTTAGTTGACCCTTCTTGTTATTATTGTAAACACAAAAACCAGTTGTGCATAATAGATTTAAAAAGTTGAAATTGTGCTTCATATACTTGTTGTGATCAAAAAATATAAAGTAATTTCATAGCAATAAAGAATAGTGCAGTCTTAAAGAGGCACAATTAAAGATCTTAGCACAGATTGAAGAGATCAAGTATTAAGTTGAAGTTTTACTAGCTCAGCTTCAGAGTCTCTTGCAAAAGTCAAACAATTAAAGACTTATCAAAAGCTTCTAAAGGAACAGAGTTCAAACATATTAGATTATAATATTTTGATAATGGAAAGTTAGATAAAGATTTAGCTGGTGTTTTTTCTGATTCTTTAATTGAAATCAATCAGTTTCTTGCAGTATCATCTGAGGTTCCTGATTTAATTGAGAGTCAAATAAATAAGATTTTTAACTAGTCTTCAAATTTACTTAATATTATTGCTGATGAAATTCTTGGATCTTTTTAAAACAATTCAATTTCTGATTCTCAAGTATTTTCTTCTGACGATTTTTTTTATTCAATAAGATAATAGGTCTTTCTCTTTTCTGATTTTCTTGCTAGAATTTTTTTATTCTTCTTCAGTTGCTTCATCCTGATTCAATTCTGTGTTGGATGTTGTCAACGTTCAAGTAATAAAATATAGAAAATTAGATGAATCTTTATTCTTGTTGACAGCTTAAGTTTATAGTTGTTCAGCAGTTTTCTCTTGACTGTGAATAATCTATATTTAATAATATTATCACTTGATTACTTGCTTTTCAAATTAAGAATTTTCTGGTTTTTTGTCTTTTAAGAAATAAACTCTTTCTCTCTTTCTTTAGCTTGGCATATTCTTATGATATTGATCATAATATTGTTTCATCCAGTCTTTGGCCCACTATATATTTAGCAATTTGCAAATACAACTGTTCGAGTCTTGCAGCTATAATTACAGCTTTTTAAGATTTATATTCTCTTTTAATTCAATTTCAGGTTATTCTTGGGTGTCTTCTCAAATTTGCAAAATATGATGTTTTGTAAGTAGTTACATTTCTTAAATTATTAATAATAAACTAAGCTATTGGCAAATTTTCAATTCAATTATCTTGGTTATACTAGCAATAATATTGTAGATATTGCTCCATAGTTTAAATTATTCTCTCTGATTCTTCATTGGTTTGTAGATAATTTACTGTTTACTAAATAGTTGTTGATCAATTCCAGTAAGTTAGTCTTCATGATTAGTAATCCATTCAGAATTCTTAAGAAGAATAGTGTATCTTGCTCAGATATAACTTATTCTTTTAGTTCAAATAAAGACTTCTCAGAGTATTAGAATTATTAATCCTTCTGCAGTAATTTTTTAGACACTGACTAAATAATTGTATGATTAATTGATTCACAATAAGTAATATAATAGTATAAGCAATCCTTGTGATTGGTTCCACTAAAGGCAGTAATTCTGTTATAAAGTCTACAGTGATCTTTTATTATACTTATATAACTCCAGAATTTGCATTTTTTATATGATTGATATTTTAATGGTTTATTGCAGTCGCACTCCCTCACATTATTAAATATATCTCTGGATTTTCTGATGTATTTGCTTAAAGTAGTAAGTCCTTTGGATTTTTTGATAGTTTTTCAACTCCTGGATATTCTTTAGCCGATGGATCATAAGATTTTTGAATTATCTCAGTCTCTATAATTGCTGGTACAACAATAAGCTGATTTCAGAAGGCTAAGTTATTTTGTTCTCTGAGTTTCTTTTCTTGAATCTTTTTCTGGATTTTCTTATCTTTTGCAGTTGCTCTTAATTATTTTATTGTATAACTTATTCTTGATTTATTAAGATAATTGCTGTCAATATTGCTTTGTAATTATACTGGAGTTCTTCTTTTTTTTAAGATGTTTGTTTCTGATGACTCAAATCTCTATTTCATAATTCAGTTGTTGGCTTAAGGTATTTACAATAATATTCTTTTTTCTTTTAATATATTTAATCTGAAAACTAAATCTTGATAATTATTCTGCCCATTAAATTTGTCATCCAACGAGTCTTTTTGTTGTTGTAAAGTATTTTAGGTCATAATAATCACTTTTTATAAGTATTTCATGTTTGACTTCTTAAAGATAATGCTTTCATTTATTTCATGAATATGGTCGCAATTGCCAGTAATTCTCGGTCACAGACATCATAATTCTGTTCTGGTCCAGTTAACTGTTAAGAGTAAAATATTACAGTTCTTAATTTTCCTTGATCGTCTGGCTGTTTTAAGATAAATGTAATAGTGAATTTGAACATGTTTGTTTAAACCACTATCAGTTTCTCTAGATCAAATAGTATTAAGATTAGTGCTTTTTAAATTGTTTTAACTGATTAAATGCTTATTATTTTTTTATTTAAGATTCTTTTTTCTTTATTAGCTTCGTTAGGGGTCTTGCAAGCAATCTCAGCTTCTTTGATAAATTATTAACAATATTTAGTTGCTCCTAGAAATCCTTAAACTTGTTTCAGGTCTGTTGGCACCAGCTAATCTAGATTGAATCCATTTTTTTAGGATCTTCAGTTCTTCTGATGAAAAAACCATTCTAAAATTGTCGACTCTTATTATATAAAATTTGCACTTCTTGATATTTAATGTGATTTCAGCTTTTATAGGCTTTTTCATTATTTTCCAGATGTGTTCATCATGTCTAGTGACATTTTTCAAAAAGACAATACTGTCATTCAAGTAGACAGCAACAAAGTTGTTGATGTACTCTCTGAGCACATGTGTTATATATTTTACAAACTTTACTAATAATCTCTTCAATCTTATGGGTGCAAAAATACATTCATATAATCTTAGATTTGTCGGAAATGCGATTTTCCAGATATCTTCTGACTTTATTTATAAGTTGTAATATTCTTATTTGATATTAAACACAGTTATGATCTTAGCTTCTTGCAAAAGATCTTGCTTCTGTTCTTAATATAATGTTCTATTTGTGTCATCTTCTGACAGATTAGGTTGTTCAATTGTCTGTAATTAATTATTATTCTAGATATTTCATTCTTCTTTGAGACAAACATCACTTATGACAATATTAGCAACTTTGATTCTCAGATATATTCTGTCTCAAAACTTTTTCAAATTTTTCACTGTCTTCAGCTCATCCTGCAATATTTGCTGTTGTTTCATCAAAGATAACTGCCAAATTATAGGGGTGTCGCTAGACAATAGTTGATATAAGGCTTCTTAATGTGAGTAAAGTAGGTAGGAGCTACAGAAAAACTTAGTTGATTCCCTATGGATTCTAGGATCTGCTTTGAAATAGACACACTAGAGTAAGTACATATCTGAGTAAACAACTCTAATTTATCCCTAAGCTCATTATGTTCTTTGCCATGTTTTTTCATGTTCTTGGTCATGCTATATCCTAAACAGCTATAACAGTTATATAACTGCAGAGTTTAATTATAAAAAATATTAAATCATGTCTCTTTATAATATAATTCACACTAAGCAGCCCGGACCATCAAGCAGCTCACATTCCTCAACATATAATATTTTCAACAGCTTCAAATCGTCAAGATATCAAAACAGCAGATTCAAAGACTTATAAAGTTATATTTTGCTTGGAATCAAAGCTTATAAAAGATAATCAAATATTAAGTATATAAGCAGCCATAAAAGCTATATATAATACATTATATCAAACACTTATAGCTTGATATTAATTATATTAATAAGTCAGACTTTCTAATTATATATTAATATACATATATATGTGGGCGCTATCTGTATTTAATATACAAAGTGGATTTATTGCTGCTATTTAGTACTTATCAGTTAAATAGAGTGCAATCACATCTTAATATTCAATAAGATGTTAATACTATTAATTTCTTTTTATAGCAATCGCTTAGCTAGCTGAACTATACTAAATTTCAGACTATCAGCAGATATATACTATGTTTTAAAAGCTATATAGGAATATAATTAGTAGAAGTAAAGCAGATCAGCTTATATATTCTATTATATAAGTTTTTTAGATACTATAGCTGCTATTGTTATGGTCTTCTCAGAAATGGATCTTATTAATAAAATCTTAAAATATTATTATTCGATAAGGACATCACTATTTCTATAATAATATTAGATATTAATTTCAGACAACCCATCTCAATTTTTTTTATAAAATTGAACACTGTCTGGAGTTATAACAGTGTTTATTGTTTAGCTTATTATTAAGTATTTTAAGTATCTTTATCAGCTAGTAAAATAACTTATTTTATGAAATTATCGTTACTATTGAAGTATATTACATTCTTTAAAATATGGTAGTAATGATGCTGCAATAAAGTCTATAGTAATAATATAAAAAATAAAAGATAATAGTATTAATTAAAGCAAATTGTAGAGCTAATAATTTTGTGATTTATTTGGGAAGAAAATTAAAGCAGTAATAAATATATTCTTTGATGTAATCTCCAAGCAAGCTGCTCATCTCCCAACATGCAACATGTTCAACAAATCAACCATCAAGGTGTTCGCAAAATCTGTCAAAAAGGCCCTTATCAAGAAGACAGAATATCATTGATCATTAAAGCGTTGAAAAAGCATTAAATTTCGAATTTTCAAGCAGCTATGTGTGCATATAACGTTTCCCACTCTATTTTCTGTGATTGGCTTCAAGACTATACTTGATGTTCTCTGTCTAGAAATCAAAATTAACTTAATTAAAGAGAAGTCTCTTATCAAACGAATAATATCTATAAGCAAGGAATGTCTTCTAGATCTAGTAATATATAATAAATGAGTAATATTCTTTTTTCTGAGTGGGTCAGATTAACTATTTTATCTACCATTAACAAGAATTAGATTTGTAACTTTCTTAGTCATTATAATAATCTTAAAATATTATTTTCTTACAAATATAATCATCAATAAGCTCAATATAAAGATTTAAAAAATTAAAGAATGAAATTTAGTATATACAGTAAGCAATTAAGCAATATAAGGTTGTGAATAAAAATATCTATTAGTTTTGATGAGACTAACTTTATTATAAGTGTCATTGATCATTTAAAAAAAATTGATTATTCAGTTTATACAATCTGATAATTATAAATAGTTACAGCCATTAAAGCAGTCAGCTTTAATATTTATAATTATCTTTGCAGAGAAAACATATTAAGCAGTATAAATTTAAAATAATCAACTATCTTCTAATTAGATTTTTGAAGTCAATGATAATGACTGGACTAATAATCAACTTAAATTATTTTAATTAAAGGTTTTTAATCAGTCAGCTCTGTATAATATAATTAAAATATTATTAATAATACTTTATAAAAAGATGCTATTTGCATATATTATTTTAAACATGTCTCAGCAATCTTTAAGATCTACTATATTTAAAAAATAATTAAGAATTTAATTCTAAAAATATCTTACTGCAAGATATTGACCAATTTAATATAATTCTTATATTAGATTGTTGGAATAGCTGCCAACATTTTTATGATTTATTTGCATGCCCCATTTCTGCAATTTCATAGTTGATCTCTGTAATTCTTATTTAATTATCTATAAATCTTCTGATGTTGTTTATTATATTACTTTTCTTATAATATTTAGCTTGAAGTGCCTTTAATTTAGAAGCTACTGAGTATCTTTATTAAATATAGAAGAATTTAACTTTATAGATTAGAACAATTCTTTAACAGTCTACAGTCATCTTATAGATATTTAGTCTAAAGTTCAACTACAATCATGTTTTTTATTATAACTCTCAAGATCAGCTATTCAAACTGTATATACATATTATACTTTAAAAATCTGATATGGCTGCAGTATACAATCCTGAACTCTTTAATAAAAATTTAGCTTAGTTCAGAACATTATATTATTTAGTAGTAGATAGTTTATTTCTGAAGATTTATAGAGACTTCTGGCTTATGATCTATGGAAGATTATACTACACTAGCTGAGAATGAACTCCGGAAATAGATAAATTTTAACTGAACTAATCTAATTCTATAAATAGGAAGATAATATATAGAGATTAGAACATTATAATAATTATAAGCAGTAGGTTGCTTGCATAATTTTTATAAAAATTTCAAATTATTTTATATCTTCTATATTGTTTCTAGAATATTGAATTAATATTGAATTTCAAATGTGGGAATGAATCAGTATAATTGATAGATCTCGCAGCTAATATAACTTAATACAGGACTCCTTGTAGATGCTCATATATATAAAGATTTCAATAAAGACTTTCAGTTTGTCAGTAGTTGTAGACTATGATTATAATCTCTCAGGCCATCTTGCTATTGCTTGACTTTTATATTTCTATGATGTTTTATGCCATTATATTCTATATATCTTCATGCTAGAATAGTATAAAGAGTTAATATGAGTTGTTAGAATCTATGCCAGATGAAAGATAAAAATTTAAAGATATGGATAGATTCGTCTTGAGAGGCTCATATTTAACTATTTTAATATCTGGAATTCTCTAGTAGAAATTAAGTTGATGACTATATACTTTTACCAAAAGATTGAGACAAAGCCTTCAATCTTAATAGACTGAGATATATTAATAGGCTCAACAAGCCCGTGTCGGAGGAGGTGATGACCGTTCTATAATAGTAGTTTTGACAGTGAGATCTGCCTTCTACACATTGCTATACAACACATGTTTTGTAGGGGGAATACTGCCGGTAGGTGGTGAGCGTGTTGGCCAATGAGAACCCTGGTCGCACTAAAACCATGTCAATTTCAACATCTTGACAGCCAAAGGGATTAGCCTTTTTATTTATTAGTATCAGGATGTTAAAGAGCTTCTTTATAGATTATTAAATTATTAGATATGTTAGAAGTCTCTATAGATAGTTGCACTGTCTTACTCAGCCAGATATATTATTTTAAGTACTATCAGCTTCAGTTACAAATTCAGCAGTTTAAGTAGCAATAGTAGATTAAATATTTATTATTTATAAATATAGTCTTTAACTTCAGTAGCATAGATATCAATAATTTCATCTTTTAAATTTAATTAAATTTAAGATCTATTTTTTAGTTTAGTTGTTCTGAGCATCTTACATTTTATAATTAAAATCTGAGTTTTTTATATATTATACAGTCTGATTCTTTATTAAAGACTATATGTAGCACATAGTATAAATATTTAGCTTTTAAATTATATATATCTTTAATTAGCGTATCTGATGAGACAGCATCTTTTGATATAAGAGTTAATTTTTATAATTCTCTTAGCTGTTTAAACTTTCTCTAAAATATAAAGATATTCTTAGCTTCTAATAGTGTGCAGCTTAGAAAGATCCAATTATTCTTTATATAGAAGCTCTTATAATTTTTATTCTTTATAATGATTATCATCAGAAATACAGGTCTGGAGAATTTAATCTCAAAAAGTTTATAAAATAGTAAATTTAGTATTGTATAAAATGAATTATATCCTTCTTAAACAGATCTCAGTAACTCATTCCACTTTGCAATTCTATGTGTAAATATATAAAATAAAAATATAGATATTTCTCTAAGGTACTGTAGGGTTGTATTATCTTGGTTTAATGCTGCTATTAGAGTAGAAAATAATAATTTAAAGATTATATGCTTTAGCGATATTGATAAAAATTTTTTTTACAACTTATATGACTTCTAACTTATATTTTGAAAAGCAGACTCATGCATAAGCGCTATTGACAAGAAATAGCCAGTACTTTACCCTGGAGATTTAATTGTAAATATATTTATTCCTCAAGATTAAACAGATTTATACTTTTGAAAGTATAATTTTAGTAATAATATCATCAGCTTATTCCTTATTATTTTAAGTTGTTATCTGATAGATTGAGCAGTTCTGTTTTAGTATCAGCAGTTTTTTAATGTTCGTTTTACTAATAAGTTTCAAAAGCTGCAAAATATAGGAAAATAAAATAAGGTCTAATTACTAGTGTCAAACTTAAAGATTAACTTATAATTTATTAATTCTTTCAGTTGTTTGTTAATTTTCTCATCTTCCTATTATTATTTTTATCTCATTCTAAATATACTGATTAATTTGATTACATTATATTATTGAATAATATGTTGCACATATTGAAATCATTCACAAATAATCTTAAAATCTTTATATTGAGTCTATTAATAATTATATTATAGTTATATTTTGATTGAAGCTTCTTATGACAGTTAATAAAAATTTAAATCCAGCTTTTTCAATAGTAGATAAATTAGATAGATTTATATATTAAGCTAATAATAAATTGACAATTTGCTGAATTGTATTAGCTCTAAGTGCTAGATCATACATATAACTGAGCACCACATAATCCCCAATCTATAATACAGTCAATGGATTCAAATCAAGATGTCAACATTGCAATACAATCAAGATACTTTAAAAAGATAGAATTCTTTTACTCATTCAAACTTAAATGACTAATTTTCAAGTTTCTAGGCTGCCATAAATGTATATAATATCTTATATTCAACTATAGCATGCTTAGTGTCTATGATCACACTATATATATATTAATTTGAGCTCTTGCTAATAGATTATGTTAACATAAACTGACACCAAGCAGCCCAAGATATCAAGCAGCCCACATTCCCCAACACACAGCATGTTCAACAGCTTCAACCATCAAGATCTCACCAAAAACAGCAGATTCAAAGGCTTATGCTGATATTGAGGGCTGTATTTTGCTTGCAATCAAAACTTATAAAGATTGTCAAATATGAAGTATACGAGCAATTGCAAAAGCATATAATGTCCATGTTGAACACTTGTATATTTATTGTCTTTGTGATTGTGCTGCTCATATTGATTTGGCATTAAATAATTAAAAGCTTACCACTACTGAAGAATCTTCACTTATCAAATAGATGTTGGATATGGATCAATGGGGTCTATCATCACACTTAGCTACTGTACACAATATGGCTAATCTATTGCTATCTGCTCAGCTAAAAACATTATCTCCAGTCATAGTTGATAAGAAGTGGGTGTGCAGATTTGTTGATTGCCATAAAAAGCTTCAATCTAAATATAACCACAAATATAATTATCAACAGGCTTAATGTGAGGATTCAAAGATTATTAAAAATGATTTCAGCTTGTTCATAGTATTATATAAAAATATGGCATTCTAGAACAAGGTATCTACAACTTTAATAAAACTGGCTTTCAAATAAATATAGTATCTACAGCTAAGGTTATCGCTGATCTCATTATTCTACTAGTTGTGTTAGAGCTCTGCAGCCAGACAATCATAAATAAGTGACTATAATTGAGGCACTCAATGTAACTGACTAGGCCCTATTTTTAGTGATCATCTTTGCTGGCAAGATTCATCAATCTATATGGTATCAAAATATACTACATAATTGGGTAATTGGTGTGAGCAAAAATAAATGGATCAATAATAAGCTATAGTCTGATTAAAAGAGGTGTTTAATAAGTATACAGCAGCATATACAGTTGGAAGATATTATCTACTGATTTTAGATAATCATAAGAGTTATACAACTGCAGATGTTGATTATTTCTATAAGAAGCATCAAATTATATCTCTTTATATATTATCTTATTTATTATATTAGCTACAGCCTCATGATATTGGATGCTTTGCACCATTAAAGCAAATATATAGCCAGCAGGTTCAATCCAGCATGCAGCTTGGCATCAATTATATTGATAAGTCAGACTTTCTGGCTCTATCTGCATCTAATATTCAAAATGGATTTGGTGTTACTGGCTTAGCATTCTATCAGTCAGATAAAGTGCTATCACATCTTGATGTTTAATTAGACATCAATATCATCAACTTTTCTTATAGCAATAGCTCAGCTAACTGAACTGCATAAATATCACATTCAACAAAGAGTCTGCGGTGTCAGGTACAGCTAATAAAGCATCTGATTGATTGCCATTCACAGAGTCCATCAAGTCTAACAATCAATCAACTAGCAAAAGAATATCAGATGATAATGATGAAGTCATCTTAAAGAAGTTAAAAGAGCTCTATATAATCAATTAATATCAGAAAAGAAAGTAAGAGGCAGCTAGATTCTATATTGCTGCTGAAGAAATTCTAATGGATGCTAAAGAGAAAGACATGCTCAGAAAGCTGAGCAGATACAGATAGAGGTGATTGAGCAGCAGAATCCAGGGCCTAAAAAACAGACATCACTGCAGCGCAGCACATGTGAGATAGTAAGACATACAAGAATTAGATGCTCTAAGACTTATGAATCTAATATCTAGGGTAGATAGCTTTAATTTAGGTAGTGCTGTTAGATGACTAGATTTTTTTAATATATTGGTATTGATGAGTGGGCCGCTCAGTGTCCTGGGCCGCTCATTATATAAAGAGCTTAAATTACTGCCTGTCTTGACAAATACATTTAAATATTTACAGATTTTATAATAAAGTTGCTATAGTTAAAGTAGCTGAGAAAGAAATATAGTATTACTTTAATTATTATCTGTTTATTAAGTTTACCGTTTATATTTTATATTTTAAGAATATTAATGCTTCAGAACTTACTATGCTTGTTAAAAGCTCACTACTACTGAAGAATCTTTGCTTATCAAATAGATATTGAACATAGATCAAAAGAGCTTATCATCACATCTAGATATTATATGAATATGGCCAATTTATTGCTATTTGCTCAGCTAAAAGCATCATCTCTAGCCATAATTAAAAAGAAATAAGTGCACAGATTTATTAATCACCATGAAGAGCTTCTGTATGATCATCAACAGGCTCAATGTGAGGATCCAAAGATTATTAAAGAATGGTTTTAGCTTGTCTATAATATTATGCAAAAATATGGTATTTCAGAACAGAATGTCTCAACTTTGATAAAACTAATTTTAAATAAATATGGCATCTACAGTCAAGGTTATTGCTGAATCCTATTATACTATTGATTGTGTTACAGCCCTTATCTTTGCTAATAAAGTCTGTCAATCTATATAATATCAAGATGTCATATAATTAGATGATTGATATAAGTAAAAATAAATGGACCAATAATAAGTTAGATATATTCTGATTGAAAAAGATATTTAACAGATATATAGCAGCATATATAGTTAAGAGATATCAGCTATCAATTCTAGATAGCTATAGTAGTTATGTAACTGCAGAGATTAATCATTTCTATAAAAAGCATTAAATTATATCTCTTTATATATTATTACACTTCTATATCAGCTACAATCACTTAATGTTAGCTGCTTTTTATTATTGAAGCAGATATATAGACAGCAGATCCAGACTGACATATAACATCTGCTGTATAGTAATCATATCTATATATTAAATATAAATATTCTTTCTTTTATTTCTTATTCTCTGCCTTTATTCTTTTTATATCTATTGTTTTTATATAAATATATTATGCTGCATATCTACTGTATTATTATTATAAGTAATATAAACTTAATTAAATAAGAAAATTTAAAAAAATTATTAAGATATTACGTTTAATAGTATACTATTAATATTAAAATTATTGCTGTTTTATTATCTTTTTAAGTATCTTTATAAAATTTTTAAATTATTTAATAGATGCTATGTCAAGATAGATCTTTATTAAGACTATAGAGATAAATATAAGTTGCCTAGTATAGATCTCTATAAATTAAGAGCTACTCTTAATATTTATATTTTTATATTTAATAATCTGTTTTGCAACTTAGTCAATACCTATGATAGATATATGTGCATAATTTAAAAAAGATATATAAGCAAAGAATTGAATCTAATATATAGCTGAGCATTGATTATATAAGATTTTCTGATTGTACGTTAAGATACAAAAAAGCTTTTTAATATCTGTAGTAGATCTACAATTACTGAATTAATCTTATATTAATTAGATTAAGTGCTTTTACAATTTTATATTTAGATAAAGATGTTTATATCATCTTCTATGTTTTATAGCAATCGATCAGTATTCTAAATCTCTGAAACATTTTATAATATCAAGAAATTGAAGCTTTAGATTAGGGCTTTTGAGAATCTATTAAAATATCAATTATAAAGCTTATTAAGTCCAGTAAAATAAGCTTCTAATCAACTAATTGAGAACTATCAAATTATAATACATAATATTGTTTTTCTTGCACAGAAAAATAGAAAACTATAAATTATTAATTAATATTAAAAGAGAAATGCATGTAAATTTTATATGGCTATCAAGAATATTTTAATAGATATAAAGAGATTGCAATGTGCACAGCAAGCTGATCAAATATATAAAGAGCTGATTAAGTAGTCAGATGATCAGCAAAGCAAACATCATCACAGTGCAGCACATGCAATATATTAGATCATGTCAAAGTTTAATGTTTTAATCATCAAGCAATGAATTTTACCGTATATAGCTTATTTTTGAGGTTGCTGTTATATAATTAGTTACTGAATATAGTAGATGGTATGTGGGTGATCCATTCAATGAGGTAATCCACTCCGTGGTTGGATTAAGATTCACACCCCCAAATGGAATATCCCTGAACAGAACACTGTGTCAAGACCTCACCTATAGAGCTCTAATTCCATATGTTTTCTCAACCACCTCATTATCAATATGGCTTGCTGTGAAAAAAAATCTATACAATTAGCACTTTTTAATTTGGAATCTGGCAAAATTAGTTCTTTTAAGCTGCTGCAAAGATATATAATATCTCTTTTAACTATTTTTTTTTAGTTGAAGGACCGACTCAACAAATCAATATATTAGTTTAGAACTACAGTAGTGTTTGACTCCTGCATATAAAAAGTCTCATTAAATAAAATTCTCAAGGATTTTTACCTGTATATATAAGAATGCAAAAGATGGCAACTTGAATTCTTTAACAAATGAAGATACTACTTCTTTAGAGAAGATATAAATCTTAAAATTTATTTAATACAGTTTATAAGTTGCTTCTTATATTGAACAAAGAATTAATATTCAAAGAATTGAAATATATAGTTAGAAGCTATACAAGACTTTTAATTTAAGAAAATTCAAATACAGTACAATGTTACACTCAAAGAATATTTAAAATATAGATAAGCATGGATTGGCGTAGACATCTTATAAGTTTAGATTCTTATTAAAATTAAGAAGCATACTTATCTTCAAACATCAGCAAATTATAAATGAGTGATTATAATTAAGATTATAAGTGCTTCTGAAGACTAAAATGTATCAGTTAATCATCTTCAGGAGAAAGAATTCACAAAGTTTATAATTTAATATAGATGTCTCAGATTGGCATTTTATAATATTTAAGAATAACTGAATCCCAGTGAATATTATATATATATTACTGATTTTGTATATGTTTTCATTCAGAAATAAAGTCAGAATCTAAAAACTATTTTAATTTTTTTCATGAACAGATATAATAGTTGATAACTTATATGACTGCTTTATAAATAATGTTTAAATCATTTTTTATTATTATATTCTTTTTTCCGCTTCAGCTGCTTAATTTGAGCACTTTCTTAAATATAAAAATTAATATTAATATTAAATCTAGAAGATTTTATATTTTTGATAATGAAGCCTAATTAAAAAATGCTGTTTTATATAATACTATATAGTTTCGTTTGCAATTGTGTTATAACTTCAATTTTAGCTAAATCTAAATTCAGCCATTTTCTATAAGATCTATTATATCTTCTAAGTTCTAATGCTGGATTTTCTTCTTTAGTTCCAAATCTTCTTACAATTTCAAGAAATTGGTGATATATAAGATAATTGAGCTTTATCAGAAAAAAATCTCTCTTAAATAGCCTATATAATATTTAAAAAAGCAGAAAAGACTATAGGCTAGCTTACTGCACAACAGATATTTTAAGAAGTAACTATTTTAAAGCAGAATTCTGAACTATAGATCTTCCTAGATTTAGAAATCAAAGGAGATTATTGTAGATTTTAAATATATATTTTGCAGACATTATACAGATTAAGAAATAGAGAAAGCAAAGACTTTACTGGCATATATAGAAGCTAGACAATCAAAAATCAAAGTCAAGAAGCAGTTAGAAGTAGTATTAGAGACAGGAATACAGTCTTTACTATATGAATGATAAGCTTATTAAGTGGTGCTGTATATAGTTTCAAGAACATCAAATATGAGAGGTTTTGATATAATGTTCTGTTTAGGGGGTGCGGATGTTACATTATGCTCAACAAGCTGATCAAATATATGAAGGGGTGGTTAAGCAGTCAGATCATGATCAGTAAAGTGGATATCACAATGCAGCACATGCCATATATTAGATTATATTAAGAGTTTAATATCCTAACTGCTAAGCAGTTGATGTCTAGAATATATAGCTTCAATTTTTGAGTTTGTTGTTAGACAATTAGTTATTGAATATATTTAGTGGTGGGGAGGTATCTCACTCATGTGTCTTGCTCACTTATAGATTCTGTTATAGTTTTTTTCTCACTAAACACTAAATCATGTGAGACTGAAGAGATATAGAATAGATATTAGATTTAGTAATCTTGTTTAGATTTGTATTATTAATAATAACTCTAGCTTTATATAATGTAACCCACAAGTGAACTGCTCACCCAACTAAACTACTGACCTGCTCACCCGCGCGAATCCTATACAGAAATCGATCAAATTCAACGCGCCACCATGCCACCAAAA
>Ga0008109_10000626_pt1 | contig 17804 bp, 23 predicted proteins | sample HigsolmetaGSP18D_FD_59306 | JGI IMG/M metagenome (GOLD analysis project Ga0008109, IMG submission 59306) | High solid enriched microbial communities from the Joint BioEnergy Institute, USA - SP1-8-D | ecosystem: Engineered > Bioreactor > SSF (Solid state fermentation) > Aerobic > Biomass ...
CCCCCCCCCCCCAGCACATAGTCCTGAAGATCCTAAGTCAGGCGAATTGCAAAAACCCTCCAGTCAACAGCCGGAAGGGCTTAACATCAACATTGACATAGGTTGCTGGATTATCCCAAGGAACAAACACATCAAACCTCTTCACAGGCTTAATATGGCATAGTGGTCCCAGAACGGCCTCGCATACTTCCGCCTGCGGCAGCAGCGCTTCTCCGTCCAGATGCAAATAGTTCTTGTAGACCAGCGAGGCTCGCCAAGATGTTGCATGCCTCTTTCCAAGTCCCATAATCATACGGCGGCGGGGGCAACCAGGTTGCTGCTGGCGGAACAATGAAATGCTCAAAGTACCGGTGAAGGTGAACAGTGCGGATGCGATCCAGTCGGTTGCGCAAGGTAGTGCGAGACAGATAGAGGATCGTGTCGAGATGGTTGAAATCAAAGACATTGTCCTTATAGAGAAGATCCACGGTCTCCGAGTACCTAGTAACCCTGTTAAAATGGCAAGCGAGGTAACATAAACTGAATCTCTATTACACTATTCTGCAAGCTTTCAGCAAAGAAAGTATATTTGCGGCAGCCGCACTTGAGCGGGAATTGGGGCTGGAATAGAATCCAGGCGTACGATACACAGCCATTCTCAGCGTGCCCCAGCAATCATGGAGATGGGTGTTGGTGCCACGCTCTGGGTTTTCGGTACATTTTATGGCCAAAAGTCTCTTTCGTGCGCGCACAATATGAAGCCAGTGCCCGCCTACGACCTCTTTCCAGATGAGCAGCCGAAGCTCTTTCGGAAGCTTGGCGATTAGTGGTGACTGGAGTTGATCAAAAGTGCGCTGCGGCGCTTCGTTCCTGAAGGGATTCCATGACCAGCGACTGGACGTCTTCTCCGACCCGACTCCGATCGACGATACTGTCAATGCTCGCGGCCGTCGTTCCGGGAGTGGTCTGGGAGCATACTCTATTCGCTTCTGCGCTGTGGCCTTGAGGTCCTCTGCATTACCGCACTTGCGACGCATTTTAGCGGTTGCGTTTAGAGGAGCTGCAGAGTTTTGGGGTTTGATATCTTTTTAAAAAAAAAGAAAAAAAAGGAAAAAAAGTATACAAGCTTCACGACAAGACAAGGCTCAGAAATAAGTTCTTGACACACGAAGGGGTTTTGAGCTTGGAGTAGTGTCAGACACCTGGGAGCCGGCAGATAAGGCCCCCTACGAGTCTATATATCATATTGAGGTCTTTCAGCCGCATGGCACTGCGATCGCCATTGGTGAGCCTAACCTACGGTTGCACCCGGAAATAATCGTAGAAGGTCAGATTTTGATGCCGGCCTTACATGTCACAAATTACACCGCTATAGCGGCGACAGAGAGGTCCTAGGTCCTCTCTGAGCGTATAAAGGCTTATTAGGGGAGAATGCCAGCAGTGAGATTGGACGTCACATCGAATGAACAACCCTGTCAGTGGTGCGTACTGCGATTATTTCTGGGGACAACCGCAGTAGCGGCTGCATATAGCAAGCAGTAGGCTAGGACACCTTGGATCGAATGTCTGGTCTGGATTCTGGACCTTTAATATGGCCAAGTCGATGGTGATCGGATGAAAATAAACAGCTCCCGCACGGGATGGACCACGAAGCGGAACAGGGCCAGCATACTATTCCAGAGCGGGCTTAGTTTATGTTGATTTATAGCAGTTACCATCGCCATCTCTTTCCTGCTCTTGATAAGATCTCCCATTGATCTTTCGATCGTAAGAAAATTTCTCCTCCATCTTGCATAGGAGGAGGAGGGACTGGTTCCAATTAGAAAGAAAATGGCCCCCAATCTGCAAACGGCCCAATCCCATGGCCGGCGTGCGGGAGTCCTCTCTGGAGGGATTTCCTCAAAATAGCCTCCTGTGACGGTCTTGTTAACATGTATATATAACAGCCAAAATGCTCGAAGAAGTCACTATCTCCAGAACATCGGGCTCGCAGTACCCGGCAACTCAGTGGGAGGAACATGAAGGTCTTGTTGAAGGGTATCACCGCGTCTATACTTCCGGCCGCATGCCTGGATCCTTGACACTTCCTGTGCGCACAACGGTATGTCATCAACAAGCACATATTGACGAATTGCACTCGTCTACGCCAGCAACTGGGTTACGGATGGTGGTTAAAACTTCAAGTAGCAGGCCCAGGGCTGTGGCGCGACGATGGGCTGGACTTTCCAACTCACGAAACAACACAGACGACTTCCAGTATGTGATGAGCTTCAATCTGCTATTGTGATCTAATGGGGGATGCGTCAAGGATGCAATTGCCACCGCTGGTGGACCTGAAGTAACCTGTATCGATGTAGTATAGATAAGATGATGTGCCAGATATGACTGTATGACAATGTATATATAAACATATTATGAACTGTGTACATATGAGAACAAATTTCGACTTTCAAAATTTGCTCAGTGTATAAAAGAAACACAGTATTTGAAAACTTCTGGATAAGGCCCATCTTTTAAAGGACGAGATGAAATGGACTCTAAACCTCATCGGCCCTTAGTATAACATCATTACCATCCCAGGAAGTCCACTGAAATAAATAATCAGAGAAGCGAGCTAAGGAAACTCTCCAAGATACCTAGGCATCTTTTAATCTTAAAGACTGCAAATTAGCAGTCCACTGAGATCGGATGCCTTCGTGACTCTAGAAATCACCTTCCCATTCAGTGGTCGAACGCGCGATAGAGCAGCACTCACAGGCGCATCGCTCATATCCTCAACGACTTGTTATTCTTGGGAGTGACGACCACTGATAATTATAGCCTTGTTTCAGACAGTATACCAATTTCTAAGGCGATATGATATATCCCACCACTCCCCTCACGATGACTATTGGAGACCTGCCCAGGCCCACGCCACCCACCTCGATAATTCTTGCTCCGAAAATTGAATTTCAGTATCTGGCATGCCAGGGGGAACGACGCTGAAGATGAGATCGACTGGAAGGATGAGCGGCGCGCCATTCACAGTGCCATTCGCTTCTAGAGTGACAGTTTGCTGACGTATGGCCATATCGGTCGAAGTGCTTTGACCCGATATCTGCCATCTCTCCATTTTTATGTTTAGTGAGTCCCACTGAATCATGATAAGAAGAACAAGCTTTGTACAGTTATTGCTTTGCATTAACCAGAAGCCAGCATCTTTCTGTAGCTGAGTCATGGCTTTGATGGCCCGCATTCAATAACAAATGAAGGTGCATCATTCGCACGAGGTCTGGTGTTCAAGGGTCGATAGGATGCATCAGGCTGCTTATTCCTTCTGGGTCCTTGATGGTCTGTGGTGCCTATTGGGTACAGTGCATCTCGAAAGCCAAGTGAAACAAGTTTGTCGTGTAATTCAAGGTCAAAAGTTGCAAGTGGGCCATGATGGTATTTGCCTGAAATTAATTTCACGATCATGACTTGTTCAACTCTGTCATACAAGTGGCGAAGAGGTGGAAGAGATTTTCTCTTTTCTTCACTGTTGAACTTATTGAAATCATCCTCCGATACAATTTTCCACAGCAACATATTGGTTGCCATTCTCATTTCGAAACCGGCATGTAGCTCTCTCGAGAAAGCATTCTGACTCGTCTGATGTTTCGAACTGACAGCGATCACTCGGGGGAATCTCGTAGGTTTCCAAGAGAGGACGTTAAGGAAAGTCGTTTCTGTGAAACTCTCCTGGGCAATATCGCAATTACATTCTGAGATAGGAAGGGAGTGTCTATGACGTCGTTGATGGCAGGCGGCATTCCCTAGTCGAATTCGAGGTACTGACAAGCGTAAGGTTTCCATCCGGAAAGGAGCTCCTGGAGCCCTCCAGATATGCATTCCTCATCAGTATTTGCATTTGGCGCTGTGAATTGAGTTTCTTTCAAGATATCGATGTATCGATCCTCCCATAAGCCCATGGCACTTATCCGACGGTGTCTGCTCATCTCTTAAGAATAATTATCGATTAAGATATAAGATATTGAGACAAAACAATAGATTAGATAGCAATTTCCATGCTTCAACATGTATCCCGGTGGCCTCCTCAACCTCAGCAAAGGCCGAACAAAGCTAACATCTCAAACATCTCGCCGAACGAATCCCCTCCTCCTCTCCTAAGGGCCAGGGCCCAACAATCGCATTCGAATTTGAAGACACGGATGTGTAAAAAAAGGTTGACAGTAAGTTTCTTCAAGTCCATAAATGAATCACGATGACTGCAGACGATGGTGACAATGTTGACCATCTGATGCTGCTGGTATAGAGTATGTTGGGAAATGAAAGTGACAACACTATATAGAGGCGAGAAGATCTATCGTCGATAGATGTAGGATTTTCAATATTCTATTATTTAAATATTAATTGAACATTTTCTCATAGGATAAGTCTCAGGGTGCCTGAAACGCTCTATTCGTCTCGTCTGTCCATATTTTACGACTTCAGACAGAATGGTTCGAGTTATGAGCTCTAGAAACCGATAGTGGAGCTTTCTCTCGGCGCTGGCCTTCAAAGGCGCTATATATTGTACCGACTGGTATGGAAAGTCATTAAAACTAAGGGCTGCCATTGCGAACGAGATTCACCTATTTCATTTAATTGCGTGGTATTGAAGTCACTCTCGGTCTTGGTTGGTACACCTGACGCGGAATGCGTTATCACGAAATCTTTATTTTATCTCCAGCGTACTGTCATACGGATTGGGACGTCAAGTTTGCGGCTTTGGACCTTACCAGATGAGTAGCTAGGTGGCTCTGAGGTGCTAACTTACCATGTCCTGTTCCTACACACCGAACTCGTTAGCGCTATCGCATAGGAAGCATATTCTTACCCTAACATAGAAAGAGGGGATAGGAAATAAGAGAGTTCCGATGATAGAGGCGTGTAGTGAATCCAGTAAAAATGGCCTGCGCTAATGCAACGCGTCTAGGTAGCCCTACTTCACGTTCCGCGGGATAGTATGCGGGATTTTTCTACTCCAAACATTTCACCTAGCGTCGTTCCCTCCGCGAATCTTTGATATGAACATTGATGAAATCTTTTCAAGATACTATCATGTCACTCTTGTTATCTTTTCACTGAAGCGGGTCCTCGTTGTGTCCGTTCCAGGTCGGTAGGCGCTGGTTTAGCTGATATGACGGCCACAGCAATGCCGGTGATAAGGTTCGCCACCCACGTTTCCGGCTGCTGGAAAATACCGCGACTGGAGCACTGGATTAGTTCTATAGAGGAACTGTGGCTTTGGAGCTTGCGAAAGCCCCTCTATCTGGTATACTAACCGTTTAGCATGTCGCGTCCAGAGAAATCTTCCTGTGGCGCTAGCTCCGAGGATCCACGCCACAGCGCTGAGTGCTGATAACCTCACCTACCGACCCAGAAGTCCCTTCAGCCCGATCTTGAGCACACTGTGGAAAAATGAATGGACCTTCTCGTCTTCGTTATCTCCTCTGAACTTCTCATTGTGTACCTTTCATCAAGCTTTTGCCTTTTGCTGCGCCTGGAATGTCAGAACCTCGTACTTACTTCCCAGAGGACGAAATACATCCTGTCGTGTCCAATGGAGGCGGCGTCTACTCAGTGCGCAGTGGACAGTATAGTCTCAAGACTCCAAGTGTCCGGGCAAAGAAACGAGAGGTAGATATTGAAGAGGCATCTAATGACGAGAAGGATACTGTGGATGAACGAGATGTGAAGAAGCGGCAGGTACGTTTGTTTCTATTAAGAACATGAGATTGTGGCTAATTTGTCCGCAGGTCTTCACAGGCTGGACCTTGTTATGGTGTGAACTCCTCGATTCCGTGCTCACTATTCTGAGTCCTTGCTGACATCAAATTAGGCTTGCCTATCAATCTACCGGTGTCATCTATGGTGACATTGGAACTAGTCCCCTTTACGTCTATTCCTCCACCTTCGATAGAGAGCCGAGTAATCAAGACCTTCTCGGTGCCTTATCTCTCATAATTTGGTCCATAACCCTTATGGTCACCGTCAAATATATCTGCATAGTGCTCAGAGCCGATGATGAAGGTGAAGGAGGCACATTCGCATTATATTCACTCCTTTCTCGCTATGTACGGCGTGTCCCCTTCTCTGCCTAGAGCAATGTGCTGACAATGTATGATAGGCGCGTATCGTCAGGCGTGATCCTCGAGAGGAGTCGAGGGTCAAGATGGAACGCTTTGATACTGGCCAAATGAGACCGGCAAATAAAATAGTCCGCTCCTTTATCGAGCATAGTCGGGTCGTTAAGATCTTTCTGAAGGTCATTGGAGTCTTCGGTGTCTCGTTTGTGCTGTCTGGTGGGTAAACGAAACCATCTGCGGCTCGATCTTGAAAGGTCTACTGACAATCATTTCCAGACGGTATCCTTACACCATCTCAATCAGTTTTGGGTGCTATTCAAGGGTTTGTATATCTTTACTGCCAAGGCTCGTTTAACGGTCAGTGTCTAATGATTGCAATTTGCAGGCTGAATGTGGTCGACGAGAATATCACAAATGCTACAATTGTCGGCGTATCCTGTGCAATCCTTGTTCTCCTCTTCCTCATACAGCCTTTCGGAACTAGCAAGATCGCCAGCTCATTTGCACCTATAGTTATCATATGGCTACTATTCAACCTAGCCTTTGGAATTTATGTTAGTCCCCCTATGGATTCCCTTCCGTCTAAGTGCACTATGCTCATATATGCTTTAGAACCTCATAAAACATGACGCATCTGTGCTAAAGGCATTCAGTCCGTTCTTCGCTGGTGACTATCTAGTCCGCAACAAAACCAAAGGCTGGGATTCTCTCGGGGGAATATTGCTCGCCTTTACCGGCGTTGAAGCCCTATTTGCTGACCTGGGTGCCTTCAGTAGACGGTAAGCTGGGTACATCAAAATTGGACTCTGTTTGGCTAATTTCTGTAGCGCTGTCCAACTTAGCTGGTTGTGCTTTGCATACCCGTGTCTTCTTCTGGCGGTATGTGATTGCGCATTCTCCTACCTATACAGTCCCCTGTCAACAATACTCGCTGACAGTCTTCAAGTACATAGGTCAAGCGGCGTATATCAGTGAACATCCCAGTGCATACACCAATCCGTTCTTCAACTCTGTTCCGCCAGGGATGTTCTATCCCAGTCTTGTCATAGCGATCCTTGCTGCCATCGTAGCAAGTCAAGCCATGATTACGTCCGCTTTTCAGGTAAATTTGTATATTTAAAAAAAACATTGGAGCACATAATGCTGACGCGTTCTCAGTTATTATCGCAAATGATGAAGCTGTCTTATTTCCCACAGATTAAAACAGTCCACACTTCGAAGATATTCTACGGTCAAATATATATTCCGCTGGCTAACTGGCTCATGATGATTGGAACTATTATTGTTACTGTTGTTTACAACAATGTGGGTTGCACCTTGCGCGGCAGTTTACTCGTGGTCTGAAGATCAAAGTGCTAATATAAATCTAGACTACACGACTTGGCCACGCCTACGGCGTCTGCGTCATTCTTGTTACATTCATTACAACTTGCATGGTGACAGTTGTGGCTCTGATCGTCTGGCGGCTCCCCGTGATTGTAGTCGCCATTGGCTTTCTGGTCTTCGGCGCACTCGATGGAGCATTCCTATCTTCTGCTCTGACCAAGGTTCCCGATGGTGCTTGGTTCACATTGCTACTCGCAGTTGTACTCGCCGCCATCTTTATACTGTGGCGCTTCGGTAAAGAACAGCAATGGCAGGCGGAGGCCTCTGATCGTTTTCCTCCATCCCGGATGCTCGATATCGATACCGATTGCGACAATGACCGAAGCATCATTCGCCTGAAGCCCGCCTTCGGCGGCTCAACTGTCACCCCGATGAAGGGCCTAGGTATTTTCTTCGACAAGGCAGGAAGTGCCATGACCACACCAACGGTCTTCATTCATTTCCTCCAGAAATTCCAAGCTGCTCCGGAGTTTATAGTTTTCTTTCATCTCCGCCCGCTTTCAGTCCCAACTGTACCGGTAGAGGAGCGCTACACGGTCACCAGATGCTTCGCAAGCAGTGCTGGAAAGGAGAGAAAGCCTATTCCGAACTGCTTTCGCCTGGTCGTCCGCCACGGATACATGGACGTGGTAATCTCACGTGATCTGGGAATCCTGGTAGTCGAGCAGATCCGCCGATTTCTGATCTCTGAAGCAGCCGGTCCGACTGCAGCGTCGACGACGAACAATGATTCTAAGGCGCCCACCATTGCTACGGACTCGGAAACGGGCACTGCAACAACGCACCCTGCTTCATCGTCCGAAGCTGTACAGGCTCGTCTTGCAGCACTGCAACGTGCATACGACGATGGGGTCATCTATATCGTTGGAAAGGAACAGATGCGGATCAAAGACGAGACAAAGTTTGTGAGGAGTGTCGCGCTTACTGCGTTCTTGTGGCTGAGAGACAATACCAGGACTAAAATTCAGAGTTTGAATGTCGAAGTTGAGAGGTTGGTTGAAGTCGGGTTTGTGAAGGAAATATAGACGTTACGAGGTATCTGATGTGACGAATGTTCTGGGTCTACTGCGATTCTGCCTATGTTTTAAGAATTTAGGTGATATCCTAGAAAGTGACGTTTACTTAAGTACGGAGACCTGCTGGCTTAGTAGTGTTTCACAGGATTAATGATTCCCTAGTGTAACTGCATAGTCAAGACACCTTGTTTCGGAAAAAAGTGTAATCAATGTGAAGATAGAACGGTGCAAATAGGAACCTGATACAATAATTTCTCAATAATTGTTTCGTGTACTTAGATCGCACTGAAGAAAGCGGCTGCGCTGACTGGCTGGAGAGAACTTCACGTGACGGGTTCCTGGCTCTCCCCTCCGAACTTTTTTTCGGAGTTGGAGAAGCAGCGCAGATGCTGGATCCAACAGCCTCACGAATTCCGCTGTGGGTAGACAACAATCATGAGGGCCCATTCCGTTGTCCGGTCACAGCTTCGCGCCTTTTCTGGCTTGACCAGATCCCCAATTCGACTCCAAGCACAGAACTACCTCCGTTCACGATGCGCGTCCACGGCTGCCCTCCGCTCCCCCGCTGCTGGGTCTGCGCATCGACTCCCGCTGAACAGGCGATGGGAGCAGAGAAGGAATGCCTCTGCCGCCGCTGCTGAGGTGTAAGGATTCCCTTGGACTTGAATCATTTTTGTACGAGAGCTTCAATTGCTGATAATCCTACTGATAGCCTCCAAAAGGCCGCTGTAGACCCGGAGGGTCTTTCGCAGGAGGCTATCATTGACAATCTCGATCCCGCTGAGGCCAAACGGCTGGCGAGGATCCGAAATATCGGTATTGCGGTAAGATCTAAGTCACTGTTAGACGTAGTGATCGGGTGGGGCAGTCCTGACGTTTTGACGACCAGGCGCATATCGACAGCGGTAAAACCACGGCCACCGAGCGAATCCTCTACTACACCGGTCGTATCAAGCAGATCCATGAAGTTCGTGGCCGTGATAATGTTGGCGCAAAGATGGACTCCATGGAACTGGAACGTGAAAAGGGCATCACAATCCAGTCCGCAGCCACTTTCTGTGACTGGGTCAAGAAAGGCAAGGACGGCAAGGAAGAGTCCTACCATATCAACTTGATCGACACTCCGGGACACATCGACTTCACCATCGAAGTAGAGCGAGCGCTGCGCGTTCTTGATGGAGCGGTCATGATCCTCTGCGCCGTGTCTGGCGTCCAGTCACAGACCATCACTGTCGACAGACAGATGAAACGATACAATGTTCCTCGAATTTCTTTCATCAACAAGATGGATCGTATGGGTGCCAATCCTTGGAAGGCCATTGAGCAGATCAACACCAAGCTGAAGATCCCGGCTGCCGCTGTCCAGGTGCCAATCGGCGCCGAGGACGAGTACGAGGGTGTCGTGGATCTGATCAGGATGAAGGCAATCTACAACGAAGGGAAGAGGGGTGAGATTGTCGTCGAGAAAGACGAGATCCCGGAGAAGGTCCGGGCACTTGCGGAAGAAAAGAGAAAGGTGCTCATCGAAACCCTCGCCGACGTCGACGATGAGATGGCAGAGCTCTTCCTGGCGGAGGAGGAGCCCACGGAGGAACAGATCAAAGCCGCCATTCGCCGAGCTACAATCGGCTTGAAGTTCACCCCTGTATTCATGGGTTCTGCTCTGGCTGACAAGTCCATTCAACCTATGCTGGATGGTGTCTGCGAATACCTTCCCAATCCGGCGGAAGTCAAAAACACTGCTCTTGATCAGAAGCGTAATGAGGCCACTGTCCAGCTTGTTCCGTACAACTCGCTTCCATTCGTCGGTCTTGCTTTCAAACTTGAAGAGAGCAACTTTGGTCAGCTCACGTATGTCCGTGTCTACCAGGGATCGCTCCGCAAGGGTGCCAACGTCTTCAACTCCCGGAACAACAAGAAGGTGAAGGTTCCCCGCATTGTCCGGATGCACGCAAACGAAATGGAGGAAGTTCAGGAGATCGGTGCTGGCGAAATCTGTGCCGTGTTCGGTATCGAATGTGCCTCTGGTGACACCTTCACCGACGGTCAGCTCGCATATAGCATGACGTCCATGTTCGTCCCAGAGCCCGTCATTTCGCTTTCTATCAAGCCTAAGAACAACAAAGATGCGGCCAACTTCTCCAAGGCTATAGCTCGTTTCCAGAGAGAAGACCCTACCTTCCGTGTTTCCTTCGACCCCGAAAGCGAGGAGACTATCATTTCCGGAATGGGTGAGCTCCACCTCGAAATCTACGTGGAACGCATGCGTCGTGAATACCGCGTGGACTGTGAGACCGGACAGCCTCAGGTTGCCTACCGTGAGACGATCGGAAGGAGAGTCGAATTCGACCACCTGCTCAAGAAGCAGACCGGAGGTCCTGGTGATTATGCCAAGGTTGTTGGCTGGATGGAGCCTACCGGCAACCTGGAGGAAAACAAGTTCGAGGAGCAGATCGTTGGAGGAAGTATCTCCGAGAAGTTCTTGTTCGCTTGTGAGAAGGGATTCCACCTGGCCTGTGAAAAGGGTCCTCTCATCGGACACAAGGTCCTTGGTACCAAGATGGTTATCAACGACGGCGCAACCCACGTGACCGACTCGTCTGAAATGGCCTTCAAGAATGCCACACAGCAGGCCTTCCGGAAGGCGTTTATGGAGAGTGACCCAATCGTCCTCGAGCCTCTCATGAAGGTTGTGGTCACTGCCCCGGTAGAATTCCAGGGTGACGTTATTGGCCTGCTGAACAAGCGCAACGCCACGATCAACGACAGTGAAGTCGGAGTTGACGAGTTCACCGTCTACGCTGACTGCAGCTTGAACGGCATGTTTGGCTTCAGTAGCCACCTGCGTGCAGCCACTCAGGGCAAGGGTGAATACACCATGGAATTCAGCCGCTACGAGAAGGCGCCGCCACAGCTCCAGTATGTCGTCCCATCCTTTTGTAACCTTTTCCTGCCGTATAACGTTCTTGGAACTGACGGATCTTCACCTACTACAGGAAGGAACTCATCCAGAAGTACCAGAAGGAGCAGGCCGAGAGGAACAAGAAATAAACGTGTTACACGCTGTAAACTCCGTAATAATCCAAGGATAATTCCGTCCGACGGCATATCAGCAAGCCAGTAGGACGGCTATTCATTTCATCCCAATGAACAGGTTCTAACTCCCCGTGCTTGTCTTGACTGACTGAATGAAATGGCCCGGTGCCTCAACTTTGCTCCTGCATCCTCCTCATTACCTACCTAACTCTACCGATTAACGAACTAACCGAACCCCCTTTTGTGCCCGTCGTCTGTTAGATTCGAGGGCGTGTCTTTATATCCCGGTTCTGCATTCCCCATTCTTCCCCCCTCAACCTGTACATTCCAAGACAGACATGGCATTGTTCTCCCTTCTAACTAATCCTTCGATTCAACTCATGTAACAACATATAGAACCCTGGGGGAAACATTTTGAACACGGCACAAAAAGCTCGGGGCGAGAGAGCCGAGAGGAAATCTTAAGTACCTCTGAGCTGGCACTCTCGTATCATATCATACTATACCGTGTACGGCAAAAACTGGTGTCATATCATATTAAAAATGGGATCTAAGGGTTGATGATCAATGCTTGAATGGATGGATGGATGGATGGGCTTTTTTCGTCACTCTTCCATGTGTATATTATTTTACATTGGTTATGCTTTCTCCTCCCCACTCATGGATAGATCAAGACTAAGGAGACAAAAAAAAAAAGAAACGAGTTATGATGCGTGTCTTCAATGAATGAAGATACCTCCTCCGACGTTGTTTATAGATTCTTTGTTCTCTCTCTACCTCACCGATCTACTAACTGGACGCTAAGATCTTTGTCCATCTGTCCATATTAATTATTGCCTTTACATAGATAGAGGTACCTAGATAGCAGCTAGCTAGGTACGTAGCTCGAGGAGAGCAGCGCAATGTTCAAGTAAATGATGCGATTTTTTTCCTTCTACTGGGAGCTTTTTTTCATGCTTTTTTAGTCCAAATGTTGATCCTGATGATGGAGAACGACAAATACATTCATTCGTTCATTTTACTCATATAACGTCATCTTTAATTTTATATCGAAGTGCGGTGCACATTCCACAGAGGGTCGACAGGCATACTGGAGAAGGAGTGAAGATATGGCATAAAATGCTTAAGTAGATAATGAATATAGATCATGAGACGTAACACCCCGCACATGGATGAGAAGGCAGTGATGGACAACGGCATCGAGCCTCTTGCTTGAGGGAAATGCATGGATATAGGAATGTTCACTCCTCGAACGCACGCAGGACGGCTAGAGCGGCGGCCGAGTATGTCGCGATGCGGTTGTGGCCTATGTGTGAGCTGTCAGTGTCTGTGTCACTGCAAGATTGACCGATCTTGATTGATTGATCATGCTTACGGGGTTCATGGTTCATAGGGTTCAAACGTACCGCCATATCCAACCCTCTCCCACCGGACCTTCTTCACCCTCTTCTTGCCAGTAACAGCATCCGTCGGAGCGCCGGGAAGCTCCTTCTCCCAGATCTTGATCTCCGTGAGCCCGTTCTCCGAGCTGCGTTCGTGCACGATCCGGCCAGACGTGTCGTTGTAGGTCTGCCCGCTGGCGGACAGCCACACGCGCCGGCCCTCGTACCACGGGATCTCGTGGTCATCGCGGGCGTGGATGATGGCCAGATCGAGCTCCTTGTCCGCGTAGGCAGCGTCCGAGGCGTCTTTTGCGCTGGGCCCGACGCCCGTCAGCCGCGCGACGCGCGCTGCCGTGTCCCATCGGTCGACGATCTGGTCGACGACGAACTTCTTCACGCGCGGGTACCCGATGAGCGGGGAGAGGATGGGCGGGGTGAGGCCCTTGAAGCTGTACGATTCGATCAGGTTCGGGAGGTTGCTGAACGATGCGAGGAGGATGATGCCCGCAAAGGGCTCTGGGTCTTTGATGACTGGCTGGGCGGCCGAAGGGTCGGGCGAGCCAAAGGCAAATCGCTCCGCCACGCCCGCTGCGACGGCCGTTCCGAGGCTCTGGCCGACGATGACGATCCGAGATGGTGGGATGTTCAGGGGCGGGGAGATCAGGTAGTTGATGAGCGTGACGCCGTCTGTGATCAGGCCCTCTTCGGTGGGAGAGCCCGTGGACAGTCCGTACCCGCGGTAGTCCAGGGCAAAGACGTGGACGGGGTCTGCGGGTGTGGAGGTGCCGAGGATCATTCGGTAGGTCTCTGGTCGCACCTCAAATCCCAGGTGGGCTGCATTTCCGTGGACTGGAGCATACTATCAGAACAGGTACTGTATATAGGAGGAGTGTAGGTACTTACAGCTCACAACTACTCTGGCAGTGGGGTTCTCAGCCAGCAGCTTAAAAGCAACCGTCTGCGTAACGTCCTCTGCCGGGCCCGGAGGGATCTTGGAGTTCAGTAGCTCATCCTCATGCTCCCGGCAGAGGTGGATGGGGAGGATGTGCCACGCGTAGAGCGTCTCGTTGTCCGGGGTTTTGAGGTTGAATGGCTGCACCTGCGTTTCTATCTTGGATCAACATTGCATCTAAACAATTGTAAAACACTTGACAAGATCAAACGTACTCAGAAAGCCAAAGTTCTCGACGTCATTGACATCCTGCCAGAGGGTCGGATTGAGTTTATGGGCGTAGAGAGCACTGTAAGATATCACCGGATTATCACTATCACCTGCCAAAGCCAGTTACCAGTGGCAATGCAGAGTTACATACGCACGCTGGATATCCGGAAATGTCAGTAGATATATGATAGTTACGTAGGCAAGGCCGGCGGCGGCCAAGGACCAATAGGCCTTTTTGAAGATGGGTTGGAGCTCGACCATGGCTGCGGTTCCCTTCCGTGGAGTAAGCACAAATACCGAATTGTAAAGAGAAGCCTTGGATAGGGAAAAAAAAGAAAAAAGAATAAAATATAGAAGGAGAAATGTTGAACAAGTGGTTCGAGTCCGGCTTTTTATGTTGACCAAAGCATGAGGTCAGCTATGCCTTGTGGAACCTCAAGTAAGCGCGATAGCGCTACCAAGAGCAATCAATCAAGAGTACACAAATACCCGTATAGACAGATAGTTCAGAGAAGAAAAAGAAGATTGGAGAACATCAACGTGGTGAATTTGTGGGATTCCTTAGCAGAGGTCGTATATCTGACGTTCGAAGTGATGGAGAGCGGGCCGCGCGGAGGTCGAGCTCCGTCTCCGCCCCATCGCGTCCGCGCCGCCAAAAGATTTCCTCCGCCCGCGCTCTCGCCGCCGCTCCACCAGCTGCACCGCAACCCGGCCCCATCCAGGCTCGTCGGCCCCAAGGATGGTCTATCATCGCGCTGACCGTCGTGATCCTTAAAGATATCCCGCCGCTCGCTCTATACCATGGTGGAGAAGCGAAAGCTCCCCGCGCGCGAGCGTCGCGAGCCCGCCGCGAAGAGACGGGTCTCCGAAGCTACTCCGCAGCCCCAGCCTCCGCCCAAGAAGAAAGCCTCGACGCCTGTCGTCCTGCCCCCGCCGTCTCCAGAGCCTGTCGAGGATCCTCTGCCGACGAAGATCAAGGATGGGGAGCCTCTGCCAACAGTGCGCAAACCGCAGCCGTCGAACCTGTCGTCAAAGGAGTATCAGTCGATCGCGGAGAGGTGCGACATCAGACAGATGCCCTACAGGAAGATGCTTAACAGGAACTGACTTCTTTTCCGTCTCAACAGTTCGGTGCTCTTGGCGTCCTTGGAGCGATCCAAGAAGAAGTGGCTCAGCGATGGCATATTCGAGCGATACTGGACGAAGCCCAAGAAGACCAAAAGGGAGCAGATCGAGGGCAAGAATCCCCCCAAGGATACGATGAGCAAAGTCGGAACTTGCCATATTATCATCGAGCCGCACCGCTTTGATGCCACGCTGTATACCGTCAAGGATCCAAATGCGCAGCCGCCCATTCAATATGCGCCTCCGCAGCGGCCGATGGTTCACTACGGCCCTCCAAACTTCCACCAGTACCAACCATATCCGCCTCCGAATCAGCGCCAGCCTCCTCCGTATAATCTCAACCATTCTCCTCCTCCCCATCATGGCTACGACCAGAGAGCTCAGCCGGGTGCACATCCGCCTCCCCCGCAACCTCGCCCCCAACAGCCTCCTCCGCCCGTACAAAGATCAGAACCTTCGCAGACTCCGCAAACTCCTCAACAGCCTCCTCAAGCTCCTAAACCCAGTCCGGACCCGGTTATTCAGATGCTTGCTACAAGGGCCGCTTCGGACCCGGAGTTGAAAGCTTTGATGCGGGTTGTGGCATCCAGCAAGGCCTCTCAGGAGCAGTTGCGGGCTTTTCAGGCGCATATCGACGAGCTCAATGCGATTATAAGAAGCAGGGAGCAGCAACAGCAGCAGCAGCGCCAGTACCAGCTGCAGCAACATCAACAACAACATCCTCAACATCAACAGCCACAGCCACAGCATCAATATCCGCAGCAGCAGCAGCAACCACAACAGCAACCCCCGCCGCCGCAGCAACAACAGGCTCAGCGGCAGGAGCATGGTGATCAGAGTCAACCTCCCCCTACTCCGAATCATACACAAGCATCATCGAGTGCTGCATCCCAGTCTTCAAACGGCGCTCTTCAAGCTACAAGTGCTACTCCTCAGACTCCGCATGGCGTACAGACTCCAAACGGTCCCCCTCAGACGCCAAACAGTGCTCCTCAGACGCCCAGCGCCACTCCTCAGATCAAAAGCGAGTCTGAAACTCCTTCTGCGCTTGCACCACCAGCGGATCCTGTTCGTCCATCTGGATCTAGCCCGAGTATGACTCCCGCTCCACCTGCTCCCCCGGGGCAAAATGTCAATGCCTCTGGGCAGCCCAGTCCGGCGCAACGGCCTCTACCGCCTCCAAATCAACCGCCTCAACACCTGCCACCGCAATCAGCACCACGACCTGGCCCACCTCAGTATCCACCTTACCAACAACCCCAGTTTCAAGGACCTCCACCTCCAGTCCAATCTCGCCCGCTGCAGTATGGTCCTCCTAATACCTACTATCGTCAGCCTGCTCCTCCACCCCCACCTCCGAAACCAAGTTACAAGGCAGTGGTCTTTGAGTTCACCTCCCCGTTGACGCCGTATGGCAGCAGCACATCGGGTCACGCGGGTTCCGGAGACCGCTATCTCTTCCCTGAATACTCGATCTTGGAGTTCCTTCCGGGAGGAACCACCGTCATCGCCTCGTTCCTGATTATACGGAAAGTCGATCCCAACGCTCCGTTTCCTATCGAAGCTGGCGGCGACGCAAGAGGCAGAGGGAAGACCACGTCCAGGTCTAAAAAGGCGGACAAGGACAAGGAGAAGGAGAAGGAGAAAGACAAAACCACTGCCCAAGCAGCGTCCAATAACGCCGGAACTACTCCTGCTGAAAAAGAGCAGGGCAAAGAGAAGGAGAGCAAAGACAAGGACTCAAAAGATGACAAGGATCCCAACAACGACAAGGGCACCGCCGACGCTGCACCAGCAGATGGCGAGAAACAAGACAACGACAAACCAAAGGACAAGGACAAACCCAAAGACCCCAAACCCAAACTCAAAGAATACTACCAACCCGTCACCATCCGCATCTGCAGCGCCAACCCCAAGGTCCTCGAACCTCTCGCCCGCGTCGTCAAACCCCCCGACGAGGTCCGCCGGTACATGGAGGAAGTCATGGATCGGGCGGAGCGCGCGCCCGAGGGGTTCCTGGCCCTGCGGCTCCCGAGGGAGGAAAATCCCGACGGGAACGAGGCGGAGAACCTTAAGGATAGCAACAGCAGCAACGGCAACAGTAAAGAAAAAGATAATAAAAATAGTGCGCAGGCGGCTGCTAATGCAGCGCGGAGCCGGAGCCGGAGTAGTAATAAGGGACGGGTAACCGACGATGGTGGAGGTGATTCGGGTATTGAGAATAATAACCCTGGGGACGAAGAAGACGAGGAGGAGCTGAAGGACTTCTATGAGCCCCCGAGCGGGCTGGTGCCGTTTGGTGTCTGATCTTGGATCTTGACCTTGACCTCATGCTCATGCTCATGCTCATGGGCAGGGTCCATGCAGGTAGGTACAAGTACAATACTGTGCCGTGGTGCAAGCTCAGCGTGTTAGTAACGTTTGTTTGGTTTGTCGGTTAGCTGGTTTCGGCTCTATTGACTTGATGGATGAATCCAAATACCACATTGGGTTGTTTTGTATGCATATAGAAGTATGTAAAAATATTACCAGAGGAGCCGTGCTGTTGAGCAGAGCCAACGAGTTGGATCCTCGACTTTAGACTGCTATCATATCAAAGCAGGGGGGG
>Ga0008109_10000630_pt1 | contig 17725 bp, 14 predicted proteins | sample HigsolmetaGSP18D_FD_59306 | JGI IMG/M metagenome (GOLD analysis project Ga0008109, IMG submission 59306) | High solid enriched microbial communities from the Joint BioEnergy Institute, USA - SP1-8-D | ecosystem: Engineered > Bioreactor > SSF (Solid state fermentation) > Aerobic > Biomass ...
AAAAAAAAAAAAAAAAAAAAAAAAAAAAATAAGCGGAGCCGACAAGCTAGTAGGTTCTCGGACGTACTCTGATCTTCCTCGAGCGGCATTCTCCGCAGCCTTGGCTCGGTTTACCGCAGTAGACCATACTGACAGCATCAACCTCGTATCTAGATCTGGTAATCGTTGTAGTGATGCCGAGAGAATGCGCTCACGGAGAATCTCCAGCAATCTCCAGGGCCTTTTCTGCTCATCCCAGAATCAGGGAGGCCCAGAGTCGTCAGAACAGCCAAAGCCGATCGTCGAAGGCCCCCCGTTCAGCACGAGGCTGAGCCTTGGAGGCCTTACGACTACGGCTGGATCCAGCACTAAGTTGATAGTAGCCCTGCCCAGGTGGAGCCCTGGAGGTCCCCGGTTGTGACGCTAGCCCGTATCCGGTATGCAGTGCGAGCGGTCGGACCTCACCTTTTCACTCATGCAGCTCTTCCTGAGATATGGCGCTGTTTGGATAGGTATGTATATAAACACGATCGAAACCTGAAGGAGATACGGTAACATTTGCTCAGGACAAGATCTTCGTGTTCGCAATTTTGATAGGGGTGCTTCCTCTTTGGGCGGCCAATGCCATGTTCAAGGACACGACGCGGAGTACCGTCAGGTTTATACTGAATTTTCTACAGAAAGGTGCATCATAATTGCGTTGTCTAAAGAATTATTTATCTTTCTCAAGGCTTTCCGCATTAACTTACTGTCCATGGGATTCCGATGAGCCTAAAAAGAAAATACTCACCGCGTTATAAGAGGATAAACCGATGGAGTTCCATGGACTTCGTTTCTTTCGTTTAATAAGAAATTACTACTCATCTCTATTATCTCCACTCGTTCAGTTTGACCTCTTTGCTGCATATATACATCCGTTTCGTTTTAGTCTTCCAAGTAGTATAGAGCAGATGTTCTAGAATTCCTATTTTTGAATCTTCCATGTCACTTGTCTTTCCACCAGGTATATGGCCTTTGTGAGAAAACACCGAATCATTCAGAATCTCCAGCGGTATATGCTACAAACTTCCTAAATTAAAGAATAATCGATTTTTCATTACTCCACTATCTTAAGGAATCGAGCAATTTCAACGGCTACAGGGGCGCACATAACAGTCGGACAACGAAATCAACTCCTTCCCCGGTACATCGAGCATAAAGACTTTTTTTTTTTAAAAAAAAAGACTCAAGCACGAAAACAACTCATCATCACCGCTGAACAAACAACGTGAACTGAATCTTGCAATATTCCTCACAGACCGCACAGTCATCATCTCTTTCATTTTCAGATCCACACTTACAGCTTCGGCTTCAGCATCTTCTCAGCAGCGAGACCTGTCTTCATCGGACTGGACGGTAACTTGAAAACGTTTTCCTTGACAGGACTGCCAGAATTCTCAGAGTCGCTGGTCTTCTTCTTCTTCAGAATGAATTCAGGAGCCTCGGGACGAAGCTTGCGATTCCCGGAGGCAACGACGATTGGAATATTCTTCTCCGTCGCCTTCGATGTTTGGGTTCCCTGAACCGGCTCGTTGGTTTTCGCATCATCCTGGGACGGCTGGCAACGATACCATGTCTTATTAGTACAGAACAACAGCACTTTCTCCGGAGCCTGGAATGACTAGAGTCCATAGCTACGTATGTGGGTACATAAAAGAAGTATCCATCTAACTCACCTGCTGAAGTCCAGCAAACCTGTCGAAGAATTGAAAGTCGCGGTTCCACCACGCGGCTAGCTGAGCAGGATACGGTGCAGCGGGACACGGCTGGTTCAGGATGTAGTATCCCACATATCCTGGCGTGCCGTTCCCGCTGGTGTTCTGGTAGCTGTGGAACGTTACAGGGTAATAGAAGTTGCCGAACAACGGATTTGGCTGAGCAACCGCAAAGAGGTTGTCATTCTGAGCCTTGTCTTCGACCCGGACACCCCGGAATGAGTTGTTTCTCCTGCCCTTCTCTCTGCCAGAAGCTCTGGCTGCGGCGCCGGCGAGGTCGCGCTGTCGATCATTTCTCGTGGTGAGTTGAGATCTAGCTGAAGCGGGATAGGATGCGTCTGAAAAGGATGAGAGAGGGATGGAAACATCAGATTTTACCTTGGCTTTCTGGTTCTTGCGGTTCTTCGCCATTATGGAAGGGACAGACGTCCACTCTGGATTCAGGATTAAGATAATGGAGACAAGGATGAAGAGCACAACTGATGATTATTGCAAGGAGATAAACAGCAGAACTGGCACAGCAAGAGATGGAATCTGATGAAGAGAGAATCAGCAGAGAAGGTGTGTATGTGCGAAGAACCTGCCGCTTCAAAGACACTTTGGCTCATACAGTGAATGTCTCACTCAGAAACAGGGGCAATTGATGCGATCATCTGTCACATTAGCAAGCTCCGTTGCTATTGCTGCCATCAGAGTCGCAACTATCCTGGTTCTGCATATAACACAAGAAGGCAGAAGCATCAGAAGGTAGTAGCCGGAGGTCACGCCATTCACCGCCTAGGCACAGCGCACTGCTGGAACAGAGAAAGCCGTCGGGATGGACTTGGAGCCTTTCAGATGCATAGTTTATTAAGTAGGCATGTACATAATGGCAATATTGATCTTTTTATGCAAGGCGGAGCAAACAATTCAGTCGCAGACAAAGGAGTCTATCGGCCATTACCCAGAAAGTGTAGGTCCGCACAATGTATGCTGCTTCCAATGCTTGAGCAAAGAATATTAGCTGCATATAGAGTCTGCAGATATACTTTCAAATATGGGAGTAGCAGACGGGCGGGCTTTGTTTACTACTCTTCTGTTGTTTGTGAGACCCTTTCAATGAGAATGGATTTTGTGCGGTGATAATGGTTATTTTGAAAACTTCAAATGCATGCTCCAAATTATTATCAGAATATCATTGATTATCACTTGCTATCATTAAGGGACAAAAGCATAAAGCATTACTTAAACAGGCTTGTTCATTCAGTTTCTGGTTCTTTTCAGAGCTCGAAAGAGGATGCTGAACCGGGGAGAATGCTCACTGGTAGTGAGAGCGCTTTCATACAGCGCGAGTAAAATCAAAGGCTGGACATCGGGGAAGAAGGGGGCTAGGGGAATGAAATGAATGGGGGAAGGAATCTGGGAACGCAGCGCATGAAGATCGATAGAACAAGATAAGGAAACTCGAACATATGTGAAAAAGAAAAAAAAGTACATAAAGTGGATAGGTAGGCAGCTTGAAACCTCAGATCTACCTGGTCGCAGTCTGGTCTTGAAGGGACCCTTTCTACCGGGTACAGAGTGTTGCTGAAGGGACTGATAGCAGAGATATTGGGAGTCAGTCAAAGATAAGGGGGAAACCGGTAATAAGGACAATGGAACCGGAATGGAAAATATCATGAGAGAAAATGCTGTGATAATTTCTCTCCAGTTAAACAAATGTCGGGCTAGGAGTTGCTGGATCTTCCTGTTGTCCATTGACGCCCCATTCCTTCTGCGTGTCCCTGAAGGACTGGAAGATGTTCTTCTTGGCGATGGCTAAATCCACCTGCCTTTCGAGCAATAAGAGATAAGCTTCGTGCAGGTCTTTCTCCATTTCGTTATAATAACTCAGAGCTTCCATAAAGAAAGAAGCCAACTGCATTCTCGCGTTAGTGGGTTGCTGAAAACAACTCAGAAAAGGTATTGAGTCTGCGGATGATCTGCTTACCCCAAGCAGTTTTTCTCGTTTCTCGAAATTGATTTCATCCTGAGCTCGCTTCTGGACCTCTGAAATGAATACTCTGATTTCTTCAAGATTTTGGGTCTCTAGAGAGGCTGGAGTCAAGGGCGCCGCTGCTGAGCATGGAAGGAAGGGACTATTACTAGACGGCTCACTGCTCCGGCCAGTTGCACCCAAAAATTGAGGACTGGGGGAAACAGAGGGTTGGCTTTCCGGAAATGGCCTATTCATTTGTCCCATATTAGTAGTCAGGGTACGAGGCTGGACTCGAGGAAGTCCCAGTGGGCTCCCGGTTGCAGTGACCGTCGGACCTCGTGTTGCTCGAGAGACTCTAGCGCCAAACGTTGTCGTAGAAGTAGGGGTGGCTGGCGTTCTGGCATTAGCAGCAGCTCTTGTAAGTGTGGCCTGTGTCGGCCTTGCAAAGGAGGGGATACGGCCCTGAGCACGATCCCGAACAGGACCTGGGACAGGAACCGAAGTAGCACGGGAACTAGGAACTGGTTTCGGCATTGCTGGAGTACCTCCGTTGACATCTGCCTTTTCAGTAGTATCATCACTTCTCCCTCCCTTTGAGAATCGAAAATGTCTCGCTCCTTTTCTGAGGTTTACCTTCTCAGCACCGGGAGTTCCTTTGAAACCTTTAGTGTCATCTGTCTTTTTATCGGCCTGCTTGATTTTAGGGACTTTGGCGTTGTCATCCTTGGCTGCCGTGCCTTTCTCCATAGTCCCCTTTTGTCTCCCGAAAAAACCGCGCAGATTTTCCAAGACGCGTGAACCCTTCAAGCCAGAGGGGCGCAATCCAACAGGACTGCTCACGGTGTTTCCGGTCCCTGTAGGGTAGGTATCCTTGCGCTTGCTTGGGAATTTTATATTACCTCTTGAACGGAGAGAAGCTTTAGAATGCTTCAAATCTGGTTCACTGGCAGCCGTATGAACAGGCCTGGGTTCGGCGTCAAAGACGTGGTTGGGAATCGACTTATGGGACGTAGTTCGTGGAGGAAACTTGCTTGGTGTTTTGTCTGCCTCAGTCGTCCTGTCTTTGTATTGACCTAGTTCAGAGATCGATCCAGGTGTCACGTTTCTCGCACTGCCCTTTGGGAGATCACCTCGAGCACCAGACATGTAATGGAAGCTACCACCTGGAGGCGTGCTCTGAGGAGTAGTCATAACGGTACTGCTTTCACCGCTCAAGATTTTCTGGTTAGTAGGGACCAAATTGACCTTGTTGGCCATCGCAAGGTGAGCCGGTATTTTGGGCACTGGGGGCGCGTCGTCCGGAATTAGAGTTTCTGCACGGAGACTGGAGAAGCTGGAATTGTTTGCGAGTCTGCGGAAGATGTTCATCTCCTTGGCACTAATATCACGCTTTGTACCATGCTCTGGAGAAGTCTGAGATCGAGGCCGGCGGCTAGACGGGCTTTCCCCAGCATTCTGACTCTTGGTTTTCTCTCCGTTTGTTGCTACCGCATATCGAGTTCCCGAGTTCGCTGCTTCCTGAGCATTTAAAGATGCCGAGCGAAGGCTTGCGCGTTTCATGCTGACACTAGACATACGAGACTCGATCGATGCGCGAAAGCTTTCAGTTATCGAAGCTCGAGACTGTTGACCAGCTTCCTGTTTCGAAACAGTATGGCTTTCGTTTTCCTCTTTTCCCATGATAACTTCCTCTGCACTTGCCGAGATACGAAGAATCGGTCCCTGATCGGGTCTGACTCTTGAAAGGCGCTTGACTCGATATTCGCCCGTATAAACGGTGGGAGGACGCTCGAGCTCGGGGACTTCATCTTCACCCATAAAGCCTTCTTCGTCACTGCTTTCGGACTGGGCAGCTGCCGGCTCATATGCTTTCTGGGGTAGAACAGGGGGAGTCAACGCGGCGTTTTCATTCTCCGGAATAGGGTCAGCAAGCATATCCGTCTCTTTGCCCTTGTTGGAAACAGAGGGGCTACTGACCACTTCGTCTCTGGAAGGTGTGTTTCGCAGGGAGAGTGAGCGAATAGGAACTGGAATTGAGCTTGGCCGTTCCGGAGATGAATACTTGTTCTTCAGTGTCTTGCTAGGATTTTCGATTTGGACAAGGGACACTCTCAGGGAAGCACGAGGGATCCTAGAGGATCTTCTGTCACTGTGAGGCCTCGCCCGTGATTGAGTATTGTCATTTTGTTCCACAGATGCAGTCAAACTTCCAACGGCAGACACGCCTGCGCTATCTGAACAGGAACGCTCAACCGGCAAGTCCACAATTCTAGCCGTTTGCTGGTGTGAGGGTGTGTCCTGGGAAGTTTGTGCTGCCTGAATCTGATCTTTGAGATCTTGAGGCTTCCTGTTATCCGGGTGGAGCTCCATGTTTTCTGTTGGAGAGGTATCCATTTTCGGCTTGAAAGAATAAGGAAGAGACAAGGATAAAGCTGAAACTGCTGGCCTCTGACACGTTCCTGGGTTGGGTTGGAGAAGGACAGATGTGTTCGTGGCTAGAAGTTGTGAAGTCTGCGGGTCCAGGAAGGGGTTACGTGTCTGAGGTCTGATGGACGTGTTCAGTGAAGCAGAAAAGACGTGGGACTGACCTAGACCCGCACGGGTGACTGAATGGACAGGTTCAGAAGCACGCTGAAAGCCCAAGCCTTTGTGTTCTAAGGAAACAAACTTGGCAAAGGGATTTAGATTCTGAGAATCCGCACACGGGGGAATAGTGTGCCTTGAACCAGAGCAGAGATTTTCAGTGGTAGAGGTAGAAGAGGTGGCAGAAGCTCTTCGCGTGTGATCCTGTAAACCAAAATTCCAGTTGTTTATGGACGCAGAGTGATAACTTGCCCGGATACCGTTTTCATAAAAGTTAACTAATGATGAAACTGTGGAAGTTGAACCTGACCGTGAAGGACCAGGGACTAAAAGTGATTTCTGAAAATCAGTTGAGACTTGCTTAGATTCAGCTCTGCTAAGGGTGTTTGCATTCAATGGTAACAGTGCCGGCCATTCCTCTTGGATGTTGGGGTTCCCCGGCACAGGACGGCGCAATGGAAGCTCTTCAGCGTCAATGATTGAATGAGCTGCCGTTTCATGGACGTCATTTGCCGGGATGGCACCTGGAGGAATAGCAGGCAGCGGTTTTTCTGATGGGAGAGCTTTATTCAAAGTAATCGGAGTCAGAAAGCCTTCACGCCTGGCTTTGCTGATGTTTCCGGACTTTTCGAAATAAGAGTAAGTCTAAGCCTGAACTAGGAAAACAGACAGCCACGTACATTGATTTTCGCCTTTGGGTCCAGAACGGGCGTCGATTCAAATACAATCGAAGTCCTCTTGATTTCCTTGAACTTGTATGTGGACACCTTAGGTTAAACAATCAGAAATTAATACTAACTCGACCTCGCAAAGGACTATAAGGAACTGACCTCCCTTCTGCGCTTCTGGTTTTTGATATTTGCACGCTCTACCATCGGATGCTTTATTTGTTTGCTGGAAGATCTGAATCCAACCATACGTCTTGCCGCAGCTTTCCATCCTTTGTCAACCTTCGGAGGCAAATTATTGATTTCAGTGAGGTCTGTTGCAGCAGGAACTGGCTCAATCCCCAAAACATTCGGATTTATACCATCTATGGTTGGAATCCTAGGAATGCTGCGCTGTAGTCGAGGTTGTTTCCGAAGGATTCTATAGGGAGCGGCTTTGGCCGACATCAACGCAGGATCTCTAGGCTTCAGGGTCCTTTTGATGGTTGTCCCCCTGTCTTCTGAAGTTGTAATACGGCCCATACTTGCGACAGAAGAGGTTTGTGAGCGAGGTTGGTTAGGAGGAAGAACAAAAGGATCGTTCGTATCTCTGCTGACGTTGTTAGGGGTCTCCATGGTTCTAGGATTCAAAACTTCTGGATCGACTAGTTGATTCATATAAGAGACAAGTTGTCGTTTTCAAGAGCTGGATACCAAATCTGTCCCTGGTCAAACGCGTCGAATATTGTTTTCCTAACGCGTCATTCGGGCGGTGAAAGTGATCTGACTGTTCATTCTATCTTGACAGAGAAAAAAAGGAATGCAGAACAAATCACAGACACTAGGAAAGAGACATGGACAAGGAAAGAAAGATTTGTAATCATTCATCTAAGGCTTAGATGAACAGAGAGTTCGATTAGGATCTTGTTGAAGAAAGACACGTTATCCGATGTTGAATATCTCAAACAGCAATATGTCTCACTTAGGTAGTGCCACAACGTCGTAAGTATGGTGAGAATCTGGGGACAGAGGATAGGAATAGCCAGAGCTATCTCCATAAAGAAAACAGATGGAAGTTGCTTGCTGTAGGAGTGTGTTGGAGGTGAGCTCCCTGGGTAGGGCTTCACTACCTTAATGCAGATATAGGCAATTTAAGCGAGATATCAATGCAAAAGCAGTGCTGGGAGACATTCTTTCACACATTATGCAAACACACGTGACAATGGTCTGGAGGTACCAATCCAGGCTTGATTGTTTGCTTTACTCCCTGACCAGCACTATGGCTCTTTCTTTGCTGTCTTTGAGCTTTGTTTGATTACAGTCTGTGAAGAAAAGGCCTGACTTCGATATTTGGGATGACAAGGCCTTGGAGAAGTATTCGGCACCCTTTTAGTGAGAGCAATGGTTGTAGACAGATAAGAAAGCCCACATCCAGCTGTCGACCAAGATTTGAATCCCTCAACAAATCCGTTGACAGATCTCATAAAAACAAGAAGTACAGATAGCACAGAAAAAAAGGAAATGAGAAGAACATTACACATGGTACAGATGAACATTAAAATCGTTAAGGGAAAGACCTTGGGGAAAGGAGAGAGGATCTCACTTCCTAGAACGCTTATAATGTAGCCATCAAACCAGACATATTTGGGATGGACTAGTTCTCGTAGTGCAGGTAGCAATTTCATGCATTATTAGCAATCATAAGAATTGGCTGGGCTCCCATGGATATTTATAGCTCGAGAGCTGCTTCAGCGCTGCTTCTGCCGACAAGGCAGACATCTGGAAACGTAGCGGCAAAAAGGCAAACCATTTCAAATAGTCATTGGATATGTCAAGGAATCTCGGTCCGCGTTGGAGAGGATCTAAGCTCTTCCGGGTTACTGGTAGTTCGGTCACGCTTCCTCTTCCCGACGCCACCAACAGAGGAAGATGAGGAATCTGTGCCAGTCTCTGCTCCGGCTGCATCGTCATGCCACTCACTGATTTCCCATTCGATAGTCGTCGATTTATCATTACTCACGCCAATTCCTCTTCTGGTTTTCAGTAAACGGCCTAGTCGGCTCCCCTCGATCAGTTCCTCAAACCAGGGGATACCAGACACGGTACCCCCTCTATAACTCCTTCTAAAGCCTGGAGAAGCTGGAGAGGATTGCACAGATGGAGAAGGTGGAATAGTCACTACACCCCTCTGGTCTTCTAGCGGTTCCTCGGTCACATCCCCGGGTAGGAGATTGAGATCCTCCAGCGCTCTTTGAGCATCGCTATAAAGACTCCCAATCGTAACTGACATATAATCGGCCTCCTCGCGCGGTAACTCAGTCCAATATGTCAGAGGAGTGCCGCAGAAGCCACAAAAGTTGCGCTGGCTATGAGGATCATGTAAAGGGGTGAAGGTCCGACGGATGGATGAGGGAGTTTCATCTGGATAGTAGGACCGTGTATTAGACTGATACCAGGTCAACGGTACTCTCAGCCATGCGGTGAGTGGAGCACCTTGAGAGCGGCCTGCATGAGTTGAACAGTAGCAGGGCGTCAGCTGCGATGATCATAAGATATCGAACTTAGAATCTCGGAAATAACATACGGTGGTCCCGGCCGCTGTCAAAGTATACTTCCGCTTGATGTCTAGCGTTTTCAGGAATCGCTATCATATACTGATTTCGGCCGCAGGAGCAGCTCCCATGCAACGTTCGGCAGCTGTTCATATTCAAAGACAGTTTGTAATAGCCTCGGACTCAGATTAAGTACAATGATCTAGTGACAGTTTAGCAAGCAATTGAACAGAGATGGTATTTAATTCTGCGAAAATTAGGGACTTCTGTCCAGGCTAGAATTAACTAACAGTGTCAGCCGCGGAAAAGAAGATGGAAGAGAATGAAGGGATACAGCGGAAGATACAGGATCTTCAGTAGGGCGATGACGTGCAGGTGCCAAGACATCCTGCTTCCCCCAGGTCGAATCCTGACCTTGAACCTAGTAAATTAGGTGCAGGCGCGGGGTCCACCGGCGCCTCCCCGCCGCAACTAAGTTTGTACTCTTGTCGATCTATGCAGTACACCTAGGGCTCCGAACTACGTCGTAGTAGTACATTAGGTACATATGGGACAACTGGATACATACCCAGGCCATTAGAGAATTTTTTAAATCGGGCAATTTATACGCGTCTATAGAAAGAATTATCAGTCTATCATCTTCACACAGAGGCTATGTCGTCATACTTACGCTAGTGGTCGTTGCCCTAACCCCAAACATCCAGCCATAGACTCCGCCAACAGGGAAGTCCAAGTGGCCAACCTTCATAGAGTCCTCTTAATAGCAATAATGGAACGATCAACCTCACTGCTGTTCTCGAGTCTCGAGAGTCGCTGTTGCTGTCAGATTCAAAATGCCCGTGACTGCTAGCAGAATTCCCTGTTTCCAGGGATCACGCAGTGTGGGCAGAAAGATGGAGAGGTTGACAGCAATAAGAAGATTACCTAGTCATCAGAGCTCCACGAAGCTTACGAGGCTGAAATAACAATAATACCTTTAGCATGAGCGAACCTAAGTCATTTTAAAATCAAAGATTCTGCCGGGACGTGCAGATGCTGGACTTGAGAAGCAGAATTTAGGGTCTCACAGGACCTAGCTCATTGAAGCAGGTGCAGCTGGGACGAGGCAATGAGAATAGTCACTATATCAAAACATCTTACGTGAGGGCGGAAATCTTTAAGCAAATAATAGCGGTTCAGTCTACCAGAAGTTAGATGAGGCCATTGTAGCAGGAAGAATATGTTAAGCAAACTCCAGGGATATCATTGATTGAATCGGCAGGTAAGTCCCTAACGACAACGGGTGTCCTCTGATTTAGGCGACAAATCCCGTCTCTGACCCAGCTGAATCACCCTGGAAAGCCCTCCGAGAACCTCCAATTCACAAGCCTCAACACTCTTTTCGTGTCAACGTCCATCATAGCCCTTTCCCTTGATACATTGCCATTTTCACATAGCAAGTAAAGCACAAAGCCTTAGATCATAAGACGTTCAACCTTGTCCTTCATTGCCCGAATCTGGTTCATGAGATCGGAAGCCTGCACCGAGAAAGCACGGTTAGCCGTCGTCACTTTAGTTCATGGACTCAAGCCCTCGGAGAGGTCTGAATGGGCGAAATCGGCCCGCAAATAAACAAGATAGGGAAATAAGGGGGTGAATCACATACAGGGTTGGTCGTGATAGACGCGGCGATCACCGCCCGCGAGACTCCACAAGCGCGACCAAGGGCGGTCTTGGAGTTGACATAGACGTACGGGACGTTCTTATCCTCGCCTAGACACCAAGAGTCAGCATACGAGGAAGGGCGGCCAAATTCTTGCGGCTAGAAATCAGTGACCGCGGGGAAAGAGACTTACAAAGAAGAGGAAGGTGTAGCAGGATAGCAAGTGGTTGCGTATCCGCAGCGAGGACAACGAGCTCGCTAACACCACGGTTAAGCGTCTTCGTCACCTCGTTGGCACCCTTCTTCAGCTGGCGATAGTGGGAGGCTTGCTGGACCAGGTCGACTAAAGAGATATAGGTTAGTATCTGCCTCACTAGGAGATTGGGAAGAGTGGTCTCGACGTACGAAGTTCTTGCTCGAGAGCCGCATCGGCCAAAGGCCAGGCAGCAGAGGTTTCGGTGGCCATTTTGCACGCTATCGGAGGGTCGATACAGAATATCGGGACGAGATCACTGAGAGAGACTCTCACCCGTCCAAGAGGAGCGCTACTAGCTGCTCTGCTGGAAGTATCACTAGGTCGTTTGGTGGAGAGAAGAAAAAAGTTGTCGGAGCTAAGTTATCCCGCCATAGCTGTGCTTTGCTTACTAAGCAATATAATGGAGTGAGGATCACGTGCATAGCGGTAAGTTCCAGCTTCCAAGGACCAAGCCTCCAGGTTCGCAACGGTCCGCGGTCCCCAACCACTCCCCGGGCCCCGGGCCGGACTCCGGAAATACTGTATGGGGAATAGTCAAGGACACTCCTGCATCTGGCATCTGCAGTCTACGGAGACCTCCATAAGCAACGTGCGGAATCCCAGTTCCCTAGGCACAGACTACTCCACATTCTGCAACCGGATCCTCTGTTCAACGACCAGGCACATAGTCTTCTCTATCACATCGGTGCAGTAGCACTGCACAGCTTTCTAAGTTATTTATAAGAGCATGCGCATTACTCACTTTGCAGGCCTGAAATTCACGATTTTTACCTAGGCGCGTTCTGCTTGACACCTGAAACTGCGCCGTTTGACCCATGTCCTGACAGAGACGCAAACCAAAGATCTCACGAGTCACGACGGCTCAAGTACTTTACCCTTCAATACTATACAGTTAACATGCCTTCCGCACAGGCGCCTCCGTCTCTCTCTTCGGCCTCCTCTGACTCGTCCTCCTCTCCTGTAACCGCCCCTGCGACAACCAGCGCTGGCCCTGGCAACGGTCACCCAACCACGAGCTTAAGCGCGTCATCCTCGACATCAACGGCTGCACCGTCATCATTCGCACGGACTGGTTCTGAAAGGCCGCGTCTTACAGAGCAAGAAAAGAAGAACAATCACATCGCGTCCGAACAGAAACGGCGTGCTGCCATCCGAGAGGGGTTTGATCGCCTCACAGAGCTTGTTCCGGGTCTCGAAGGCCAAGGGCGGAGTGAATGTATAGTCTTGAGGAAGACTGTGGAATTCATGCGCATGAAACTGCAGGAGAGGAGAGAGCTTATTGCTGAGATCGAGAGCAGGGGTGGGCGAGTGGACGACTCTTTTCGAACATGATAGATATCTTAACGACGCGCTCTTCGTGTTATCACAATTTTGAACGCATTCGGGCAAGATTGAATATATTCGGGTATTCTCATCCTCAAAGGCAACCATGACGCCAGATTTTTGTGCGATTTTACCCTGGGGATGGCAAAGCTGGCATGCTCGATGGTCGAAAGGAGCGTTTGCGTGACTAATCGACCGTATTCCTCGACTTACTCATGGTCGGGACCATACCATCGGGAGGAATTGTACTCTCAGAAACCAGGGTTTGGACCGTCCACAGGTCCAGCAAGCTCGCGCCTTCTCACCCAGATGCCTTCCACCGTCTGAGGCAGCCAAGCGCAGTACGCAGTGGGTAGTGAGTGGGGACGAGGTGGAAGAAAATCCTCAAGTCAGGCAATTAATCGGTGTTTGTTCTTTTATTTCAGTATGACGATATTACGACCGCCTGTTCCAGCACCTAGTGCAATTGGCACTTGGGCGTGGGAAAAGGAATATGAGCGACGAATATGAATGAATTTGATTGCACCTTTTTTGTACATGCTTTCTCAAGGACCTTCTAAGCTTAGTTGTTGGATTCGCCTCTGATGCAAGGTTGCATCCTATTCTGTTTTCAGAATACAATTGGATGGGTACAAAAAGCACTCGAACTCGAACTGTCGGTATCCCTTTGGTAAGAATAGGAGTCGAAAACGGTGTTTTCGTTTAGTCTATTCGGTGCTATCGTCCTTGTTGCACACACTGATCCAGCACTAGCCGCGAAATTTACAAGTCCAGTCCCAACTGGCAAAGTTCCTAGGCCATTACGCCTCCCGACAGCATCTTCTCTGGATCATGGGGGACCTCAGCCCATTCTACTGGCATGCTCATTGAACGGAGCCATGTTACTCGTGCCCCCCGACGGCCTTCTGCATCCTTTCCATGACGCTCTGGTGCGGGTGAGGTCTTGTCAATGAAGGAGTTTGTTGGAGTAAGAAGGACGTCGTACTTGCTCAGCGCTTGATCGCATTTGGCTCGTAGCTTGCGGACGAGACGCTAGGCCTTCCCTCTATGGACGTAACCATACCGTGACTGAAGATAGGTGCTGTTGAAGAGGACGTTCGTCATTGCGAAATTGGCCTTGGTCTCGTAGAGGGATTGCGATGGAACGGGAGGGTTGACATGGGGTAAGATGAAGGGAAGTGTATCTGAGTGTTAGGCCTTGCAGGAATAGTCTCCAAGACCTCGTCGTGTCACAGCGATCCAGATGCTTATGCCTTTTGCATAGAACGGGATTGATACCTTCTCGACTGTTGCTCCGAAGGGGGGGGCAAACCATTGAGCTGGATCGCGGACAACACGAGCAACGTCTGGGTCGAATTCAGCTACTTCCCTTCACCAATCTCACCCTGAGCCCTGACGCAGCCCGATGTCAACGTCCATATGCCGTCAAAATTTTTTCCAGCTTTCCAGTCATCCAAGATCTGAGTGTGATCCTTTGCATTCGTAGTGGCGATTTCGGTGTCATGCGTGGATCAATCCCATCATAGCCTGCCATCACGGAGAGAAGAACAGCAATAATGCGACCACCTCTAGCCATTGACTCACAGTGATCAATCATGGTGTAGAGTGAGACAATTCCTGTATGGAACTAATTTATAAGTGGGTTTCAGTCCACAGACTCGTGCATAGGCAGCTGGCCGCATGATTTCCATTAGAAACATCTTAGCATAACATCCTGTAACGATGTTAAATGCAAAAGTGACCGTTGAGGGGCTTCCTGGATGAATATTTCCTCCATAGTCTCTACTAATTGCCAAGTCCGATGCCTTCACCCAAAGGAAGGGTTTCAACTTTACCTAGTTCCTGATGTCTTTCTTTTATCCGCGTGACGGCAAGAAGAGCAGCGCATTCTGAGCTGCTTCCGCCACCGACCGTTCCCGGCAACCGCGGGTTATAAATGACACCGTTATCACTGGTACATGATAAAGTGAAAAGAGAAAAGTTTTCACATGATGCTGTTCTTTGAGGACAGCATCAGATTGAAGAACCCGGGTAACAACGGTCGCGTCGGTCGGGGAAATGGGATACTTGTTCGGTCGGAGGAATAATCGAAGCAACAGTTCCAGCGGTAAGAGGAAGTCCGGCAACAGAGGCATGATCCTTGACACAAATGGTGTGACCTGCTAGGAGATGGCTTTTGGAATATTCGGGGAAATATAACACTATAGAGCGCATATGAAAGTTAGAATCTAGAAACCAGTAAGGTAGAACCTGGATGGATAAGTAAGGTAGTTCACCTTATTGCTCCATGCATTGATCGAGTTTGCATCCTTCGAAAAGGCAATGAATAGTCGCTCCCTTCGTCTGGCTTTGAGATATCAATCCCGTGCTATTTGGTTGCATCACACAGATATTCTGCAGTCTTTGTGAGTGTAGAGAACAATCAAATTGTTAAATTGGCGAAAACGGCATCAGATAGCTGCCGTCCGTGAGCTGACCTGGTAACCCCCTACCTGGATCTGTTCCTGCTTGATGCACTCCTACAATTCCCAGCCCTTCTTGTGGATGAAGAGTACTGCCTCTGTCTTTGCTTCATCAAATTGCACTGTATTCTGCTGCCCCCAGGCTATCGCTGCCTCTCCAACTTGCTGTGGCCGTTTGCAGAACTGGTCAACTGAGCTTCCTGAGACCATCAGGCCTATGTGTATGTGTATATTTATTCATTTAACAACTAGACAAAACTACATATACAAAGGAACATTGCTTCAAACAGCACCAACAAGTAGCGTGAACCAATAGGAGAAAGCAGCAAACAGTATCTGGCATTAAGTGGCTTTTCTCTATGTTCATGGACTCTTCTATATTTGCTCCTCTTGGTTTTTCTCAAGAGACAACTGGCAGAAACCTCCCACAGATGCTATTCTCGCCGGAGCATTCTCAGGACTTTGACACTTATTTTCCATCACATAAAGAACTTCTAAGTTGCCAAGTTAAAGAAGTAAATAATATCATAAACCATCTTCAACAATTGAAGGTGTTAATGACCGTTTTTCATAGCAGTAACGTAATCTATCAACCGTCAGATCTGTCCCAGGACTTCAAAAAGACTGACCGCTAATTCTACAGTGCATTCATACAAGAGACATCTTGAGAACAAGAGGAACAAGTGGTCAGAAAATAATATTCCGCGTTCCATTGCTTTTGGGACTATCCTCAAGCTCAATCGGAGAAGAGATGCGGAACTACTACGTAGAAACTTGATTGCTTAGAACCTCTACCGGCCCATCCCTGCCATGTAGCATTAACGCAAGAGGACAACAAGGATCTGCATTCTCCAGCATGTACATTGTACATGTACAATGCCAGCTGAAAGTATCAGTCTAGAGTAGTCCAGACCAGAGCAATCAGCAACCAGTCCCAAGACTCCACCAATGGTATGACTTTCGGGGAAACTTGACTTGCGGTGTCAGGAGTACGGGGAAGAGCGTGTTCCGTGGCCGACCAATTGAAGGCTGTCCGCCTCATGCCTGATCGGGATTTGCCCGACGGATAGTTTGATAACTCGAGCTTCTGGAACAGAGTTTGTTGAGCCCTTTAGGGCTTCGCACATCAGCGGGGAAGCGGAAGACGCCCGAGACAAGGGGGCGGGCGAGGATCGGCGCCGGCCGCGTGTGCAGAGATGCAGAGCTAAGCTTCTGACGGGAAGATCGCCCAACTCTAATAAGACGCCATCTCCACTGCCGTGGCTCCACGCTGGCTGTGCAGCAACGTCACCACAGGGCCAGATGCCATCATTCAACAATAAGCTATGTTTATCTCGTAATAGGGCTGTACCTAACAGACGGAGTAGTCCTCGTTTCCAGCTACCCAAGCAGTATCTAGAAGTGAGGACAGGCAGAATACACGGGATTCTGAGTTGCTGTCTCTAACGAGTAGAACTTGGGAAATTATAGAGGGAAGTGAGGTTGCCCTGGAAATGTCATATGGAAAGCTAACATTTTGATGTATATGTCAATATGCAGTAGCTGATAAACATATTGGCGGACAAGAATAATTCGACGTCGAAGTTGGATATCCCGCTCTGGGGCCAGCATGAATTACAATTTGAAACGCTCTTTGATCCACGATTTGGTCACCCAGGGTTGGCTACGAGAGCAATTGACTGACAACATCATAGACAGAGACCACTTGGGAGAAGATTACTAGGCCCAGAAGTAGGACCATCTGCAGTCCTGCGGAGCACCATGGAGTCTGGATGCATTTACGATCCACAGCTTCGTCATCTTGACAGCAATTGCTTCCAACTCGGCCTGAATACAACGAAAAGGGTTGCAAACTCCGTATTCCGTACATCCAGGAAGAAAGATTTCCAATAACGTGGAGAATATGGCGCTATTCTGGCTCCATCGACTACTCTGCATTGACGAATATGGGATGACGAAGCATCCCAACCAAGCCCCATCTAGTCGCCGGGCTTCGAAATCGAAGACGAGAGGAGCCCGTGCTTCGTACTCGGGATTAAGGAATAGACTCTGGTTGCTTTCGAGATGTGGCCTATAAAGAGGGCGAGCAACCCAGGTCGATTCATCTGTTTCCATTCACCAGGTTACACCCATCTCATCTAACAATCAAAGCACTCTCAACGCTCTTTGAATAATATCTTTCTTCCACAATATCTCTCTCATAATCTTTACCTGTCTGATCCTGCAAAATGAAGGTCTCTACTCTCGTTTCGGGCATTATGCTTGCCAGCCTTGCCTCGGCTGCTGCAATTAATATTGAGGCCGGTATGTATCACAATGTTCAACCGCGACCTTGATATATCTTCTAATTCTCTCAAAGATGCGGATGTCGCGGTTGCGGCGGCTCCTAAACCGGCTCACCCTCTTCCTCCAGAAGAGCCAAAGCCCGCTCCTCACCACCCGCGTGATGAAGTTCCGCCACCTGCTCACAAGCCTCTCCCTCCTGAGGATCCGAAGCTTGTGAAGCCTGTTCCTCCTCACCACGAGCGCGATGAAGTTCCTCCGCCTGCTCCAGAGCCAAAGCCGAAGAA
>Ga0008109_10000656_pt1 | contig 16735 bp, 21 predicted proteins | sample HigsolmetaGSP18D_FD_59306 | JGI IMG/M metagenome (GOLD analysis project Ga0008109, IMG submission 59306) | High solid enriched microbial communities from the Joint BioEnergy Institute, USA - SP1-8-D | ecosystem: Engineered > Bioreactor > SSF (Solid state fermentation) > Aerobic > Biomass ...
GGGGGGGGGGGGGGGGGGGCAGTGTGGAATGGTATGAAATTTGCGTCTGTTATTTGGCTCAATTAGAGCTTGACAAGGATGTCATATTTCGCTATTTGGAGGTGGGGGGGGGGGGAGGGCTCGAGAAGGTATTTAGAGCGGGCCCATATACATATATGTACATGCTGAGTATACTTATACCTCCACATACATATGTCTGGATATATATATATCAGGTTGCTGGTTCATAGGGTCGCGTAGCATCATCCCTGTTCTGCATATTGTGTCCCTGTCCACTGTTCCCAGCTTCTGCTTTGGTTATCAGCTGCTTTTAAATCGTTCAAGCAAAGATGCCAGCAAGCAACAGTAACTCCAACGAGATCTCTAACGGTCCCGCTAACGGACATTCCAATAGATCCTCTAACGGCACCTCCAATGGCACCTCCAACGGCTCCCAAGCCATCAAGGACCCCTCCATCGATCTCATTGCCACGTCCCCCTGCTATGGCGAAAGTGTCCCAGGGCTGCTCGCGGAGATTGCTTCGTACGGAGAAGTCTTCTCGCACAATGACCGTCGAGGCCGCTTGCAGTTGTTGAGGGCTGCTCGGTCGCTTGTTCGAGCCCTCGAAACCCCGAGAGAGACCATCATAAGGCTTTGCTGGGCGGAGGTGAGTCCTTGATCATAAGTATAATTGGGAGGAGTACACCTGCTAAAAAGGACGATGCTGGTCAGGGAACACTGTATGCAGCTATCGATACTGCGATAAGGATGGGTCTCTTTTCACTGATGGCCAGCGATGATTGCAGCCCCAAGAAGGTTGATGAACTTGCAAGTAGAACCGGTGCTGAGCCGGCGCTGTTGAGTGAGTTGCCGTCCACTCCAAATCAAAGGCATCTTCAAGTCTCTGGAAGACATTGTTAATGCTCAACCAGGCCGTATTATGAAGCATCTCGCAACCATGGGCATCATCCAGGAAACGGGACCAGACGAATATAGACCAACGAACCTCTCCAGGACGCTGGCTGTCCCCAAGTACGCTGATGGCTTCCCTTGCATGTGCGTATATAGATTGTCCCGTTTCCCGAACCGATATGAAGGAGACAAGTTAACATCCCAACAGTGGCAACTGCGTCACCGCCGCCATCTACAAGCACCCGAATACCTCTCCAAGACCGGATACAAGAATTCCACCAACCCAGTCGACGGCCCCTTCCAGTGCGCGTTCAACAAATCCCAGCACTGGTTCGCCTGGGCCCATGACGATCAGCCCGTGCTCATGCAGTTCAACAACCACATGGGCGCGTACCGCGAGGGCCGGCCCAGCTGGATGGACCCGGACTTCTATCCCGTTCAGGAGTTGTTAGTCAAGGGAGCTCGGACTGACGAGGACGCGGTTCTGCTGGTCGACGTGGGCGGAAGTCTTGGTCATGATATCGAAGAATTCCACCGCAAGCACCCCACTGCGCCGGGACGGTTGGTGTTGCAGGACTTGCCTGCTGTTATCGGACAGATTGAGCGTATCGATCCAGCCATCGAGCCGACAGCGTATGACTTCTTCACTGAGAGCCTATCAAAGGTATGTCGATGTCTTCATCCTGATCATACTGCCCATATCAACCCCCTTTCCACCCGCTGCAGCACCATGTGTAGCAATCACTCGAATCTCATGGCACGTCGCTCAATAAGACTACCTCACAGGTGCCCGTGCCTACTACCTCCACTCCATCCTCCACGACTGGCCGGACGATGTGTGCCTGCAGATCCTGGCGCGTCTCACCGCCGCCATGAAACCGGGCTACAGCAAGCTGCTCGTCAACGAGAACGTGATCCCAGACATTGAGGCTGACTGGCAGCTGACGGCTTTGGACCTCATGATGATGACGATGGTGTCGTCAGGGGAGCGCAAGGAGCAGCAGTGGCGACAGCTGCTCGAGAAGGCGGGGTTGAAGATCCTGAAGATCTGGAGCTATGAGAATGGGGTTGAGAGTTTGATCGAGTGTGAACTGGCGTGAGACGGCGGGAGAGGGTAGAGGAGAAGAGATGGAATTATCACGTGTGTATAGTATATTTGTATGATAGTGTAGGATGTAGGTATCTGGTGCTCCTAGGATCAAGGACACTTGTATGCTTTTCCAAGAGCTTCACAAAGTGGGACATGGAATACAGAAACTGGGCAGTTAGCTTCCTGATACCCCCTCCACTCCCAATACCGGATCCAGTGTTGCGCAACGGCAAAAGCCTAGAAACACAAAGTTTAAATGCAACATAATATATAATACATGGAGTGAATCGCACATAATAATGTACAGTACATTTAGAGTACATTTAGAAAACATAGCAAGGAGTAGACAAATTCCGTCCTGCATAAAAAGTCACCGGCGCCCATCGCCAGTACAAGACTGCCCAAAAGTATATATCCGGCGGATCCGTTGACATTGTTCTCCGATCCACTTCAGCTGCTCCTCACAAAGGCCTAGCTGCGGGCAGCAGATATTATCCAGGTATGGAAGAAGAAACCAGGCTCCCAGGAGGGGGGCCGATCGCCTGTGTGCTTCAGAAATCGGTCGTCCCGCAGCAGAGGGGTATTCGATACCAGTCATGTTGAGATGAGCAGGCTCTTTCTGACTGCCCAGATAAAATGGCACCGTGGCGCAGATATCGTCGACGAGACACTGGATGGTTGTTAGAGCACGTTGCGCGCTATCCGGGGGCGCTTCGTCTGGGAGCATGGATATGCAATCGAGAAGTATGGCCTGCACGACGATCCTGGAATCGCGGTAGTAATTCCACGTTGATGCTACCCACATGTCGAAGTAGCAATCACATCGATCACGGTAGATCCCAGCGTCGCGTACGGATTGTGGGATACTCGACGCTGGGACGGGGATCCAGTGCAGCGGAACAGAGAAAGCCCAGGCTGTTAGCTGATGATCAACATCAATCGCCATCTCCATGATATCCAAGATTCGTTGCTTTTCAAAAGGTAACGAAAGCGCCTCTTCCCATGCAACTCGGAGGTTGACCATTTCAAAGGCAGCCATAGTCAATCGCGCAGCCACTGTCTGAGGAGGCAGATGGGACAGCAGCGGCCATAGCTTCGGCGTTTTGATAATTGGACAAAATAACCCCAAGGAAAACTTGACCTGTCACGCCGTTTCGTCAGTTACCGCTGTCGAGATCAAAGCAGCCACTCGACCTACGATTTGCCACTGGACTGAGGTCGCTAGGCTTTTCGACAAAAAGGACTCGAGCTGTTTGGGGTCTCTGTTGTTAACTAATGCAACAGCCCCACGAAGGTGCGTTTTCTCGGGAGCTTTGAACTCCTTCGCGGCTGTCAACTCCTGTGACGGCGGTCAGCACAACTCCTTCATCAAAAAGAGGATAGTGAGAAGGTAGTATAGAAGGACGCTGATGAAGCATTGCGGATATATGGACGCGGGAACGCGGTTCTCGACTGACCTCATATCTTGAAAGCAGAAGAACAGCCATGAGGGTCTCATCAGAGTTGCATTCGGCACTGTTTCCAATCGCGACTCTGGTACGCGAGATGGCCCTGAAAAAGCACAACTCGGATAAACGGATCAAAGAATGGTCACCCGTCCAAGCAGCCACGGAGAAAAGACTAACAGCTGCTGTAGCAAGATGCAGGTGCGGGCTTGATTTCGCGTTGGAGTACACCAACGGGAGAAGCTCTATAAACCCGTTAAGAGTCTGCGGATCCTTCTGCGCCACAGATATGAGTTGGAAAAAGAACGATATGGCCGTTTCTTCCAACGGCTGATTGAGAGATCGTGGAAATGGACTGGAGACAGGGAAATAGATTTCAGACGTAGAGGGCTGAACTGTTGATCCATTGGTTGAGACTAAGGCCTTGGAACTGCCTGATGATGACGACATTACTTTAGTGCGATTATCAGATTCCTTGGCATCTTGTTTCTTTTGTGAGCGGTGCTTTCTGTGGACTGCAGCTGTCTGGTCCCTCAACATGACATCAAACGGGTCTTTGTAGCCAGGACATGTCCGGCCAGTCCTGACACATGCCTTGCATTCCGGGACGGTCTCATCGCACTTGTTTCAACTGTAAGCAACTAACTAAACAGGATAGAGATAGGAAGCCGATTATCATGGCTAAGTATGCATACCTTGATATGCCTTTTTCGGCAGTTCTGGCATCCAGTGCTCGGTCTCCCGCAGTAGACCATTCTGGCCTCCGCAGGATTCCTGAAAAGGAAATCGGGTGGTAAATTGATTTATGGCGCAGCAGGAGACGCTATTGACCTTCTCCCAGCTCTGTTAGATAGAACAGAAAGCCTTCAATCCTCAACCGATATGATACAGGCCCCGTCAGGCAGCACAATTTGAGCAATACACTCGAAGGCATAGCTGCACGGAGCAGGCATCTGGCGTATGTTTGAATTAAACAGATTAAGGTCGCGCGGCAGCTGAGCTCAGCCTTTCATGCACTATGCTATCGTGCGACAGCCGGAGACCCTGCATCGAACGATCAAGATCTTGTTCTCTGCCGCGTCAAGGCCAAGACCGAATGCTGGCAGTTGTCCCCGGCCGACTCCGGATTCAAAGACAATATCCACGTGTCTGCTGACTAATCACAACTGTTTATCTCGGAGATATAGGTTCCGCCGGGCCGACAGTTCTGGGCTTAGGGCTCAGCCCGTCGCCTTGCCTTCTCTCGACCTCAGGATTAGACATGATCTCCGACAATAACTTATATGTAAAACAAGAATGCTAGGTATCTGAAATCACTACTAGGTTCGTGTACTCTGTGATCTATTTCGTCATGAAGTCCATATTTTAGATATCAATCAAGTCATCATCCCAATCTTCCCAGGAGGAGAACGCTTAGTCTTCTATATATGTGGTCTAAGCCTCACATTCCTCCGTCCCATTATTAGGGCTTTTACTCAACCCCAAACTCTCCCTTTCCCTCCTCTTTCTCCTGATATAATACTGCACATTCTGCACAACCGTCATAAGCCAGCAGAACGCCGCCACCGCCATGATGACCGTCAGACCACGCAGGTAGCGAGGAGCATCGTCCGCCCGGAAGATCTGGGATCCGGGGATTCCGGCGGCATTTGCGGCCATGACTATTATGCTGTGGTGTGTTAGAGTCATTGTAAGTTTTGGTGACAATGGGGATCTGGAAATCTTAGAGAGGAAAGAAAACGAGACACTTACGCCATCGAAACGCTGCGCTCTTGCGGTGTCTTGCAGTAGACGGAGAGCCAGCCGATGTTTAGGATACTGACAAAATGGCACACACACGTCAGTGGTCCTTTTTCTCCCACTTGAATAGGTAGGTACCTAGATAGGTAGGTATGACATAACTTACTGTATAGTTGCAAAAGGGACATTGGCCACGGCGATGACTCCATACTTGTGCCATTTTGATGATCTAGCGGGCACAGTCCTCAGGCATGCGTATGAGATGAGACTCCACGTAGCTGCCAACAGGACGAATGGACCTCGGTGGCCTGTCTTGTCACTGTAAACGGCATGCACGTTAGGGTATTCTGGACTTAAAGTACTGTACATGACATGGATAATGAGCTCACCATAAATACGACAAAACCAACGTAAACACAATCGCACAATACGTCGGCACGGACGCCAGAGCATTCGCCCTGATGGCCCCGAACCCGAAAGACTTGATCATGCTCGGCGTGTACGTCGACAGACCCTGCACGGTGCATATCGACGACAACGTGATGAGCACGTGCAGCCATACCCTCGGCTGCCGCAACGTGTACAGGATGTCGGATCCCGAGATCTTGATGTGTCCCTTGGCCTTGTTCGGGTCATCGAGGAGGACGCGGTTCCGCATGATGTGCGATTCGCGCTCGGTGAAGTAGCTCCAGCGGCCTCCTAGGCTGATGAGGGGCTTGCCGTTGCCGACGGCGGGAGGGAGGAAGAGGACGAAGACGATGCCGGCGAAGATGGTGATGAGGCCTTCGACTGTATGTTCGAATAAGAGAAATAATAAGTCTATGATCAGAGAAGGGACAGGTAAGAAGCACTTCTGATGTATTTACCAAGGAAGATCCACCGCCATCCCGCCAGACCAGCCTTCCCCGTGAGCCTGAGCAGCCCGGCTGAAATGAGGGACGACGTTGCGGCAGCGAACATCTGGCCCAGGAAGAATAAAGTAATTCGCAAGCTCGTTTCATTTTTCTTATACCATGTCGACAGATAGTAGAGACCGCCTGTAGTTAAGGTTACTGCGGTTAGTTCCATATCCTCTTCGATTGGTGTTGATTCAAGAGTAGACTTCCGTACCTGGAATAAAGCCCGCTTCGAGAAGCCCAAGCAGAAGCCTTGTGGCGAGATAGCTGGGATAGTTTGAAATAAAGGCTTGGAATGTGGCTACTAGGCCCCAGGCAATGATCTGTCCGGACAGCCAGATCTGGGGCCCGATCTAATTGTAAGTTGTGTTATTAGCAAAAGTTACAGCTTCACGGCTACAGATCATAAATATAGAGAAAAGAGCATCATCCGGGGATCTTGTTTTGCTACGCTTGTGGCGTGATTCGAGAAAAACATAAGTCGAGTAGTAATTGTACTGTAGAATATGCTCATTTTGCATTTGTCTGGAAGAAACTTACCTTCTGCAGAGCAATATTAGACGGCAACTCGAGCAGAACAATCCCCGCAGACAGCAGCTGGGTTCCGATATTAATCTCATTCGTCGTTATCCCCAGATCTTTCGTGATTGTCGACGTCAGGGCGCTGCTGATGTTTCCCCGGTCCATCTGCAGCGCGAAGAACGCCAGCCCGAGGACGGGGAGAAGAATGAAGTCAATCCTGTCAAGGAAATCATATTAGTTTCGTAATCCCCGAATGGAATGATGTCAATGAATTATGGGAGGTATACAAACTTGGTCTTGGCCCTCCGCTCCTCTGCCTCAGTCCAGTCCTGTACAACGACGCCCAACTCGATCTCACTAACGCCCGACACTACTGCATCGCTCACGTCCTTCTCTGCTGGAGCCGGGGTGTCAAGATCAGACTCGGCAGGACGGCTCATGGTGACAGTTATGGCGTCAAGACCGCCAAGCTGCAAGTCGAATTAACCTGAGATTTTGCAACCAGCAGCACACATGGCTCATTGCCAGATGAATATTTATACTCGGGCCAGGGTGAAGGACTGATTGTGCTACCTTTCAGCTTCCATGTCTCTCTTGAGTCGGGGGAATTCCGTGCGACGCGTACGTAGTACATGTCCTCCAACGTCGAGTCTCGATACGCGAGCGATGGCGCAATTATCGAGGATTTGACGCAACAGAGCGTCCCCACAACGCGGTGTGTATGAATCGTACGATACTGGAAATAATCACCAGGGGTAAGCTCTGTTACTAAGATCATGCATCTTTTATCTTTGGTTCACTTGTCCAATCATGCTGTTGTTTTTATTCCGAGAGCGACACATTGGTGATAATCGTATTCCATGCGCGTCTTCTTATATCCTCCGCCACTACCGCTATTAAAATCCAAAATAATAGATCAATCGCATGAACATAATCCGTCTATCTGGGTAATTACAAGAGGGCCGGTGTTTTTCAGTCCATGTACTCCGCACTCCACCTGCTGGAATCTGGATCACCTGGCACGTGTTGGGGGAGCCACACACGCACCATGGGGTAATCGGCCTGCCAACCATGTTAGGTCGTTTCTTTATCTTTCTCTACTGTGTATTTCATATTTCATGCATGTAGTTTAAATTAGCTTCTTTCTCCGGATGTTTATACCCAATCATGCCAAGGCAGCCCATCTCTGTAGACAAGTGGAGTCAGTGGCCCCTCGGCGTCGAGTATATACCCGGATTCGCAACGGTCGTAAGAAACCTTGGCCTGCTCGTGGTAAAAGGTGTTGTATTTGATGCTTAATGCATCGCGCAGGTTTTGGACATCTCCTGCAGGGTGTAAGACGTTCCATGGCTTGACGCAGGTAATTCCCTTGCAGGACTTCAAGACCAACAAGAGAGCGTCCAACCTGGGAATCACCTGGGACAAGGGGTAGCCAAGGATGCTGATATCGTTGGCATCCTCGACGCGGCCCTTGGGGTATATATTGTTGAGTTCGTAGGGATCGCTCTGCGGTATTACAATTAGGAGAGAGTCAACTCGGATTTTCAGCGTCTGCGTAGCTTACCGTCAAATCGTACAGCTCATGCTCGTTGCTGCACCAGACAGAATAATACAGATTGTAGCCATCTCCGATTATCCTAAGCGCCTTGTACGTATTGTTCGTTATAATGGCTGGATTGTCGGGACCTAAATTCCGTCTCGATTAGCATACCGGACGTCAATTGCTCTACGGGAAAATTTCCATATCACCATCCCATTGGTCTGTAGCCCTTACCTAGAGTATTAAACTCGCCCTCTGGAAGAGCCAACCCCCAATACTCGACATTCACATGTTCGTGGCGTGTGCTGTTAGAGTCCTCCTTCAGAGGAACCGGAGTCCCATCAAAATCGTCTCTCTGTTCAATTCCTGCGATCTCAAATATAGTCGGCACAAGATCGACGTGCGTTGTGACCGCTTCCTCGACGCGATTCGCTAGGACACCGGGCCCGCGGATGAACAGCGGAACGCGTATATCCTCTTCAAACCCGCACTCCTTGCCGGGCTGCAGCCGGTGTTGGCCGATATGGTACCCATTGTCCGAGGTGTAGATGATGTATGTGTTGTCGAGGAGGCCGCTCTTTGCAAGACGAGTGACAACGCCATCAACGAGCTCGTCAACTGTCTGCAGAGCGCGCAGGCGCGAGCGATAAAAGTGATCGTTGTAGTCGACATTGGACTGGTTCTGTTTCGGAAGACGACTGATCCAGTTGACGCCGCTGGGCTTCGTTGAAGTCAGAATTCAACCCTCACCCTATAGAAGCACACCATCACCTACCGTGTCTGGATTGAAATGTGCTGTCCTGGGAACTTTCACATCTTGGAACAGATGCTTATGCCTCTCTGCCGGGATTGGGGCTGTCATCTTAATACTACCATGCCATGACTCATTTGGACTGATGTGCTGGTCCGGTTCAAGGTTCGAATGTGGAGACACGGGTGCAATCCCCAGGAAGAAGGGCCGTTCCCCTGCAATCGCATCCTCCAGGAACCCAAACGCCTTCTCAGCAAGAACGTCCGCCGTATGCCGGCCTTCATAGCTGACAGGGGGATCGTGGTTCCGCTGATAGGTGGCGTTCAGGTACGAGTAGGTATACGGATCGAGGAGGAAATCGGATCCATTGAACCCGGCCACGTGGGGAGAGTTGTAGTTGTCGACAGTGTGCGCATTGAAGAGCTTGCCTGTGTAGTATGTGTCGTACCCGGCCTGTTGCAGCCAGACGGGGAGGAAGTTGGAGTTGAATCCTTGTTGAACGAATTTTGGATAGCCTCCTGTTCCGGGTAAGCATCCTGCTGAAGGAAAAGATCCAGTGAGTCTTCCTAACCGTATGGAGGTTTCACATCCGTCACGTTCGTGTTGTGAGCATACCGTCCGGTCCACAGGCTCACCCGCGACGGACAGCACAGGGCAGTTGACACAAAATGGTTCTTGTAGAACGTGCCCTGTTCCTTCAGATGCTTGAGTGTCAGAGGTGTATACTCAAGAGAGTCCAATTGCAGGTCCTGGTCGTCGGTCAGGATAAAGACGATGTTTGGACGTCCCTTCGAAGCGGAGTGGTCCTCCAAGGGCTGCTGGACTCCATTGCTGGGATATTCCAAGGCCAATGCCTCGTGAATTGCAAGCAGCCCCGAGAAGGCGCCCAGCAGAACCGAGGCGCCCTTCATGATTTCCGTTCAGCGCGCATTGAAGCCTTGGTCGAGCCCGAAGACAGATGGATTGCAGCGGACAAGCTGCCACCGATAAGACATGGCGGTTGGGGACGCACCAGGCTTATCCGAATCCGCTGTGGAGAGCGCCATCCCCCTAGCAGATGATGCCATCTGGGGCGGTGTTTATCTGGCCACTCGAAGCATTGGCGTGGAGGTGGTGGAGCTGCCCCGTGCGTCGAAGCGGTGGAGGAAGATGGGGATCCTGCCATGCACGACAGTGAGCATGCTGACGGTGAGATGTCCGATCAAATGATACACTTGACACTCAACCATGTCCGGTTACACCGCCCTGAAATGACAGTGTCCTTTCCATCCACTGCGTCTGTGACAATGGTGCGCGATGGAGGCTCCCTTTCTTGGATGTCGTCGGATCGAACATGGAGCGTACTGAGGCAACAGAAAGCTTCACCAGCCCACCGTCTGCCATCCACCGAAAAGAGTCCCGAATCCAGACACAGTTCTCCACCGTTCAATACCAATATTGGCCATGGACGTGAGGCTTAATGTTAGCAAAGTACCCCGTACAAGGCCATCATCCAATCTCCGGACCGACAGCCACCGCGCCGTATCGTGCTTCCGAATCTTTAGCGGCTATGACGTGCTCCCGAGTCCTCCACAGAGTCCAACGCCAAGAACCGGGGTATTTTACTTCATAGCTAATCGAATCCAACATTGCATCTCTTTTTGCTCTCCGTCGAAATAATGCATTCCGATAGGGCTCGGAAGACCGGCAGGTGGTGGGGTGCCATACCCTGTACCTGAGTCAGAAGGTGCCTGTCGATGGCCTCGATATCTCCATGATGTTTCTGTCCCTCAAGAAAATTTTATGTCTCGTTTCTTGAGCCTGCAGCTTCAGAGACCCATCACGTTCCATTCCATAGGATGAGATGGGACTGACCAACGAGGTCCAAGCCGGTCCGGAAAACGGCGCCGATGAATCGACTGCGTTGAATATCGCGAGCAATGGAAGTCCAACGGGAAGACACTCTTCGTACGGGACGATCACAAAGGCACAAACACCTGCTCCACCAGACATTACCAAAGATCTAGAAGAAAATGACCCGGAAAGATTACTTCTACCACCTCAACCAGGTGCTAAAGATGGCAGCGTCAAAGGCACAACAAGCATCTGGGGCGTGATCTCCGTTCTATTGCTGGGTATGTGGAATTCGACACATGCAACTACATATTTCTCTCCATATTATTACTATTCTAACACTCCATCAGGTGAATTCATCGCGAACGCAGACACGACTCTCGTCTTCGCCTCGGCCGGAAAGATCTCGTCCGAGTTCGCCAGCTTCCAGGATGCAAACTGGCTGTCAACGGCATACACGCTTGGTGTATGCGTCGCGCAGCCTGTGGTAGGTGTCCACACTCGGACCTTGCATTATTTACATATTGTATAGATCAGAAGGCACTGACTGGACAATCAATGGATGTAGTATGGCAAGCTGAGCGACATATACGGCCGCAAACCGCTTCTCCTGCTGGCATACGCTTTCTTCGCCTTGGGAAGTCTGATATGGTACGCCTCTTGACAGTCATCCATCCTATCTGGACTGTATTAGCAGTTATAACGATACGGGGACCGGGGTTAGCTAACCAGAGACCGATATATAGCGGCCTTGGTCGTGAGATGTGGCAGGTCATTCTGGGCCGAGCGATCAGCGGAATTGGCGGAGCAGGGACAATAACGGTTGCCGCTGTGATTATCGCAGGTACAGTACACTGATTGGACTTGTCATGTTCTGGCTGCCAGGCATTGACTGACTATGCGTTTAATTTCCAGATCTCGTCCCGAAGAGGGAAATCGCCGCATGGCGTGCCTACGTCAACATCTCCATGACTCTGGGCCGCAGCCTCGGAGGACCTACGGGCGGTTGGCTGACAGACACGTTCGGATGGCGATGGTACACTCCATGCTCTATTCGTTCGAATTCAACTCAATCTTAGATCTCAACTAACAGGAAGCAGGGTATTCCTCATCCAGGCCCCTCTATTCTGCATCACCGCCCTCCTCGTCATCCTCAAGCTGCACATAGAACCGCCCCAGCCCCTTAGCCCAATTGACAGCCCAGATCAAACCATCACCAGCAAATCCAAGCTTAAACGAGTCGACTTCCTCGGCATCCTATGTCTCGCAACAGCCATTGTGTCCGCAATCCTCCTCCTCGACCTCGGCGGACAAAAATTCCCCTGGCTCTCGCTGCAAACCCTCTTCCTCTCAACCACCGGAACCATCTCCCTCATCCTCTTCATCCTCGTGGAAGCCTACATCGCCCCAGAACCCATCTTCTCCCTGCGCATCCTCCGCCAACCCAACGTTCCAGCCAGCTACGCCGTCATGTCTCTACAGATCTTCTCCCACGTGAGCATGATGTTCTGCGTCCCGCTCTACTTCCAGGTGACTTCCCGCGCGTCCGCCACCGCCGCAGGTGCGCACCTCGTCCCGGCCGTCGCGGGCAACGCGGCGGGAGGGCTCGTCGCGGGGACGATCATCAGGCGCACCGGCCGGTACAAGCCACTCGCTGTGAGCGCGGGCCTGATCGCCTCCATTACTTACACCCTTCTCTTGTTCCGCTGGAACGGAGACACTAATGTATGGGAATCCCTCTACATCATCCCCGGCGGCTTCGGGACGGGGATCGCGCAGGCCTGCGTCTTCGTCAGCATGACGGCCCTGCTGGAACCCAAGGACATCGCCATGGCGACGGGGGGATTATTCCTCTTCTCGAATTTCGGCATCACGGGCGGTATCACGGCCAGTAGTGCCGCGCTGGAGAGCGAGTTCCGGAGGCAGTTGGAGCGGAGGTTGACGGTGCCCGGGGCGGAGGAGATCATCCGACGGGCGACCTCTGACGCGCATTATATCGCCGGGCTGCGTGGGCGGGTGAGGGAGGTTGTGGTTGCGTGCTATGTTGCGGGGTTGAAGCATACGTATTGTAAGTCCTCATCTATCCACCGCACAAGGCTCTCTGATTCTCTACAAAATGTCCAAAACTAACGGACTCGTTTAAAATGAGCAGCGATCTCCCTCGCCGGCTCGCTCACGGCTTCTCTTATTGCGCTGACGTTACGGAGTCATCAGCTCTGATTGCAATACATGATTACCATGACGGAGTAGCTAGCATTGTTGAGATACTACCTACCAGCGAGATATGATAGGAATGACTTCTCTTTCACATTAGCAATATACCTTCGCAAGGAAGAAAAAATAAATGTTCCTTGATGATAATGATGATGATGGTCAGATTCATCCTCATTTTACTTATCTACTACTACCTGAAGGAAAAAGACACAAGAATGAAGAAAAGAGAGGGGGAAAAAAGCGCCCGAATCATCTATCCATTCAAACTCCAGACTCCACATGACAACAGGACATTATGATTTTCAAGACGTCCTCCCTCTCACCAAGTTGAATGGAATATTAGATATTGACCCGGAAAAGGAGAAACCGAGTAAAGAAAATAGACAAAGAATCATAAACAGGGAAATTGTCGTATGTATATGCATTGTCATCATCATCATCATCATCATCATCATCATTAATACGTCGTAAATTAAGTACTTCTCATACCTCATAAATCGTGTGCCCCGTAACGCCGTTATCGATGCTGAAAATGATGAAGATAAAAATGTCGAAGACCGTGAATCACGGCTCGCCGCTCTCTCACTTCATCCGCGCAGCCGAGATCAGCATCTCCGGCCTCCCGGGCCTCCGCAGCCGGTCGATCCCCAGATGCTCCCTCCCGTCGCGGCCCCTGTAGATCCCGAACCCGTACACGGGCCGCTCCGGCTCCTTCTCCGGCTCCGACTCCGACTCCCGCTCTCCCGACGCCGAAGCCGACGCCGATGGCGAGTGGACGACCAGCCGCGTCGCCAGATCCGCCTTGGACCGTGCATCACGCAGCGCCTTGTCCGAGAGCAGGGGGCTCAGGTACAGGAAGCTGATCACGTCCGCGAGGGTGCGGACGTCGTGCGGCAGGTACCGCTTGCGGCGGGGCCAGATGATCAGAAACGAAAGGGCGTAGAGCCCGCAGAAGGCCATGAGGGTGTAGTATGCGGGGAGGAAGGTCGCCATGCGGACCTGGTTGCGGGAGGGGTAGTACAGGGCCTGGAAGACGCCGCCGGCGAGGACGGGGATGGGCAGGGATGCGACGCCCATGAAGGAGGTCCAGGCGACCTTGTAGTGTCGGGCGGAGAGGGCGCGGAGGGTGGTCTCGAGGGGCAGGCGGGACGGGTAGCACAGGAGCAGGCTGCGCTCGGCGGGGGCGCCGTCCGGGGAGGACAGGTCGGCGAAGGGCTGGACGGCGCGGAAGTAGACGTCGATGGGCTGCCAGGCGAGGAAGAGCACGGTTCCGATCAGCGACGGGACGAAGCTGAAGACGAAGTTGGAGGGCGAGAAGCCGTCAGCCGAGGGGAGCGTGGGGAGACGGGGCAGGAATCCGCGCTCGATCCCCTCGCTCGCGAAGCTGACCACCACGAAAGCGATGAAGAGGACGAAAACGATCACGATCCATGTCGCGACGGAGCTGTCCCGGAGGAACCAGACGGTCCACCGGTATCGGGTGAATGGCGAGTAAAGAGTCCGCTCGAACGGCTCATTTACCAGCGTCCTCTGCTGCTCCAGGTCGAGAGAGTCTGTATTCGAGACGTCGGATTGCTTCTCCTTTGTCACGGGCTGTTGCAAGGATGGATTCCGCATGGGCGCGCGCTCCTCGCCAATCCCGTAGAATATGTCCGGCTGATTCGACATCCGCCAGTAGCCCAGCCGCAGCGTCCTCGGGGGCACGACATCGCGCACGTCAGGCGCCGTCTCCGAGCGCTCAAAGTAGTGCAGGATGTTCGATCTCTGGATCAGCGGGATCAGGTCGGCCAGGGAGACCGGATCCCACATTAGGCCCGTCCAGCTGCGAGTGAAGCGAAGCATCAGGAGAAGCAACGCGATCGTCAGAAGCGCGTAGACTGCCACCAGCGCCCAACCGACAGCTTGCACCGAGGTCCACCGCCATGTGCCCTGTCCGTCAATGATGTAATACTTGGCCTGAAAAAGACAACTCTGCAGGGGTACCGCGATGAAGTTCGCAAGCCATATCAGGAACAGAGAAACTCCGATCAACGCCTCGCCGTGCTGGAAATGCGAAAAGTCAGGAAGCACGAAGTTGCGCGACAAGATGGGCAGGTCGTGGAGAACGCGATCACGTTGACGTCCCAAGGCCATCATGGCGAAAGGTATCGTGCGATAGACGGCAGCCTGAACGACGAACATCCAGATGATGATGAGAATCGCAAGCAGCTGAGGCAGGAACTGGAACACGAAATATCGCGAACCGCCCAGGCCGTCATAATTCCACAGCCCTCGCCGTCTCTTCGACCACACGTTGCAAAAGATAATCCCGGCGATCATCAGAAGACAACATAGCGCGACCAGAGCAAGTGCCCACGGCCGCAGGACAATGGGGACGTAGTCGAGATCCGGGTACTGAGAGCGGTCGTCCGGCTTGTCGACTGCCACAAAGAGGTCCGGGCCCTGGGAATCCTGGCGTTGCAGACTCGGCCTCCGTTCCTGTTGTTCTCGGTCCGGCGGCCTCGCGGCCCCAGCAGAACGGGAGTAGTACCCAAGCCCTTCATCCGGCACGAAGCGTTCAACGGGGTAGTCGTCGCTCGCAACGGAACCGTGTCTGCTCACGCCCGTCACCTCCTCGTCCCGCGTGAGCTGGTCAATCGCGAACCGGATGTACGGCGTGTCGTCGACGCCAGGCGTCGGCGCGGAATCGCTGTCCATCGTGCTTCGTCGGCCCTCTGCCGGCCGTGGGGTGATCGGAGTCGTCTGGTTTTCTCCAAAGCGCACCGTGCTGCCGGTCTCCGGGGGTTCCCTCTCGGTCACCCTTGTCGCCGTGGGCGGTCGCCGTACCGGCGCCCGGGCAGCCTGCTCAGACTCCACGTTCGCCAGAGGATGGCTGGCGGACGACTCTCCGGAGGGCAGGTGGCGGGACTGCGGCGTCGCGTATCTCACGACGGTGACCTTGCTCCCGTTGCTGGTGCTGCGGGTCGAATGCTGGTCCGAGAACGAGTAGAAGTCGTCCGACGCGGAGATGGACTGCCGGGAGTCGATGTGCTGCAGCTGCGGTCTGCTGAAGTTGACAGTCTTCACGCCGGTGACGCCCGGGGTGTTCATGGCTGTCGCGACGAGGAGGACGAGGACGAGGACGAGGACGAGGACAGGAACGTGGACGACAACGACATCAGCACCTCAGCAATGGCATGGTGAACATCCCTCAGCCCGTGGTCCCGACGCAGATATTAACTGCTGGCCGTAAAAAGGCGGAGTCGAGAGTCGATATCGAGGAGGCTGGAAGCGGAGGCTGGCCGCTGCCCAGCCACCGCGACGCGACCGTGGCACATCGCGACTGGTGCATCAAGGGCGACAGACCGCGCGTGCAGCTGCATTGTCGAGCGCTCGACCCTAAACCCAGGTGCTAAGTAGCTCTTAGAGGGACGCGAAGCCGGATAATGATTCGAGTTCTTGCGGGCTTGACGATAGACCATACAAACCACAGACAGAATTAGAAAGCTCGCCGGGTCCACCCGCGGCCCTACCGGCCCTACCCGGCCCCTCCCGCGCCGGGGCCTCCCGGCGGCCCGACGCGACACGCGAGACGAGCCAGCTTACTTACGCCCACCACGTCAAATCTCTGAAACACGCCTCGGTTTCGGCTGTCTCGCTCGCTCTGGCAAGGCCCAGACAGCCCCCCTGCCTTGACGTGGAGTGCTCATGATTCATGAATGTGGTGAATATACCTGCGTGCCTGGAATCGACGTACCGCTTTATTTCTCCGGACAATAATAATAATAATAATAATAATAATAATAATAATAATAATAATAATAATAATAATA
>Ga0008109_10000672_pt1 | contig 16287 bp, 20 predicted proteins | sample HigsolmetaGSP18D_FD_59306 | JGI IMG/M metagenome (GOLD analysis project Ga0008109, IMG submission 59306) | High solid enriched microbial communities from the Joint BioEnergy Institute, USA - SP1-8-D | ecosystem: Engineered > Bioreactor > SSF (Solid state fermentation) > Aerobic > Biomass ...
TTTATCTTGAAGACAGAAAACAAGGGGGTGAGCAATATAATAGTAAGAACAAGCCTGTGTGCAATGCCTATGCTGCAGATTGCTATGTGAGTCGACCACAAGGGTTGAAATCTGTCTGAAAGGAGCGTCATTATATACATGCCGTTTCCCTGGGTCCTGGTGATCATAGTGATTGTGGTAATCATGGTCAGTTATGTGCCGATCAGTCCCTTCCCTTGGTCCTATAGTTATCTGGTCTTTGTATGGCAAGGTCCATAACATTCATCTGCTGATATCATGACAGATGAATACAAGGGCAACCTGTTTAGGAAGTATGAAAGTACTGTTTTCAATACTTCATTGGTAATCCCAGACAGTCACATTGTCCATAATGGCATGAAGTATGTCTTGGTACCGCCGGCCCACCTGCATCACAACTTAATCACATTTCTTTGCTGCACATCAGATTTGACAAGGCGAAAAACCTGTTCTGGTGGAATGGCTTTACAGAGAAAGATAAAATAAAGATGAAACCATAAATGAAAATTATGCAACGGAAGCTGATAAGTCTAGTAAAAGTACTAAGTACCTACCTAAAATTAGGTAATTGTCTATGTTTGTTTTGCTCTTTCTTTGGGATCTCATAATTTTTTATCTTCAAAACTGGAAATATCTAGACTAACTAATCTACTTACATTTATCTGTGTACGGAAAATAGGGGCAGACTTGTCAGAAAATCTGACCAGTGCAGTTGGGAAATGAGGATAGAAGACTTTCTGCTGGGATGTGTGCAAAAAGAAAAAGAATCAAAAGGGAAAATTAAAAAAAATGCTTAGCAGATCCTGCTAGAACTTGTGATTGTTTACAAGACTGCGGAGCTTGAACCAAATGGGAATCTAGGGCCCACTACTTGGGATTTGTCTGTTCTGGAGAAAGGTGCCTGAGGCATAGAAGCTCATGAATCAGTCCTTTCGTCCCTGGGATACATGTGCTAGAAAGAAACACCTAGGGGAGCATAACGCATGCAAATGACCAGGTATCTCCCGGTATTGTGAGTATCCTTGGATATCAGTATTTTGCATTTGAATAAATCCATCTGACGAAATACGTGCTGCTGAAAAGTACATAGAAAGAAAGCAAAGCTGTGTGTGATGGGGGGGAATAGTTGTGATTTGTAGGCCTGTCATTCTGTTCAGGACTTCAAAAATTGACAAATTCATTGATATCGAAGGCATCTAATGGTTCCTGCGCCATTGGATCATAGCGCAAAATTGGAGACTGGATGTCTGGATTGAATGGCACGAACAACTCGTCGTCCTTTGGATTTGGGATTCGCATTTCATGAATTGCGTCGTCAAGTTCAGCAATGAACTCCTCCTGCGTATGCGGGCCACTGCGGACGTTGAGTAATTCAGGAATTGCAGGACGAGCCTCATCAGTACCTGCGCGTGCCACCTCGCTAGGAATGTAGTGAGCGTGATTGATGGCATCCGCATCGAAATTTTCATTGTAGTCCATGCTTGTGTTTTCGTTGCCACCCACGATTCCTTTGGGTGCAGTAGCCTGGATATCACTGCTACCATTGACAACAGTTGGCTGAGCAGCGAACGCCATCAGAGGGCTAGTTCCCTGGTAGTTGATATTGCATGGACGAGGATCACCAGAAACATAACCTGTCTCGTAGCAGCGATTAACAATATCATTGACCGAGTAATTGGTCGCGGCCTCAGTCTCGGTTGGATAAGTCGGATTGACCCTCACCATGGTGTACTGGTGCTGGTCATCGACAATGAGCTCCCAGCCCATAGCTGCAAGATAGCGATTTGGCTCCAGAATTCCGATGAAGTTTCCATTCAGGTTAAGGAAGGAATCAAGAGAAACTTCGCCCACATGATTGTCGCGAATGATGGAGTAAGCTTTCGCGAGAATGGCCCATTTGGCCTTAAATGGATCATTCTGCCAGAGAAACTTGAGAATCCCTGACCTTGCCTTCTGAGTGAGATCCGGAAAGATAACCGAATAGAAGTCTGTGGGATCAGTCAGTTCTTTTTTTTTCTCATTGTTTAGTAGGGATGTCACAAACTTCTGAAAGCAATGAAGCTGTTAAGGGGCCTAAGCTTCCCCTCGCGGAAGCGCTTTCCACGCGAAGACATCGGTCGAATACCAGCATTGAGGGCTGAGGTTGGACGACGGTTATTATTTTCAACAGAGGCTATAGCCGCAGGAGCACCTTCAGCATGCGGAGGAATTGGATTGTTTCCTCCAGCATTAAGACTATGCAGGTACTCGAGCAGCTCTTCTAGCTCCTTCTGTGGGATTGTCGTAAGAAAATTGTTGAAAGCACGCTGAAGAGGAGAAACGTTCGCAGCCATGGTAATATTAGACCACTGTGCGTAGCTCTCTGATTCAAGCTTCGGGGAATGGGAGTCTGATATGAGAAGTGGAAGCTCCGCTTGGGTTGTGAGGACGAAAAAAAAAAGAGAACCAAAAGCCAGCAAGGAGAAGCCCGAAAGGCAGAGGGAGTAAAGGTAAGAAGAAAGGTGGTTGAAGTGAGAGAAAGGAAAATTATGCTTCTCGTGTGCCCTAAATGAAAACAAAGGTAAGTTCCTGTGTTTCTCTAGGGGCGAGGGAATGACTGGGGTGCTGTCTACAAAGAACTTACCCATCATTCACCTCGGATTCCGCGCTCTGGACATTCACTGAATTTCCCGCCTCAGGTAATGCAACGCTTCGAATACTTAACTGCAGATGAGAAACTTCTCTACTAACATTCTCTTCTACGTTAGCATAGCTTTATTCCATTTCCTATGTTCCTGAAATTATCACGTCGATCATGGACAGGTATCAGCAAACGCCCTCAGAGCCGAGGTATCCTGAAGTTCTGCGTCGTTAACAACATGGTAGAGGGCAGGTTAATGGTTAGTGTTTCATATCGACGAGTAAGTTACAGTAGATTAACGGATCACTTAGGAGAAGGCCTCGTGCTTGAGAAATGTGACGCTCTGTTTCTTATGGAGGTGGATGAAGCGGTGAAAATACCTACGAACAAGATTTTCAGTTCATTTTGTCGATATCGAAGAGTCCGACGGTCCTTATGGCGAAATTCATCCTGACCCCGGACAGTTCGAGCTCATTCTCGAGGACATTTATCTTGCTATCGAAGCTGCTTACGTTCTCCTATCGGTCGCTCCTGAAATCCGTCGTATTCAACGATATCAAGATCTGTACCCAACGGAAGAACTGTTGCAAAAGTTTCTCTGTTCCATAAAGAACAGCCTTACAGTGAACCACAGACGCACTCTGGCTGCCGCAAAGAAGATGCGGGATGAGTCTTACTGGGAAAAAATCCATAGAGCTGAGCGTCTGGTTGTTCTGGCAATTCAACGTCCAACGTTCTATCCCCACCTCAATCAGTGGCAGCAGTTCCTTATCAGTGGTGCACCAGGAAGTGGCATTGACGTGCGCAATATGTTCTACAGCAGGTTACCAGAAGAAGCTCGGACGGCATCTGAAGCTTCACCAGATTCTGCGTTCCAGACCCTCCCAGTTGGCGCAATGGCCCTTTTGGGAGAGTGGCGGGCTAGAGCAAGGGGCCTCGAGAGAAAATGCAGAGAAATGAGCCACATATATTGGACAAGTAAATTTGAGGATGCAAGTTCTCACTCTATCCTCCTTCAGCCAGCTGTTCCGGAGAACATGCAGCAACATGATTCAACAAATACAGTAAGCTTCTAAACAATCTATTGAACAGCCATAATTTTTGAACACATCCTTAGAACAGTACATCTTCTCGGATTTCTCTTCCATCCTTTCGGGTCAAACATAAAATACTCCCGGTATGATTACCCTCTAAGAATCACATAGTCGCTTCCACTAACAGTTATTTTAGTTTACTTATGATCCTAATATCTGGTTCCCTGTATGTCGAGTTCCTCTTTACTCATTCCTTCATAAACTTGAGTTTTTGATTTTCAACATTTTAACTGACATCCCACAGCGTCAGCCAAAGATTCCAAATACCTCGTCTACTGTAAGGCTTGAAGATCTTTCTCTGATGATCGGTATGCTTCAAGCTCTACGTTCCAATTTAAAAGTCTTCACTAACTTATATAACCTGCAGACCAAATAGAGGAATTGCAACCAAGGCGTGCGTATGCGATGAGCCACGCATATGGTGTGATCATTCGAACGGAGTGTTCCTCTGATGGTAGGATCATTCATCATGAAGTTCCTCTTCTGTGATAGAGTGGTATGAGCAACGGTTGTCCGTGACGAGACACATCCCTGCACACATCAAGCTTTTCTATTTGAATTACAGTCTAGCTTGTGATCATTACATTCCTAGTCTTCTACAGTATTTGTACCTTTTGTCTCCTCTGTACGCACGCTTTCTATCAAATACTAGATTACACCATGAGCTGGAGCTAGCAACAAGACCATACTATCTGCACTCGGGCGCAAGAAAAGCTAGTGCTGCCAATATGCTCTTAGTATTGTCTAGCATTGGTCTGCTGGCTGCAAAAGAGCCTTAAATGACATATAGATCTGCTCCTGCGCCTTATCACACCCCCTATTCTCACTCAATCAAGCTTAGGTATTTACCACATGTCAACCTAAAATAAGTAGATACATACAGCTCCTAATGTGATTGTGTTTGTGCAAGCTGCGGTATGGCTTTTCTTATTGTTCCTTGGCTAGTAAGCAAATCGCAACGCGGTAGGCTGAACAGTAGACAGAAGTTTAGGATATTCTAATATACTGTACAATGAATATGAAATTCATACTAAGAGTTGTTATTCCTTCAAACTAGGAAGCCAGGGACCCGGAAAATATTTTGGATGCTCTATAAGTCAAGCCGGTTGCTCTATGTGATATACCGAACATCGCATTCTAAACTATAATTTTAGAACATTTTTATCTCTAAGATAATTACAGTATATTGGAGAATATCTTATTTGCTTTACTATATTTGATGTTTATGTAGTAACACTACACACAAAATGCGACCAAGGGTATCAGGGTGCGAATGTCTAAGGTTGTGCAAAACCTTACAACATGACGGCTTGCTACTGTTAACATCAGGTACAGAATTAACAAGTAATTGGAAATCTTTGCTGTAGTCTCATTAGCAAAACCTAGTACCTTACATACATAGGTATATACATAGACGATATTCTCTTCATCAAAGAAGACTTGGTAGGTTGCCTGTAAGTACTGTATAATAAAGAAAATAACACCGTATTCAGTCAAGTTCTTTTAATGTAACAAGACTCCTAAGTAATTAATTGCTACTACTATCTATCTAACAATGATCTTAGCATGAAGAGCGAAATAGAAGTCTAAATGGCTGTACGCAGGGCTCGAAGATGTTTCAAGAGTCTACCATGGACCACTAGGGTTCAGCCCTCTGTGGTGGTCTTGAAAATTCAGACAATACAGTAGTACTAATGCATGTTAATCAATTGGTCAAATTTTCATAGCATCTTGTATGGATCGCATAGCATTCTTACGCCAAGAGAGTATGATGACAATGCATACTAGTGAATACAATAGGAATTATAATAGGAGGCAGATTGTTTGTAGAATTACATGGCTTTCCTCTAACAGTTATGTACCTAATGTAGGTAGCGAGATACCCATAGTAACCTTCCTACATAGTCTTCTAAAGCTCTCAATGAACCAAGCCGTAGGATCCTCATTAAAGAAATGAATTCTTCTTGAATTATCCCAGGCACTTAAGACTAGAAGAGAACTACCCCCAGAGATGGTTTCTCAAGTCAATTTGAAGGAAGCTTGCTCCAAGACAAATACATCTCAAGAGCTATACGTAAAGGGTGCCTGAAACTTCAACTAGAAAAAGTAGTGGAACAGGTGCAGCACAGCGCCTGGTTTATGACAGGTACTGCCGAGACCCGAGTTCTCAGGCAGCAAATATAGAGAAGAGGGCTATCACAGCCGTTGAGGGAATCTCAAAGTGGAATCTCACAGCAACTCAGAAATTCGTCTCCTAGCTTTTCAAGGATCTTCTACTAGGCTAGACTGTACCAAGACCTGCACTTCCAGTAAAGCATGATCGCATAACGAAACGTTCTAAGGCATGTACCGCTAGTTGAGGGTTACTGTTAAATGCATTGACAGTAACCAAATAGACGATTATGGGATACAATACACCTCATGGTCAGGGGAGAAAAGAAGTTGGGAAGAACTATAGCTTCCTGTATGCCGAGTGACATTGCGTAACACATATGCTCATCAGAAGTGTCCAGGATTCAGCATTCAACTGTAGTTGAATTCCCTTACCAAGGCTCAGAGAACGTATCTGAAATCTCACTAGCTTGACGGGTTCCAATCGCTCGCCCAGATGAATGTCGAGCAGCGCCACTGCGTCCCTTTCTCTTTGGCCCCACTAGGACCAAGTGGTCGCGGACAGATCCAAAATGCTCTGCCGCAGTTAATTCCATTCTTTTTAGTTGTCAGCTTGACACAAGGTTCTTGGTGACCCACACATTTAGGCACAGGCCTTTTGCTGAAGAGTCTTGACCAGCACTCTTTACTGTCTATAGGGTCGACGACCGTCTCGTGATCTAGAGATTTGGCGGAAGCATGCATCTCCGAAACTCCGATCTCAGAAGAAGCGCTGCGTGTCCGCGTCCTGGAAAGGTTCAGCCGAGGTCTCGCTAAAGTGGACAAATTCCGCGATCCCTGAGGCTCCGGGGAAGTTGGAGAGTGTGTTTCAGAAACGTCTAAGTTAGCAGGTTGTGAGTCTTCCTTAAAGCCCTGCACACCATTCATATCATCATCCTTATTTGGTTTAGGATTGAAGAACCCCTTAAGGCTTTGCTGTCCTTTGTTAGCTTGCAGGTTTTTATTAGGTGTTCCTACAAAGGCGCCAGCCATAGATTTCTGTCGCTTTGCCTTGTTGGGCGCAAAAGTCTCTCTGACTGGAGGCCGCTTATGGACCGTGCGGTTTTTTGCTTCAGTAAGTTCGGAAACGTGGATTGAATCTCTTTGCATATTCATGATATGAGACTCTTCTCCTTCAGTAGTCGACGGCATTTGTTCAACCACCGAATCCGAGCTCTGCCGTGTCCGTAGAGCGGGAGAAGTTCCTTTCCCGGAAGTACATGGTATGCGAAGAAACATATCTTTAATATTTCTGCGCTTGTAAAATTCTGGAATCAGCCGTCCCGATAATGGCAGCTGATTCTTTGACGAGTACTCTTGTAGACGCTGCCCATTTTTGAATGTCCCGGGTGGATTCATGATATCTCGAATGTTGACGTCAACCCCGTTCAGTGGAACTAAATCTTTGAAGACAGCATAAACAGGACAATGATCTGATCCCTATATTATGTCAGCAATACACACACACACACACATATATATATATATAATATATAGAAAATACTACCATGAGTCCTTCTTGAATGTTTGAATCTGAGAACCACTCCTTAATATCAAGGCTGCACAGAACGTAGTCGATTCTCGAGCCGTAGTTTCCTGGCCTAGCATTTATCCTCTGCTCCCAGCACGTGTACATCCCCCTACGATCGGGATGGAAGGATCGGCAAATATCATGGAGAATGGGAAGTTCTCTACCCTCGTCTCGTCCGCCAATAACTCTTCCGTCGGCTAACATATGGTTGAAGAGACGCCGTGCTGGGTTAGAGATGAATTCGTCTTCTGTGGATATCCGCTTGCGAATGGCCTCCGTCGCCTGCGCCGAATCAATTGCGTCCCTTGAAATATTTAGATCGCCTGCTACGAATACCCTCTTTCCCATTGCAACAAGATTTCGGATCCGGGCGTCTAAAGCATTTATAAAGCCTAGACGGAAGCCATCTCTGGTTTCATCTCGGGTTGCCGGACTATATACTCCAAGTAGAACGAACGCAGGGAACTCGAGAATAACACAACGACCTTCAGAGTCGAGAGTAGCTGCATCAACTCCGTATTTTGACAATTGTTGAGCCGTTGGATAGCCACCAACCTGTTGTTCTTCTGGGAGGTCTCGAAAAGACGTCGATGAGTTAGGCGGGCAGAGTACTCCGGTGATACCTTCTTCTGCCCTTATCGGGGCGCATGTCGCATTGCGGGTGTAGATCGCAACACCAGAATATCCTTCCAGTCGTTATTTTTTTTTCCGAACTGCTTCAGTATTCGGAACGACGAACCTTTCTTAACCTTCGGGAGACTGAAGAAGCAGTCCCATCCAGGAACGAGCACCATATCATCTCGCAGATCCTTCTTCTGTATCTTTGTCTCTTGAAATACGACTATATCAGCTTCTAGGATATCAAACATGGCCTGTGCTTCTCGTTAGTTAGACATCTCATGGAGAAACCTTGAGATCCCACCTCAAGTGTTCGTTTCTCTCTCCAGGGGTGGTACCCGAACGGATTTCTGCGCAAAGACTTAGTGACCAAACTCAAACCAATACAAATATGAAAAGGACACCAAGCTACAGACCGGATACCATTGACTGTGGAGAATTCTCTGATTAGTCCTTTGTTTCAGAGCCGGAAACGGGGTTTTGCGGCTCCCGGAGCCAGCTTACCGTTCCATGTCGTGATGCGGAAGCCCATCGCGATTACTATCGCGATTGCTACCAGTCACAGTTCACTGTAATTTGCTTAATGGCAGAAGCTGGTGCCCAACACTTCCCATAGACGAACCTTCAAAGTGGCCGATCTCGAGACCTGACGATGTTGCTTGGTCGCACGCTGTAGAGGGCACGTGTTCCCGTGACCTATCTTCACGTGATTTTCTATCGCGGTGACATCACGCCATGTTCACTTATATAAGCACGAACGCCGTTCCGGCCCGCCGGCGAATCACGGGAGCGCTAAACGGCTCTGTTCACCAACCTTGAGTCCCGAATCTCATCTCGAACAATCCCACGCAATCTCCTACCCAGTGAACTAGAGAGTCCAGCACTACAATGGTTGCTCAACGCAACGTCTTTCGTCTATCCAAGCGCGCTGTTCAACAGCAGTGCAGCTCTGCTGCCCGCTCCGCAGTCCAGCGACGCTTCAACAGCACCGAGCCTAAGCTTCCTTGGATGGCTGACAACGAGTTCAATCGCGAGAGAGCCGCCGTCAAGGCCCATGCGGCTAGTACAAGTGGTGAGTGTATTTCTGGCCATTTTTTATTCAGAGACTTGGGTTGAGCAGCAATTGTGGTTGCCCAATGCTAATTCAATGGCTGGCAGATCTCTGGAGGAAGCTCTCCATCTAGTATGTTACCCATCAACACAGCCGGAGGCTCAGGGAAAACAATCTAGTACTCACAACCACACAGCGCTGTCATTCCATGTCTGATCCTTGGTGGAATCAACACATACAATCTCTGGGTCGAGCACTGGGAGCACTGGAGCCACATGCCTCCGTTGGAGGAACGTGTCGAATACCCATACCAGAACGTTCGCACGAAGAACTTCCCCTGGGGTGATGGTGACAAGGTGAGTGATTCATAGGCCTTGTAGTGTACTTTTTATGGTCGCTGACATATGTGGTATGGCAGACCTTATTGTGAGTCCCACTTTGATACCCCAAGCGGAGTATCATGTCCAGATTGGCATTTAGTGACAGAGCATGACGAAAATTTGCTAACAATGATGCAGCTGGAATGATAAGGTCAACTATCACAACAAAGACAAGACAACCTGAGGGTGATCTGAACTGCAACAATGCAACAATAAGGGAAACTCAAAGTCTTGACCTGAGATTCAAGGCGTATGTACATTCAGTCTGAGACGAAGAGAAGGTAGAAGAGATAAATTAAAGGAAGAGCTAAGGGAAGAGATTAAAGTTTCACTGTAGATTCTCCGTTTCTGATAGAATCAGTAAGAAGGTAGACAAGATAACAACCTGAAATTTTGTACATCGCTCCCCAAAATCTCGTCAGATACAGGTCAGAGTCAATTACGTGTTTGTCAACTACGTCTTTGAAATGATACCCCTACGGGGAAAAAAAAGAAAAAAGAAGGGCGTAGTAGGAAGTTGCAGTACCGGGCAGTTACTGGCACATGCCAACATAATGGCAATAACTGTTGTATCAAATGAAGTCTGCATCGTGGCTGCAAGGATGTTAATTCTAGTGTGCAACAAGTAGACTTAGCATTGATTAAGAAGGATGAGGACAAGTGATCAATAAAGGTAGTAACAAGAGGAAAAGAGGAGCTCCTCAACTTTCCGTCAACTTGGAAAACTCTTTCTGAAGGACATATTGGAATACATGGATAACATTGACTGGTCAGGATCAAAAGACTGGGACTTCATGAAACCTCTGCCTCGCCTAAGTGACATGAGAACGTGTTAAAGAGACGCATCAAAATTCCATTGAAATCACAATCTACCTCTTCACTACCATACGTCGCTTGAGATCCAGATATTTCGCGGCGTAGTCATTTGCCAGTGCCAAATCTCCGGAGAGATGCATGATAGTCGCCTTCTTAGCCATCATCTCACACTGTCCCTTCAGGTCCTCGATTGCTTCATAATTATCAAAAGCGCAGTCAATGTACTCAAGAGCACGAGTGACGCACTCCTTCCTAATCAGATCGCCTTCCCTACTGGTAGAGGACTGACCTGCCATGCCCATGTTCGCGTCGCCAACAAGCGAGAACAATCGTGCAGCCAGTTCACATTCCCCAGATTCTAAGACTTGTGGCATAATGCTTTCCACCATCTCGGCAGCGGCTTCAAATTCCCGCAGACTAAGGAGAACACCTGCGAGCGCACCGATCGCTTCCCAGAGACCGGGAAGGACCCTCGAGCGGTGTGCAATGCTTGCCGCTCTCATAGACAAGGAGAGACCGCGCTGCGGTTGGCCCGTTTTGGCAAAGATACGAGCCTTCAGGCAGAGAAGTTTGACTTGGACGGACACATCGAAATTCTCCTGCTGAAGGGATTGTGCAGCCTCATCGACTATCTGCAGGGCAGAGGTGTAATCCCCTTTGCGGCTCATGAAATCGGCTTTGAGGAAGCAAAGATTAAGTGCTAGGTCAACATCAGGAGGTTGGGCGGCTTGAAGCTGGGAAAGTATACTCTCTGCTGCTGCCTCGTCATCCCTATGGAATGTCAGGAAAAACAGCGAGAGAGAGAGAACAAAGAATCTCTACCTGTATAATTGTCTTCTTAATTCGAGAATGCTCGAAAAGTATATCCAGTACTGGTTGGCTTTGAGTGAACGGAGGATTTGGGGGGATATCTCGTTGATGCGTGCCGTAGCCTCATCATAGAGACCGTTCTGTGCTAGCTTCATTTTCGTCAGAGACAGGAGAACGATCAGGGAAATTTGCGCGTACCAGCTGGCAGCTTCGAAATGTGCTTTTGAGGAAGTCTTCAAATGGCGCTCTGTCACCATAACATTCGCGGAAAATCTCGCAGTTCAACCAGGAGAGATGCGGGACACCTGCAGTCTGTTAGCAGTGTCGACAAGAGTTGGCTGAAGCCGTACCTATTCTAGCAAACAGAGAACTTTGTAACAACAGCAGCGGACCCATGGAATTCACCAGATTCTTTGTCACATTGACATGAGCCGCCTTGACCATGTTTTCGAAGGCAGACGCAAGACTTTCTCCCTAAAAATCGTCAATCTGTATTAACTTGTAAAATGAAAAATAGACCTGCGGTTCACGTACGCTCTGCAGCTCTAATTTGGCTTCACTCAGAAATGTTGTGCTCAGGAGACCCCACATTTCAGTCTCCTTCGCCTTCGCCCTTAGGAGCGTCAATCCTTCTTTTTCACTGCCAAGCATCCCTGTATTTTGGACGTCCTTCATCTCAACTGGAAACGCCTTACAGAAGTGGTACAGCCAGCTCATACAGAAGTTGAGACAGTTCATGTCATGTGACTCTCGGGCAATTGAAATTGCCTCCTGCATAGCGGAAATGGCTTCTTTGTGACAGCCAAAATCCGCATGTAGAATGGCAAGATTAAGCAGCGCGTATTGGTAGAAGCTACGATCGCGACTGTGCATCGTATAGTCGAAGTAGCGGTGGAGGTTGTCGAAGGATGAGATGTAATCCCCTAATCTCCAGGAATCGAGAAATCTAGGTTGTCAGTAGGGACCAACGTAAAGACATGCGAGAAACGGACCGAAGATAGTGCGACAAACTCGGCACTGTAATTCCCGACGAGATTATATGCTCGAGACGCGCCTTCATTTCATCAGGCACCCTTCCGCCTAGCCCTATGGTTTGTTAGCAATGGAGACCAGGGCGAGATGGAGACTCCGTACTCTGCAATTCTCCAACCTGGAACTCCAATAGGCGTTCGGCATCTTTCGTGCTGAAACCTCTGTCATCTTCTAGGTTGTCTTCGATATTTCCATATACCACCTGCGCAAGCTGGCTGCTGGAATCTAACCCTAGCTCAATTAAGTTGACATCAACTGCCGTTTGTTCACCAGAGGGATTCCTCCTTGCCCATGCACGGTACGTCGGTAGACGGTATTTAATGAAGCTTTCCCAGAGTTTCACAGAATCGTGGAACTGCAGCCTCGTGAATTCGAGCTGAGCTCTTCTCACGAACGCTCCGAGTGGCGAGTATCGTGAAAGAAGTATGTGACCTGTCTCAGGGGCGACACAGTTGTCCCTGTCTCGAACTTGCTCCTCCCGAGTTTTGGCTAGCACAGACGAGATGTTCGCGAAGAAGACCTCGAGGGCATCGCAACAGTCGAGTGACCAGATCTTCCTAAGGAAGAGATCCCATACAGATCGACCGGGAACGGAGGAGGAATGGACGGAGAGGACTTTGTTAAGTTCATCAATTGCGACTGCATGACTCCCCTGCCATTTTGCTGAAGGGGGAGATGACTCTGCGGACTCCAGAGGGAATAAATGGGAGACGAGGAATGAGAGGACAGGGACGATGGAGGAGGTTGGGATTACTCCTTCAGTGTAGAGGGAGACAAGGCACAAGAGTGCAACCTTGGAAGGAGTGAGATAACGGCTCATTTTGATCAATCAGGCATCTTCTCTTGAACGTCTCTTCGGGAAAAAAGAGAGCCAAGTATCATGACGGGTGAGGCATAGCAAGAGTAAAATGACTGACGCCGTGGAAGACCAGGCGTAACAAAGGAGAGAATGTATTTGAATTGCCAGATCTAACGTTCTCCGGCTCGCAGCAGAACAGTGTGTCGCTTGATGACTCGCTCCAATTACTGATAATCGGTTTGAGTCGATGATAAAACGAGCGCGTCCGAGCTCTGCGCCTCAGGCCAACAGCAAAAGCCGGCATACCGCCCGCCCCGCCTTCAACAACCTCGAGCCCACCTCATGGATCTATCCCAGAGCGCCCTTCCCGGGCGCCGACCTAGGTGCCTACTATTACTGGGTAGCGTCTGTTTGTTTTCCTGCCGGGTGCTGATTGTCTTACCCGGCTCAATTGATTCCATTGGTCGCGGATTGCTTAATTGATATAATGAATGGAGCGCTCACAATCACAGATTTCCAAGGCGCATTACCCCCTCGTCGTGCGACGAAAGGTGCGTTACCATACCAGATGAATTGAAAGCCACCCCTCTTCCATGCGACTAACTACGTCTCTGTGTACAATCAATGTATTCATCGAGAATGTGAAGGCCCCATTCTCTTCGAGATATGACTGCTGACAGCCTGTCTTCACAGGATAGCCCCATCAAGAAACCACACCTCATACTTTGTACCCATGCCTGGCCCAAGAACCTCGCTTCAATTCTGGCTTTCTGCACACAATTAATCAGTCCCATATCCCTGCCCCCCTGACTCCCCGCGCCCATCCGGCTGAAGCTTCAAAATCGCCGCATGCAGGTGCGTAAACTCAAGATTGTTACGGTATATCACAAAATCCACGCAAAGGAGCCAAAGAATCAGTCCTTGTGGACAGGATCAAGATCTTCCCCAATTTAAGATAGTCTCAGTAATGGGATGATCTACACTGCTAATACGAAGGCCATTGAGGACATGATGAGAGCACACCTATCCACCAGGGTACGTGCTTTTCAGCAAATATTCATTATATATATCTAACTTCTCCCTATACCACTCCCAGTTACGTGATAACTTTTAGCCATCGCCATGTATCACATTCAACATTCGCTGTGGATGACGAGCCCCAACGTCTCCACTAGTTGTCTTATCATAGGCCGCACATTATTCAAGTTTAGGCTCAATTTAAACCCATAAAAAAAGGCAAAAAAGCACTTGATAACGAGGAAACAAGGTGTACCGGTAAGAGTTACAGAGGATTACCGAGTATCGCTGCAAAGAACTACTCCGGTGACCGGAAAGCGAGGCTGCACGGAAATAACGGGAAAAAAAGCTCAAACTTCTGACATTCCCTTGGGTATATTCATGACAGATAGTTGTCAATACATGGAAAAGTCCTTAACAGGGGGAGTTGTAGACTGTAGGCAGGAACCGAAAGATACCAATCGCTTCTTCTCACAAATCATCTTAGCCGAGAGCAACAGCTGCATGCAAAACACAGTGCATATGGTCACTGCAGAGTCCATGTCCCAGGAAGCCTGAAAATTATCGTTCCCACTCCATTCTTAGCCCCTTCAGTCCCTTTACCTTCCTCTCTTGGCCCTGATACTTCCCCTCCTCGTCCGCCTTCCCCGGTTTCTGACATTCCATGGTAAGTCTACCAGTCGTCCAGTGTGTCCTCACTCCTTCGTCGACGGGCAACGCATCGACACCGCAGATCCTTCTTTCCTCCTCAATCTCCTCCTCGCTCATCCCGTTTGTAGCCCAGATCCGGTGTATGCGCAAATCATAAGGCCCTTCTACACGATCCGTCAAGCCGATTCCAATGCTCTTCACGCGCTGACGAAGCAGAGAGGTCTGCGGCTCGACAGCAGTGCCGTGGTTCGTGCGCACAAACGAGTTGAAAGGCAAAAGAATGGTTTCCCAGCCCGTCGAACCAGATGCGGATGAACCAGCGGTGGAGACTATAGTTGACGTCGGCGGAGTGTCTGAGAGCGCTGTAGGTATTCCGTCTTGATAGTTCGTGGCAGATGATCCGGCAGATTCCGGTGACAAGTGCGCTTCAGTATTGTGGTCAGCACGATAGTGTCGTGTATACAGCCTGTGCTGGTGGATATCCGTATCCACAATCGAATCTGTCTGGATATTGACAGTATAGCGTCGTCCATCAGATTTGACGCGCAAAGCAAGATAGGTATAAGGATCTACATCCCAGAAGAGACGTCCAAAGAGCCAGAAACCACGGTCCCTGTTGCGGAAGGCAGCGTATCCTGTTGTCGTCCGGATCAGTTGTCGTATCGCGAAGGAAAAGGGGATATCAAAAAGCACCTGTCCTCTCCACTCTGCAATCGGGAGGGAGCCTGGTTGAAATACTCCCATGAAATCGAGCATGAGCAGGGGTATTCGAGGAAGGGTCTGCTGGCACGTAGTCAAGGTTTGCCGTACTGTATCCGCCAACAGCTCGGTCGGCCATCGTCTTGCAGCCAGCGACGGTGGCTTCATCTTCAAAGTCGAGAAGAATGTACGGTTTTGTAGGAGTGCGCAGACCTTCGGCATTCCACGCTGCAAGAGTCAGAGACTTCTCACATACGCTATTGGGAGACGCACCGATTCTCGTTAGCCGGCTCAGCTCATCTGTGCTTCGTTTGAAAAATCCGGCTGGCTTCGCAGCCAGGCGCCTCGCTGTCGGAATCATAACGAATAGGCCTTTTTGTCATGAGAGTGGGTGATTTGGTACATGTCGATCTAGGACACGAGGATAGGTCTGGGAAGTCGTGGGTCGTCACAGTCGTGACGGGTTCCGACCACAGTATGGAGCAGACTGAGACGCTCTCGGAGCGGAGGGTGGCACCGAGATCTCCGAGATAAGATACATGTCGCCCCGACCCCAAGACAAAAGTCATGAACACACTAGACGCTGGGTGACAGGCGAGAAAAGGACATGGGTGAACGCGAAATACATCGCTGAGCAACAAATTGCTTATGCAGATGCGAGGCACCATTCCCTACATGGGTAAGATTGGGTATGGAACTATGTATCGCAGGCGAAGCGGCGGAGCGATGCATAACCACTGGATTCCATCTCTTGCACGAGGTAAAGTGCGGGCAACCTTTGAAGCTAGAGACCCATGTCTGACAAACACCATATCCGGATTAACTTCTGCATGCCCTCCTCCCCTTCTCATCGAGATCGTATACCTGCGTAAGCAAAGGGCTCTCAGCCGGCTGATCTGTACCTAGGTAGGCATCCACCAGATCGATAAGCAGGCATGTTAAAATATCGTATAAAAATCTGCAGCTCTTTCCTTCCTCACTCAGACGTCGCCGCTTTAAG
>Ga0008109_10000675_pt1 | contig 16276 bp, 12 predicted proteins | sample HigsolmetaGSP18D_FD_59306 | JGI IMG/M metagenome (GOLD analysis project Ga0008109, IMG submission 59306) | High solid enriched microbial communities from the Joint BioEnergy Institute, USA - SP1-8-D | ecosystem: Engineered > Bioreactor > SSF (Solid state fermentation) > Aerobic > Biomass ...
TTTTTTTTTTTTTTTTTTTTTTTTTTTTTTTTTTTTTTTTTTTTTTTTTTTTTCCTTTTTGTGGGACAGGAAGGCATATGGGAGGCCCCCGAGGGGAGCTGATATAGATACTGGTCACGTGGTACTTGTGATATATGGTATATGGCTGTTTTGCAAGTGAACGGAAGCTAATTTGATCTGTGCATGTAGAGGAGAATAATCTAATTCTGGTATAAAAAAATTTTGTTGATGTTAATATCTCCGAAATAGATGCTCCACGTACTCCTTGACCGGGTGGTGCAGGCACTATTATCATTAGCATGTTGCAATGGGTGCAGAAGTAGAATATAAACGCATTCCCATATGATGGACGCACAATCAGCAAGGTAGATCTGATTTCCCATAGGTTCTTTCCACAACATATCCTGAGTGAAGCTGGTCTGCTGTAGAAATGGAACCACTGATGTCACCTGCAATAAGCTATCACATTCGAAGACTTCCCCAAGTCCCATTGGATCGGAGAGGATACCGTCGTGGAACGGACGGGGCTGATCTATCCTGTACCGTTCAGTGATGTTGGAACTGCTGTCAAGTATGTTGAATTAGATTATTTATTGCAGGGTATGTGGTTATAAGATCGCGAGGCGACTGAGCCCTAAGTCCTAGAGTCGTCAGCCCTGCCGAACCTCTCTGCCTTCGAGATACCTGATTTTTGAGCAGGGAAGCAGTGGACGGTGGAGGTCGGAGGTAGGGTTCATGCCGCCCAACCATATCGGGTACTGGCGGAAGATGCCGAAGAGTCTACTCTCCAGGATCAGCCCCACCGGCCACGATGGAGCTTATTCAAAGCCAACGTCTGTTTTTGACGTGTCAACTTGGTTTAATCAGGCATCGAGTGCGTCGAGTCTCTCGGATTATGTTATGTTCTATGAACACGGTTCGACGATGACGACGTCCGATGTATCGAAGTCCACCGCGGTCTGCTCACGTCAATCTGAGCGCTCCGAGATGATGGTTGAGCATGGTGTACCAAGTGTTTCACCGAGCCACAACGCTTCTAGTAGGCGTTCTCTGTCAGCTGCTTCATAGAGTATAGTGATGCTCCATACCCCGACAAGTCGAGACCTCGACCTCGTTAGAAGTGGGCTCAAGAACGGACCACCAGAACAGACGGGGAAAAGTCCCCATCTAGCGTGCGACCCACGAGCCCCTCCACGTTCTACACTGATAGCCGCCAAGAATTCGCAATAGCGTTGAGAAATGATGTCGACAGAAATCTTACACAACAGGCACATCGCGAACGGTTGGAATATAAATATGTGGTACAGGTGCAATATGTGGTGGCCGGACGCGTTTGACAAAGTGCCTGGGACCATCCTCTGGGCGCTTTTCTCGGCCAGGAAAGCAAGATGTCCGTCGTCACCACGGTTGATGCCCCGGCGCGAGGCGAGCCGCGGAAATGGTATCGCACGACCTTCTTCAACGCCTGCGTCATTGGCGGCGTGGGCTTCGTGGCGCCGGGCCTGTGGAATGCCATGAATGCGCTTGGAGCGGGTGGTGCCCAGAAGCCTTTTCTTGTCAATGCCGCCAATTCGCTTGTCTTTGCTCTGAGTAAGTACGAACTAGTACTCCTTGTGAAATTTCGCATAGAGAGATACTCGCCCTTGATGTCTGCTCTGTGAAGACGCTAACAGCAATGCAGTGGGCATTCTGTGTCTGCTCGGAGGACCTATCTGCAATCGCCTTGGCCTCGCCTGGACTTTGGTGCTGGGCGCTGTTGGATATCCTCTATACTCGTACGGGGTGCCATTTTATCAGCAGCTCGTTATGCATACATAGCTGACACGGTTGTGATGATGCAGCGCTGGATTGTACACGAATAATCGCTTTGTAAGTCGGACATGACAAGTCATCCGATCGGCGCTTGTATTCTGATATAAAAATGCAGGGAAATGTCTGGTTCGTCCTGGTGGGATCAGTTGCTTGTGGTATCTCGTACGTCCTTCCCATCCACCGGATCTCATCTATCCAGACCCTGGCGGCTAATCTTTAATATCGACATGCAGGGCAGGTCTCTTCTGGGCCTCAGAAGGGGCTGTTGCAATGGGCTATCCCGAACCTTCAAAGCGAGGAAAATACATGAAGTGCGCTAAGTGCATTTTTTTCCCCCGAGTATTGTCTTGGAAACTGACATCTGGTTCTCTCGATAGTATCTGGCTTTGGTTCCGTACTGCAGGCCCGCTTGTCGGTGGTGCTATCGTTTTGGCACTGAACCAGTAAGCTTGGAGCCAAGCATCTAGTCCTATGTATTCTACGGAGATTGCTAATAGACGAATAGTAGCGCTGAGGCGAAAAAGAAAGGCTCTGTCGGATATCGTGAGTAGATCTTCCAGTTTTCAGCTAGAGTACTCTAACACCTGTTGCAGAAACATATCTGGTCTTCATCGCGCTGCAATGTCTTGCAGTTCCGATTGCACTTTGCCTGACGCCACCTGAAAAGGTTCGCATGAGCCATACGCAGCAATTTATATAACGTTTGGAACAGCTTCTTAACATGTTTCCTTACAGGTTCAACGCACCGATGGCAGTAAAGTTAAGATAAATGTGGAAAAATCCTTTGTGGCTGAGCTTGGCGCCCTCTGGCGTCTTTCTAAGAGAAAAGAGGCAAGTCCTGCAATAGAAAGTCCAAGAGCTCTCTCTCTAACTCCGATATTAGGTTTTACTGCTCTTGCCAGTTTTCTGGGCGGCCTATTTCAACCAGTATAGTGGAAGTGAGTAATCACCGTTCTCTACCTGCTCTCAGCGGATCCACTAACAGAAATATAAAAGACTTTCAGACTTATTACTTCGGGGTGCGTGCACGCGCTTTGATAGGATTCGTTAGTAAGTAAATGTTGCATCTCTTATCCATTCTTCCAACCTATAGGACATGGTTTCATGAGAACCTGCCAGGAGTATGCTAACATCTAAAGCCAACTTCGCGACCCTGTTTTCCTCATGGCTTATTAGTCTGTTCCTCGACTATAAAGGACTTGCAGTCAAAAAGAGGATTACCTATAGGTAGGTATTCTATTTCCCCCAAACCAATGGAAACGGATCAAATAGTAATATCTCCATAGTTTCTTTTATGTCATTTTCCTGCACCTGGTTGCATGGATATACGGTTGGGTTATCCAAGAGAAGTACACCGCCAACCCTCCTACTTATGACTGGGAGGACAAGGGCTTCGCCGAGGGCTTTTTCGTCCTGTTGCTCTGGGGTATGTGCAGCATCAGAATTTGCATGGAAATGGAACTAACGGAAGACCATAGAATTCGCACGCCAGTCTCTGCAAAACTGGCTTTACTACCTGATCTCCACGATGACCGATAACATCTCGGAACTAGGTGAGCTCTGAGTTTTAAGCGAGAGATTGTGGTTATATGGTATTGACCCTCTTGCAGCGCGACTCTCTGGCATCCTCCGTGGCCAGGAGAGCTTCGCCCAAGCCGTCTCGTTTGGCCTCAACACCCGCGAGTGGTACGGTGGTCGTGTTCCTCTTGCTGTGAACACGATACTGCTAGGTATGCGTTGTCTAATCCATTCACACTTTTGTGTTCAGAACATGGAAAATAGGAGACCGTATCACTGACGTGAGAAATTCAGGCGTTTCTGTCTTCCCCACCTGGCTCGTGGTCAAGGACCACGTCCCCATTGAGACGGACAAGTACGCTGCCGCTGCGGCTGACCAGCAGAGCGATGAGGAAGTGGGGGTCTCCACGAGCGAGGGGAAGAAGGTTGAGTATACCGTCGGTGAGAGTACAGCTCATTGAGGAAAGGAAGAGATCTGTGTCTCAGACGGTTTTGCAGGGCCTTGAGGTCCAGCAGTTCTGAGTCAGACAGCTAAGACTGTCACTTTTCTTACATGTTATAGATGCGCGTTTATTCCTTTCCGGAAGACTACATAGTAGGTTGGAACATACCTGCTATTACCTTTCAGCACCGATGTTATATACATATCATGACGCGACACAAGAGAATACCAATTTGAAGTTTAACTATCTAGTTTTCGTTTAATCTACGGGGTAGAACTAGAAACGACAATTCATGCATCAGATCCTCGCCTTGGGCAGCTTCGTGCTATCGATCCGCTGACCCTCGTCGTCCTGCTCCGCCACCTCCAGGACAGGGAACTTGGCCGGCATGATCCGCCGGGGCGTCGAGCCCGGGACGACGGAGTACTTGGAGAAGTCAGTAACACCGCATCGGTCGCGGAGGAAGTCCTCGTCGACGGCCAAGAGACCGTTGACGGATTCGGCGGGCGCCCTGAGCATCGCGAGGATGGCGTCGGAGAAGATGGTCTGGACCGTCCATTATCTGTTAGTCATTAAACTACCTACATAAGCGATACAGTGAGCAAGAGTGGTACATACGTACCGGCTTCCTCAGGTCTTTCTTGGTGGAGGGATCCGCGGCCGTCGTGCGCTCCGTCGCGGCTGATTCGATCGACTGTTTGAGTTGCAGTTAGCAATAAAGAACTTCTACTGTATAGGATGCGAATTAAAGTGCCCCATACCACCGCAGGCCAGATACTCGTGATGGCCATCTCCTTGCGGCCCTGCCGGACAAAGTCCATCGCCAGGCCCTTGGTCAGGACGCTCATGGCGACCTTGCCTGTAGTAAATATTCGGTCAGACTACATTTCTCCTCACAAGATAACGTAAAACACATAGTCGAGGATGGATGGATCCCACTGACCCATCGCATACGCCGTCTTCCCCCTAAAAAACCGCGAATAGATCGGCGGCGACACGACGATGATCCTGCCCCGCCACCCATTCTTCCTGAAATACGGCAGCGCCGCCTGCACGCTCGCGTACAAGCCCTCGGGGTTGATCCGCTGCATGAGCTGGAACCGCTTGACCGGCGTGTCCTCGACGGCCGCCCACCAGATGGCGCCCGAGTTGTAGACGAGCACGTCAAGCCGGCCGTACACGCGGACCGTCTCGTCGACGAGGCGGTTGATCTGGTCGACGGAGCGCGTGTCGACGGGGATGGCGGTCGCGTCGCCGCTGGCCTCGCGGATCTCGCGCTCGACCGTGTTGATGGTGGACTGGCGCGAGTTGGGGTCCGGCGGGAAGGGGACGGTCTTGGAGGCGTCGGAGGTGGATTTGGCTGCGACGACGACTGTTGTTGTCTTCTCATTAGTCGTGAAGATTCGATGAATGAATGACATGAACATGGTACCGTACATACCAGCGTAGCCATTCTTCGCCAGGTCGATGGCGACCTGCCTGCCGATGCCGCGGGAGGCTCCGATGACGAGGGCAACGGGCTTTGCCGAAGCCATCTCCGCAGATTTTGAAATACAGATGGATAGGTAGATAGCAGGCTGCGATATCAATTATATATCCGCTCCGGTTATCAGAAAATAATAAATCAGCTCAATGAAATGGCACAAGGTCTCGGGAGCAATCTTGGTTCAGTCTAAACGCCGTTCTCTCCCCGCGCCATGCAATGTCCATCGAATATCGCACTCCGGACTCTGGAGGGGTTCTAACCATCAATCGAAATCGTCGCAGTATAAATACCGCATCCCAGACACGTCATTGTTGTCCCTGACGGACAATCAGCATGCAGGGTCGTCCCCAGATTACTTGTCGATTCGGCATGTGGAGTTAGATGCCGAACCGAACGTCGGGTCGGTAAGCTTGATTTTCTGATGAGTGATCAACCTCGGCCGAACCCCCCGCATTGGGCTAACCTTCCCCGGTTTCACGAGCCATGAGCTTCTTGGCCAGCTCGGAGACGGGCTCTACCGCCACTGCTTCATACAAGATACCCCCTCCCCCAATAGTGAACTGTCCCAAGGAAATTAGTTGATACATCAGTAATCGCGTCGTTCTGCGGTCAGATCACGTCATTCACTGCTGAAATTTTCTTCCCTGAAAGAAAAATGGGCGGGATAATCAACGCCTATCTCGATTGCGGTAAGCTACCACCACATACAAAGCTTTGAACTGGAGCTCCGACCAGCGTCCCGAAAGAGTCTGCATATTCTGTTCTACGAATTAAATCGAATCTGCTTAGAAATAAACGACTAACTTGGACTGTTTAGTATCCCCGTATTCGTACTTTGCGCTGCTACATCTGCGGAAGCACCGAGCTGTGCTTGCGACGCATGGTATCAAGATTGAGTATGTACAGTACTTCTGCATATATATATATCTATATATACTACGCGAACATGTTTATCAACACACGTTCATATCTGCCTTCTTCTCACTAACGTCTTCTGTATCACAGGGTCATTCCCGTCTTCCTTGGCGGTATAAATGTTGGCTCGGGTATATAGTCCCAACTCCTTCCTTGTATTCCCCTACAACTTCTATTCTATGAACTGCGAAGATATCGAGGCATCTTTCTTTCGCTCAAAATACCTATTTTAAGTGAAAGGAAGGATGGTATTCATTTACTCACATGTCCCGTTTTGAATTTATAGGAAACACTCCCCCGTGGAAACTTCCCGCCAAGGCCAGGTACGCCGAATATGACCGGAAAAGAGCAGTCAAGTACTTCGGGGGTGCCCGATTTCACTCCGCCTGACTTCTTCCCTATCTTGTCGTTGTTGGTATGTGGTTTCTTTTAAAAAAAGTTCATATTTAACATAGCAACATCCCTTTTTTATTCTCTCTCACTCATTCATGAACCTCCACTACCCAAACCCATACACGGCTAACAAACCTCCGCAGCCCCAACGCGCCATAACCTACATCAAAGCCACCTACGACCGCGAACGCTTCGAGTCAACCTTCCTCCTGCTCTGGCAGCACCTGTTCTACCGGCACCGGGACATCTCGAAGCCGGAGAACCTGGCGCGCCTGCTCTCCGAGGACGCGCGCTTCACGGACCCCGAAGTGCAAGCGATCCTGGCGGCCGCGAACGAGCAGAAATGGAAGGATGCCCTGCTCGCGAACACCAAGGAGGCGCTGGAGCGGGGCGCGTTCGGGGCGCCGTGGTTCTGGGTCGTCAATGACGAGGGGGAGGGGGCGATGTTTTTCGGGAGTGATCGGTAAGCTCCCTCTTTTCCCTCTCTTTTTGTTATTTGCAAGACAAGAAGAATTTATTTCGGGAAAGGACGTGGATATGGAACGAGGAGAAAATGAGCTAACACTTTGCTCCCGCAATTATCAACAGCTTCCACTACATGTGGGAATTCCTCAAAGTCCCCTTCGACGACATCAAGCTCCATCCGAAGAGCGACGGTAATGGTAATGGTAATACTAGCAAAGACGTCACCAGCAAGCTTCCGGAACCGAAACTGTGACTGTTTGAGAACCAAACGGGGACAGATGACATCGAGGACACATGGATCATCACCCGAAAATATCAGAGTGAATTGACTGGAGCTTTGAAGGGCCTTCCTGGTTCTGATTCTCTGCATTGTTTGTTTTGCGCGTGCGCTATATATCTACATGTGCGTGTGGAGGGCATAACTCGAGTATTTATATTAGTTATAATGGGACTTGTTTGGTTATTGTCAAAAACCTGACGCAGATCGGCCGAGTGCCGGGAGATCTTTACTTGAGGCTGTGTAATATTTAGCCTCCCTTCGAAAAGTGATACTCGCATTGAGCAATCAAGAGAAGGGGAGCCAAATATCCCGCACAGCGGAGCGTGGATCAATCATCAAAAGACAGGTTCTACTACGAAGGATAAATTAACACCTCAGTCCACTCTTGGGAATCAATCACATTCCACAGTAAATCAGATTCTGGCTATTTCAGGTCATTAAAGCGTCGTCTGCACATCCAGTAATCAGCATGTCTAGGTATCCTGTTCTATGAAACCCGAAATCACCCCCACCCGGCCGCTGCACCCCGGGCCGCCTTCCCCGAGACTCCGCCCAAGTTCTTCCCTGGTCCTCGTTCCTCGCCGCCCATCTTCTTCTCGACCGGCGGCCGCACCTCCAGGCCCGCGTGGATGATATTCGTCCGCAGCAACCGCAGGTGCGCCTCCCGTGTGTAGTTCCGGACGCTCTCAAGAGCGGCCTCGTGTATCTCCGCCCGTGGATCTGTCTGCTTTGAGACGAGTACCCCCTTCTCCAGGTCGATACGGGCTTCTATCGTACCGTCCTGGATCAGGCTGATCAGTTCCTGAACGAACGGCGAGTTGGAATCCACAGGCTGTGCAGTGCCGCCAACGACGGACGGCGCGAAGACATTTGCCATGACATCGAGCTTGACACGGCTAAAGGGAACGAGATACTGCTGTATTGACTTTGTGCGGATGCGAGTGTAAAGGGTAGAAACATGCCGCTGGAGGTGGATGTCGAGAAGGTAGTCCGTGCGATATGCCTCGAGGATCTCAAGGCACGGCCGGAACTTGAAGTTGCAGAAAAAGGAGATGGCGCGACGGATATGCGGCTCCAGCTCAAGGAAGTTGCGGAATGAGCTGTTGTCGAGCACGCGTCTTTGTAGCTCGTTGCGGTCCATCGACGCGAGCGCGCAAAGCCCGCCGTATACAGCAACGTCGTTGGAGGTGATCACCTCGTTGTACGAGTCACCAAGGCTTGGGTCAGTAGCTAGAAAGCTGTTGGCAGCCTCAAGATACGACCCAGCAGCCAGCTGAGCCAGGCCCATTGCTGCACATAGCTTCGGCTGGTTTTTCGCCTGGTCCTCGGGCTTCGACTGCAAATTGCGGACTCGATGCACATTTGATTGCACGGCAAGCCAGTCGCCACGTTCAATAGACACGTTGATGATCTTGAACAGCATAGAAGCGATATGGCTCGGCGTAGTGCAATAATCTCTCATCCGACCGTATGCCTTAGCGGCTGACGCCAGGTCTCCGATCTGATGGTAGTGTTGACCAAGATCCTCGTTGCCCATCTGCAAAGGACGTCAGAAGAGCTATGTCAGACAATACAAGGACGCAGGGCGGGGACAGAATCGGAAGACTGAGGCGTACCCGTATACTCTCCTTGATCAAATTGTTTTTATATCCTCTCAGCTCATGTTCCAGCCGATCTGTCTCCGCCCTGACAACTTTCTGCGTCCGTTCCACCCACTCTTTGTCCAGGACTGCTTCTCTCTCATTTGGAGCAACCTCAGCCAGAGCCTTAACTGCTCTCTCGTATCTGCCTACATCTTTGCCCAATTTTGCCTCCGCGACTGCTGCTTTCAAAGCGTCGGTGGAAAGGTATGTTGAGCAGGTACCGATGAGGTAGAGACGGTCGAATCTTGTTCTCCCTGGACAAAGTCTCCGTTAGCGGCACAGTCAGGGCGGAACAATGGAGAGCTGCCGGATCAAAATAGACGGGGGTCATACCTGTGTAATTCGCGATATACGAGTCGAGATCGAACTTTGGCGGATCTTCTCAGACGAAGAGACAGTCAGCTCATTGCGTCTAAGTCCACTAACGTGACATTGATCAAGTCTTCGATTTCGTCACATAAAACGTACCATCGACCTTCACGAATCTCCCAACAACGGAGTCACTTGCGTTCCCACTCTCATTTATGAATGCTGCGTCCAGCCCCTTGCTGTAGTTCACGCCTGGCTGCGACGCCTCGAAGGCATCGGGTATCGCGGGCTCCATCACGTCTGTCACCTGTGTCCTGTTCCCAGAGCTTTCTTTCCCCCTCGCTATCCTCCGATTAAGCGCGATGTCGTCGACTAGCAGCTAAACGTGGAAATAGAGCTGTTATAATTGCAACGTCGGGAGATATCTCTCGTCGAGACAAGTTGGGCTCCAAGCCAGGCCGGTCTGACACAGATACCGGTGAGGGGAACGAAATCGATAGGTCTCTCTGGCGGACTAGTTTCCGTGTGCGTATCGTAGATAAAGTCCAGAGAAGTTCCAACTTCTCAGTTCTCCGCGCAAAGAAGCACGTACATGCGTCCCTGGACCGTGCTCACCAAGGCTGCCTGGTCGATTTCCGCAAGTCGAGTCGGAACCTGCCTTCGTCTCGCACGGAGCTGGGGCCAACTTCTCAGCAGCGATCCAAAGGAGAAGGGGCTGACGACGCGATCGGTCTTTTAATTGGATCTGGGTTGGATCCGATGAGAGGACCTGGAACACTGACCAGGCAGCGTGGGGTTTGCGGGGATGGACGTTGAGCCGGAGCTCTCCAGCGTTCTGGCCATACGGCAGGATACGCTCACTTTGGCCAGCGACCTCACCGCCCTGCGCACCGCCTTCTCAGTTGAGCGGCCACGGCGATTGCTCGGATCATACTATCAGCCGCCGGGTCAGGACTTCCGTACACTTCAAGTCTCAAAGCCCTTCTTATTATTAGCATCAAGTCTGTCGAAACTACAACTGCAAGCATTGACTGCAACAAGTATGCTAATTTACATTAAGCGTAGCAGCAAATTGTCCGTATGCGAACCACTTTGTGCTTTTTATCTGCATTATGTTGAGAAGGTCTCATAAAAATATTTCAGTGCAAGGCCCCCAAGCCCCCGAGAGAAGCCTAAGCCCTTACCGTGATGCCAAAAAAGCCACAAGATTGCAGCTACCGGCTGCCCAGGACCCTCTAATATGTCTTAACTAATCTCTATGCTTATAGTGGTTGCCCTGCCGCGCCTCCACGGGCTTATGCCCAACAGCCAGTTTTGCGGGAAAATGGGGTTCAGGCAGAAACTTTTGCTCTAGCACTCTAAAACCACTCGTCCGGTCGCCTGACATTGATAGAAAACCCGCAGATGTATAGTGCATAAACAGCGTGCATTGCTATCTGTATCCCAACGACTATGGATGCCTTCGCTGGTTCAGCACCGCATATGTCATTTCGTATGTTCCACATGTCCTTTGAGTTGAGTCTCAAGACGCTGACCAGGCAGCAGATCTGGAAGACCTCTCCTAGGAGCTTAGTCGCCTTCGCTCTGGTGAACCGCAGTTGCTATTATGCTGCTGCGCCCTTCATTTTCCAGGATCTTACTATAAAACTCTCTAGTCATGAGAAGCTGCGTCGATATATGAAGCAGCTGACTAACAGCCCCCTGAGCCAAGAGCGCTTCAGATATTTAAGGCGGCTTAAACTGCAAAGCACGATTTCTCTTGGTGGTTCAGACTCTGAGAAATCTTCCGAACATGATGAATCTTCTGATAGTGAGCCTGATGAGGAATCCCGCTCCTGGAAACCGATTGCCTCCTTTGTATCCAAACTTGACAGATTGTCCGATTTGATCTATGCTTGTTACGATCGATTTCCCCATTGCTTGCTCCAAGTTCTTCACAAGCACCAGCCATATTGCAGGCTCTGCTTGAGCAATTATCGCTTTCTCGGGCTAAAGGATTCGATAATGGATCCGCACACGCTTGCACTGATCCATTCACCATGTCTTCACAGCCTAGGTGTAAAAGCTACCCGGAACGACACAGATGGGAGCAGAGCAGCAGCCCTTCGAACTGTTACTGTTGCTCCAAATCTGAAGCATCTGAATCTGAACTTGTGGCAAGAGCCCTCAAATCCATTTGAGAGCAATTCTGAAGTGCCCAAACAACCGTGGAAGGACTTCATTCCGCTAGTGGAGACATCTAGACTCGGGTCTTTGACATCGTTTTCGCTCTCCGGTTTCAATAACCCCAAAGGAAGATCTGATCGATCTGGGCAAAGTGACGGATCTGTCAAAACTTCAGACTTTAACTTTACACTGTTCTAATCCTGAAGTGCTGAGGTACGCTGCGGCCAATGTTCACTTCAAGTCCTTGAAGAGGCTAGTTGTCTATTTTGAGCCTGATGTTAGAGATGAAGACTTTGGACCCGCAGCTCAGATGTTCTTTGAAAGTCTCAATCCTCTGACGAGCTTACAACTCCACGGTTCTTTGGACGATTTCTCAGTGACGAAGATCCTAGACAAACACGGCGGCACGTTACGGAAATTGGCGGTTGAAACTTATAATACCAAGCCTAGTTGGACGAACTTCATTCCGGCTATGGAAATTACGCCCGCGGCTGTTTTGCATATTCGGAACAGATGTCCTCTGCTTGAGTCTCTCGGACTGAGGATCAAACGTTTGAACTGTACCTCGAGAGAAACACAGTGCTACGAAGCTCTCGGAACATTCCCATTAGTGGTGAAACTATTTTTGACACTCGAGCACTGTAATACTGGTAATCCGGATACCGTAGATGAGAGTGATGACGCCTCAAATGACTTTTACAAACAATTATACTCGCCCGACATCGCTCCCCCGTTATACAACGCACACATACGGAACGCAATTGTCAATTCTGATGTGGACGAAACTCTGGCCAGACTAATTTGGTGTGCAATCTCTATCAATAAGAAAGGGCGTCCTCTTACACGGTTGACAATTACCAACATCCGTCGCAGCACCAGATCTTGTCACACAATCAAGACATCATTGTCATTAACAAGAAGCCAGCGCGATGACAGTGACCACGTCGAAATTGTCAGACTTGGTAAAAAGGGAGAGGAAAACGTTGACGAGATCGATCGATCCCATGAAGCTCAGATGATATAGGAGTGGAAGAACGCTGGCGTTCCGCAGATCGCAGATCTCTTTGAGACGTCATTTCCCCTAAATCCTGGGCCTCGGGACTGGCGCCTCAACATGAGCAGTCGACAACTGCATAGGATGGGATAGTCAAATTAGTCGGTCCTAACAACTTTCCAGGATACAGCAGACTAAATTTTGTCCTCTGTCAGTGCAGTCACTGTCACTGGGGTCCCATTCAAACATTAGCAATGTGGTATTTCGCCAAGTGCTCTTCCAGAGAAGCGCTGTTCTATAACAGTTATGCCCGTTGAATACGGCCTCCTGTTATACAACGACTGGCTGGGGCTTTGCATTCTTCCTGATGCTTTGACGTGTTTAAAGGTTACTTCTTCATCTTACTCCATGACTATTCCCATGGTTTTTACCCCCCCCCCCCCTCCAAATGCGCCAACACTCTCTGTCATGACGGTATGCCATTATTGACCTCTTCCCTATTAAGGATCACGCCTGTCCATTATCATATTATTGAACATCCATGGTATCTCCTTTGATTATTCGTGATGGCCACCTCTTGAACGAACAGTCGTCCTAGTAGCGATTTGAAGCGTCCGTCGGGTTGAACCATTAGATTTATCAAATCCAGATAATAGATCGGTCAAGCGTAATCTCGTCTCTCAATACAATGTCATTGACCGTCGGAGGCAGGTTGAGCCGGGCCGACTGCTCGGGCCTTGCCTATATATGACCTTCCAACGCGTCAGCCTGCTTCCTGCTTCCCACAACATACTGTTGGAGTCAGCAATCTCTGACCATTGCTGAAGGATTGGAAAGACTCGGACCTTGCCTATAAGCAAGGATATATGACCTTAATATTATATCTATTGACTTTGCTTAAATTGCTCAAATGAGTAAAATAACTACTAAAATTGCTGAGATTCTCTGTGAAAAATTTTCAGTTTGTGAACTATAAAAACCTGCTTTAGATCATTGAGATGTTCTAATCCTTGCACATCACCTTCCTGTATATAGGCCCTTGATAATTTAGTCAATCCTATTTTCAGAGTTCACCCTCAGCTAGTATAGCATAACCTCCTACACATACAAATATCATATTCATGTTCATCACGCTGACATTTACCTGTGATAGAATGTCTTGCCATCTCTTCTTTGGGGACGCTGACTGAGAAACGATCGTAAGAATGGGCAGTAATACCGGCTTCCTCTAATTTCTATCAGATTAAGCAATTTCTCTCAATAAATAAACACTATTTCAATTTACTTATCTTATATAGACGCTTCATCGTAGTGCCCTCGAAAATATGCCCTTTCAGAGAATGATGTCCCTGATTCTCACAATGATAATGTCGCTTCCAAGAATCTTTTTCAAACAAACTCGTTCCTAAACATACTAAACCAAGTTGCCCTCGAAGACTTGTATACTCAAATTCAATAAGACTGGAAAGCCGTACATGCAGTTAGAGAAAGGAAAAAGTATATCTCGTACTCTTACACATTTCTACATTTCCCCCGGCAAGGCTTCATATTGCATGCTCGGTATTGTGTGGTGTTCAGGTCTGCTGTTAGTAAGGAGAGCCAGTCGCTTAATTTTAAGCTTGATATACAGAAAAATCGCGCATAGTATTGTCAACTTATCAATATGATATGCATTTCCTTTTCCCATTTTGACTCTAATAGACAGAAAATTAATCAAAACACTAGAATATCACAATCTTCTAACATAAGAATATATCTTGCCCTTTATCCTTATTTCAGAGAGGTATGACTGAAGATATCTCATCTCCTCCCCGCAGAGGACGAAATGGGGAGTTTTCTTTCACATAATTACCCCAGAGTAAGACACTGTTATTTATGTATCTAGGATAGACAAAATCATTTAATGGTTAGTGGTTTTTAGTACAACTAATACTGGACCTTTCTTGATTGAATATTTTCTATTTCCTTGTAAAGGAGAATATTAACAATATGAACCGAAAGAGAGGCGTAAATGCGCCATATTCAAATAATTTAAACGAAGTAATGAACCATCAAGAGATAATTAAGGCAGGGACATTGCTCTTCGCACAAACATCCACATTCTATTTCAGCGTAGATATTATTGTTTCGTTCTGCCAGCAAATGATGCCTATTCTATCACATTCCATGTTAGATATTTAGTGATTTTAATATTTCCAAAAATGATACAGATAGAAAATGATCATGGTCAAGAAGTTCCTCCATTCATTACCTGTCAACTATGTAAAGCAACATTCTCAAAATAGAAGCATCAAATTTTCCAAGCGGACTTGATATCAACTCGAGCGTGGCTCCTTTGCATAAACAGTCTCTTCGCCTCCTGATTCCCGGACGATGACCAGCTGGATATTCCTGATGAGCAGGAGACGCGTTCAGAATAGCACTCCATGTCGTTAGTGTCCCATTCCTCTTTTACCCGTGGATAATCAGACCTGACAATGTCTGTTCAGTGAGTCATCCAACTACCAATTTCGACTCAGACATGCTGGATGCCCTATCCCGGGAACGTTGGGAGTTTCACCCGGACAATGGGTTAGAAGTGCATACGTCGACATCCAATGCTCTGGTCGCTAGACAATTGTAACACCAAGCAGCTACAGTACAAGAAACATTGGTAAAAGGATTATTTTAGGTGTTGAGGAGACTACGGCGGACAGATGAGCAATACTCTCGAAAGGAAATCCAATCAGAGTTGGTATCTATGAGACGCCTTACGCCTCCTAACTTTGACAATGCCTGAGAGTACCTTGCTGGGACAGAAACACGTTGCCGCAACCGCTTCAGGAGCTCTGACATAGCGTTGCACAAGCAACTTCCGACAGCGGCAAGGGGAGGCAGTGTAAGACAGTCCAGACTCCCTCTCTCCAATGGGGGAAATAATTACGATCACTTTTGGTCCAATTTCATCCTTCAAACAGATCGGACTGTCACTGTTGCTGTGGGTCTTTGAGTTATTATTTTCTAACCCTTCTTGCATCCGGACGGTGAACCATTGGTTCGCAGTTCTATCCTCCTTCAAACTCAGACAGGGATACAACACGAGGACCTCACCAAGCCACGGACGTTTACCGGAGGATAGGGCGCGCTTGCGACAAGGAATGAGCCCAGGCCACTGCCAACTTGAGGAATAGTTCAGCCGATGCTTTGAGAATTTCTCCCCTGAAACGGGCCCACAGGAGAGCACTATGCAGGACTGGATAGCCCGGCTGGATCCAAATGGCCCAATATCCGCTTCTGAACACCACAGGTGCTTTCCACACTAATGCACGATTAAAAACAAATCATTTCAGCTGATCTGTCTGTCCCGTCCCATGGGAAAAGATGAGCGAGCGACTACCCAGGAGCCAGCCACTTTGTGACCAATCCACGTCCAACTTCCGCCTTTAAGATAGGTAATCAAATAGCGGACCCATCGGTTCATGGTTGGTTCATGGATAGGGCGACATGCCTGAACGGGATAGCAGCCCGGGAATTCTGCAGGTGACTTCAGCCCTACGCGCAGCACCAGTAAGATCGAGTCATGCGTTCCAAGGACGCGGGTCAACCGCGGAGGTGCTTACCGTGCTTATGAACCGTGTTGGTGAGGAAGAAAGGCGGGTTCGAGTCATGGAGAACAGTTCGAACCTCCGTTGACGGGTTCTTCGTTCCATGGCGGCATTGCCCATCAGAAGCGCGAGGTATGCTGCGGCATACGCGCGTGTACTGCGCCGTCATACTGTAGATGGCCTGAATTATACATTGCTATTGCTCTCTGTGATGTCGAAGACCGAGGGGAATGGATACCAACCCCCCCCCCCCCCCCCCCCCCCCCCC
>Ga0008109_10000678_pt1 | contig 16165 bp, 12 predicted proteins | sample HigsolmetaGSP18D_FD_59306 | JGI IMG/M metagenome (GOLD analysis project Ga0008109, IMG submission 59306) | High solid enriched microbial communities from the Joint BioEnergy Institute, USA - SP1-8-D | ecosystem: Engineered > Bioreactor > SSF (Solid state fermentation) > Aerobic > Biomass ...
GGGGGGGGGGGGGGGGGTGGGATATTAAAGGAAAGGTTTTCTGGTATCTTTTAAACATAGAGAAAGACATTATTCACAGTCCTGCATTGTGAGGCAGACTCGTGGACAACTGATCGTACTCTTGTCTCCAGAAAAGCAATTATCAAAATCTGTCCGACTGCTAAAACACGGATGCTACAACCAAGGGATCCGTAAACGCCCAGGCAATAACCATCGGGTGACCAGAAAGCTCGCCAAAGTCCATATCCTAAACCCGTAGAGAAGAAGAAGAGAGACAATAGGAAAAAAAAATATGGGGAGAAAAAGGGCGCACTTGAGCTGGATCATGCACCCAACCAACAGACGCACTCGAATCGAAGGATCGCATCATCGTATTGAGGAGTCTGTGACTCTTTCTTGGTCTTACTCGCCTCTAACAGGGCCACCATCAGCCTGTTGAGCTCTCAGACCACTTATTTCCCTCTTCAGTCTCAAGTTTTCTTTCTTCACCCTTCCAAGCTCCTCAAGTGCTTCTCTTAGCTGAGTTTTCAAAGCTTCTTCACCCTCTCCCAGCCGAATATCTTTCACGACTTTGCTAAGCTCCGCATTGAAACGTTCATAGAGTGCCTCATTCTCAGCACTAGCTTCACGGTATAGCTCGTCGAGCTTCTTAACGCGCCTCTCGCTGACAATGAGAGATGTCTCCAAGTCTTTCTCCAAGGCAGTGGTTCGATTCTCAAGGTCAGAGGACAAAGTTGCAAGTCTGGATTCAAGATTGCGGACACGAGTCATGAGAGTTGCAGCGAGGTTTGACGGAGACGAGGTAACGGCAGGCTTCCCGGTGGAGCCATATGTAGACGAGGGCTGAAGCTTCAATGCAGATATTTCTTCACTAATGAGAGCGAGTTCGGCTTGAAGGCTTGACTCCGCAGACGCCTGCGCCTTCTTTTCATTCCGAATACGTTCCCGCAACTATTGCTCTGTCAGAATTGTCTGCACATAAAGTGGGATAGAGGAGGAAGTACCTTTTGGGGGCTGTGCATTCGAAGCTTGTACGGCTTCTGAGGAGAGGACGCAGAAGGCTGCAGCTGTTTTACCGGAGATTCAGGGCGATCTGCGAGCGCAGAACGCTCTTTGAGTCCAGCATTCTTTGACTGGGTGGCGCTTGGATAGGCATCGGTTCTCTTTTTCGGACTCTGATTTGGTCCGTCTGTTTTCATGTTGATTGCTCTCTCCGTCAACGTCGATCTGGAGTGGACGTTTTCTTTACGACTGGTGCGTGTCGGAGAACCAATCGGAATCGGTGAGCTGGGTCTCAGTGGTGGAGGTGATCCGGCATTGTGGCTGCTTGGTGGCCTTCCTTGCCTCGTTGGAGTTACTGCGTCCGACTCGGAACGCTGTGGAGGGGTTTTGGGGGTCAGAGGCCTGAGCGGCTCAATAGGAGAAAGGGCTGGGATTTCTGATGATGAGGCCGATTGAGGTCTCAAATCAGAAAGAGAGCTCCGACGCTTCCTCCTGAATTTAGCACGTTCCCTAATAAATGATCCTTCTCCAACGGAGGTAGAAAGGCTGTGGAGAGCGCTGTCTGCTCGATCAATTTGTTCCTCCGGAGCAAATGCACCATATACAGCCGGACGATCTCGAGAGGAGGGACGCAAGTGATGTGCCAGCCGAGTGTCCGTATCTGTCGACTTCGACCGAAGCAATGAGCCCTTGGGAGTGCTTGATTCCGAGTCACCGGATCCCTTGTTTTTGCTTAATGTTCGAAGGATGGAAGAGACCTTGCTTTCTCCTTCGGATTTCGAGTTTTCGCGGTGCAGTCCAAACCCAAAACGCTTTCGGAAGGAGGACGCATTTGAGCTCATCGAACCTGTATGCGAAGACTGCGACTTGCTCAATACGCCGCTGGGATCGCTGACAAGACCACCCTCGATGGAAGTGCCAACGGGGGTAGAATCATCGAAGAGCTTCTCAAAATCGTCAACCATGCGATCCAAAAGCGAGACGTACTGCATGGGATCGCCATCCACGGTGAGGATTTCAGCGAAGGCGGCCATCAGAGCACCCCGATCGCCGTCATTTCCCGAAGCGTCCAGCAATTCGGCAAGAAGTCGCACCATCGCAGTGAGCGCACGGCGGTTCTGAGGGCTCATTTCTGCAAGCGTCTGTCGGAAGCAATCCTCGAAATTCCCTGGGATCATGGAATCAAACTTGCTCTGGATCAGTTTCAATGCCGAAGGTGCAATGACTGGGCCGATATAGTCTCTCCATGCGTTGGACATGAACGTCTCAAAGGCCACGAAAAGAACGTCAACAGGAACCTCGGCAGCGGCCTGGATCTTCCCCGGATCCTCAAGCAAGACGTTGTAGAGCTCGTTGACTACGGCCCTGTCCACATTTCCCCTCGCACGAAGTGTACGGCCAACGATATTTCCGCTTCTGGATTGCAGCGCAAGAACATATGCCGTAAACGTCTGCTCCAGGAGCTTGAGATGGTCGTCCAGATGCTTTGAAGACGTCGGTCCAACCACAGATATCTTAAAACTTGCGGCCTCATCTTGGGAAGAGGTTGTAGACTGAGAGGTGGCCGGCCGCACTGTGCTAACCTTGGGAGGGGCCATTTTTGGAATATTATCATCCAGTACAAGGCTGGAGCCGGAGGCTTTTGAATGCGACTGATGTTCCTTCGACTGCCCCCCACCCCAAAGGGTGGAAAACAGTTTCGACGGCGAAGGAGGTCGGAAGCCGCGGGGGACCTTTGCCTGTGCCAAAAGATGGCTCGCGACGCAGCGGAGGATCTCGAAGTTTGAGTAGATTATCGGCTCCGTCACGACGGGGTTCTTGGGATGATGTAATGGCAAGAGAAGATTAAACACTGGATTTGTCAGTCTCTGTCATGGCCAAAAGGGGTATTCCAACCTACGCCTCCGGGAGAGGACAGGGATGAAATCGTCAACTGCCACAGTGTCCGTGGTGGACGCGCCAACGACGGAATCAATATCCACCCTGTATCCGTCTTCGCTAGGTGAGGATATTGAGACGATCACCTCCAGATCCGAGCTGCTTAGTGCCTTGGTTCGAAGCGCCTTCGGGATATCGAAGACAACTCGGATATTCGACGACCCAGATCTGTTCATCGCACCGCTCTGGTCCTCCTCAAAAACGGATGCCAGGATCCCGACGTTTCCATAGGTTCCCACAGGACTCCTGAGCGTCCATTTTCCGCTCTCTCGTTCCTGTTCCGAGAACCTCCCTTCTATCTTCGCCTTCAATATCTCTTCGATCAATCGATTGGCTCGTCCGTCGTACATGCCAGCTAACTCCAGCGCAAGCACCATCGTCCGGTCAGATTGATCGGACGTGGTCGCAGCAGGGATGAGGTATAGCACGCGTCCGCAGGCCGATTGCATAAAACGAACATCATTGAGGTCGAATACCCGTGCAAATCTCAGTTCTCCTGGTGTCACCGACCCCGACAACTCGTTCACAGAGGTGGCCGGATTATCAACCTCGGCCAGCAACCCGCGAGCCGTCGCCTTGCTTCCCGGTGCTTTGGAAAGTAAAACCAGGCAGTTCTTGTAGAGCAGCATGAGTGCCGAACTGGGTCCTGACGGCTGTGCGTCGATCCGATATGGCGGTGGTATTTCGTTGAAGTCGACCGCCGTGATCAAACGACCGGCGGGGGAGACGGAGGATGGCCACCCGTCGACCAGATTCTTCACCCGCTCGAGGCTCTGCGAATGGTCGTCAGAGGAAGAGTTATCCAAGGAACAGATGTCGTTGATGATATCTCGAGCTTTGAGGAACGGTCTGACAGCCGGATGAACTAGCGGAAGATTGCTGGTCATCGTGTCAATTAAAAGACTATATCGTGGGAGTCGTTGGACCGGTTCCATCAGCAGGGAACGGAGTCTCTGCTCTCCGGTCTCGTACACCCGTTTCGAGAAGCTGGAATTGCTGTCTTTCAGGAAGTTATTCAACGTCTGGGTGAATCCAGTGTGGGCGCGCATGTACTCCGCATAGGGTTTGGAGAACCGTGGGAACCACTCCAGGAGAGCATTTGCGAATGCGATTGCGCCAAGGGGATCCTTGGCTTCCCTTGCTGAGGGCCGGCCGGCGACAGGTTGAAGGTCGGTGTCCTCAGAGATATCCGCGAGGGCGTCTTTCTCCGTCTCCTCGAGCACCTGGCGGATCACATCCAAGAAGCCCATGTTGGTCTCGAGGATGTCGTTCAGGCAAGGCGGGAACAGCGCGGCGAGAGCGGACTCATCGGGGCTTGTGCTGGACGAGGGCTTGGTCTTGGCCTTGCGCCGGAATTCGTCCACCACGTTATGCACCAGGTCGTAGAGCTTGGCCACATATCTCTCCTCCGTGTCGACCACCTCGCACATGGCAAGGCGGAGGGACTCCTTCTGGATCTTGGTGAAGAGCTTGGACTTGCTGAGGTTGGTCGGCTGGGAAGGCGCCCGCCGGAGGCGCGACGTGGGCAGGAAGATGGGATCCCCGAGAGCGCGGATAAGAGGCGTGAACCGGCCGTACTGGTCCTCGGGGGCCTCATCGCCGGCGACGGCATCCTGGTGGTGGTGGTCGTGCTGGCGCGGAGGCTGGATCGTGCCGGCCGGCAGCACGACGTCCACATCGATCCACGGAACCTTCCGCTCCCGATAAGCTTCCCGGACGTCGCGGATGATGCCCGCCGTGTTCTCCACCTTGGCCATGCGGTTCGCCAGGTCCGCGGCGTGCGTCTCGTCGAACATCTTGAGGTACCTTGCGCCTGGCTTCCCGGACTTGGAGAGGTCAGACAGGCACGCCTTGACGGGGTCCGCCAGCTCTGCGAAGTACTTATACAGGCTGACGGCCAGGCCGCGGCAGACCTCGTCGCCCTGCTTCTCGCGCGGCAGGTGGTGGACGGCGGCGTACAAGGGCGCGGCGGGGGAGACGGTGATGCGGGGGTAGCTCTGGAAGCCGGCGGGCGAGAAGATGTGCGCCTGGATGCGCGAGCTGCTGACGGTCGCGTTGGCAGTCGCGACGGGGCCGTAGAAGACCAGGACAGACGACAGGCACGGGTCGACGGCGTGGTAGAGCGCGAGCTGCTCCAGCGGCAGGTCCGCCGGCGAGCTCGCGGAGGCAGCCATGGTGGTCGAGGGACGAGGACGAGGATGAGGACGAGGGAGACGGCGAGGTCAGGCAGCGCGCCTGCTGGCAGAGGTCATCAAGGGCTCACCCGCGGCGGGCGGACGGCGGCATGGACGAGGACGACAGGACGACAGCTGGCTGTTTGCTTCTCGACGGGACGCGTCGTGCACTCCATGTGCGTCGAGGAGCACGCCTGGAGTCATGGACGTTCGAGTGTCGGTCTCGGGGCGGGGCCCTGCTCGGTTCTCGGAGGAGAACGAGCAGGCCGTCTGGATCTGGGGATCTGGGATCAGATCACCGTCTAGCTCGTCGTGGGATCGTCTCGAACATCCCGAGCCTGTGGTTGGCCTCGGACCGTCCCCCACGCCACAGCAAGGGTTTGGTCCATCATCGCCGTCACATCTCGTTCTCGCGGTGGAGCGTCGACCTCCCCTCGACTTGGCCCGTCCCACCGTACGAGACGAGCTGCTCGTTCCTGCACCGCCACTTCTCGCTCTGTGGATCTCTCCAGATGCCGCCACAGCGGTGTACTCCATGGATTGCGGACATCCTTAGCAGGATTGGTGTCGCCCTAACGCTCAGCTATCGACCGCCTCGCAGTCTATGACGGAGTATATCCTCCGTAGTGACTCATCTATGTGGCAGCTGGGCCAGAGACAAACACCGATCTTCTCCAGCCTCAACTGCCCGTCGAACCGGAGCCACACCACCGGAGTTCTTTTGTAGCAAATGATGTGCAGGCTGCAGCAAGGACGTGCAAGATATTGGAATCATTATGTCCTGTCCTGCGTCAACTGGAAGACTGCTAGTCTGGTCTGTTTATACCTGGCTACGCGGGGAAGCGAACCGCTGCTCCATGGGACGAAGGATGAGGACAGGCAGGGGACACGTGGAAGCAAGGAGTCTCTCCTACACCCGCGCATCGTGCCTCAGAGGCGCCCAGGAGGGACGGTACTCTCCGTAGAGCATGCAACATACGGCACGATACGATCATAATGCATAAAATAATGAAATATTCCCTCCAGCCTGGCCCGTGGAGATGCCCTCATCCGGAGCAGCCGCGCTAAACCGCTTTGGGCGCGTGCCGCCGTCCGCCCCGACGGCCGACGGCCGACGACCGTCGACGAGGACAGCTTGCTGTCTGTCTGCCCAGCGATGCTCCCTCGATCCCCCAGCCCACCATGTCTGGATCGACGATGCCCATCTCGGTCGACCCGGTGGCCCTGGTGACCACGGAATGCATCACGGTCACCTCCGCCATGCGCAAGCATGCGCGATGGGCGCACTCGTCCGTCTCCGCCATCCTGGGCGGCAGCGCAGCCTCGAGGGTCTATGACCGCGAGACCTCTGCGCCTCCCAGTCCGCGGAACGGCGCGAAGACCTCCCCGTCGAGTCTCGGACCGGCGGCCGTGGACGGGGACCACGCCCTGGCAAGCCGATGGGGTTTGCGGGGGAAGAAAGGCAAGAGCATGCAGGATAACCCCCTCATATCCGCGTTCACACGCCTGCGGAGCGAACTCAAGGGTTGCAAGGACATCCGGACCTTTGACACTCCAGCGCTACTGCATCCGTTTCTGCAGGTCATCCGCTCCTCGTCGACGTCCGCCCCGATCACCTCCCTGGCCCTGATCGCCATCACCAAGTTCTTTGCCTACGACATCATCAACCGGGACTCGCCGAGAATTTCGACGGCCATGCAGCTGCTGTCGGCCGCCATCACCCACTGTCGATTCGAGGCCAGCGACACGGCTGCCGATGAGATTGTGCTGCTGAGAATCCTCAGGCTCATGGAGGGAATGCTGTCGCGGCCGGAGGGCGAGCTCCTGGGGGACGAGAGCGTCTGTGAGATGATGGAAACTGGTCTCAGCATGTGCTGCCAAGTCCGTTTGTCAGAGGTGCTTCGGAGATCAGCGGAAATGGCCATGGTCAACATGTGTCAGGTCATCTTCACGAGACTATCGCGTCTGGAGGAGGAAGCGGGTCCGGGGTCGGAGCCTTTGGAGCAGAAACATGCCGATGAAGAAGCCTCCAGTTTCAAGATGGATCCGTCTGTCGACGGGGATACCGTGGCATCACAGCATCCATCCGCGTTGGGCTCCGATACGTCTCCCCAGGATAAGGATCGCACCAGCGGGGAAGTGACGCCTGTGCCAACGCCGAATGGCAGTGGAACGGCAGCTCTTCCTGACCCGCAAGAAGACACGGCCGCGGAGGTGAAGCCATACTCGCTACCTTCCATCAGGGAGCTGTTCCGGGTTCTTGTCGATCTCTTGGATCCCCACAATCGTCAACACACAGATGCCATGAGAGTCATGGCATTGAGAATGATCGATGTGGCCCTGGAGGTGGCCGGCCCTTCCATTTCCAGAATTCCCAGCCTCGCCGTATTGGCCCAAGATGATCTCTGCCGGCATCTGTTCCAGTTGGTCCGATCTGACAACATGGCTATTCTGACCGGGTCCTTGAGAGTAGCCGGAACATTGTTGTCGACGTGTCGTAGGGTGCTGAAGCTGCAGCAGGAACTTTACCTGTCTTATTTGATTGCCTGTCTTCACCCTCGAGTGGAGATACCGAGGGAACCCGGTATTGACCCGTCGCTCTACGAGGGCGTACCCCAAGCGCCGAAATTGGTAAAGCCACCCCCGTCGCAGACAAGCAGCGGGAGGACCACACCGGTTCCTGTGAAAGATCGACAGAAACTGGGGATGGAAGGTGGATCTCGGAAGCCTGAGGCCCGGGAGGAGATGGTGGAGAGTATAGGGCTTTTGGCCCGAATACCGAGCTTCATGGTTGAACTCTTTGTCAACTACGATTGCGAAGTAGATAGGGCGGACCTTTGCGAAGATATGGTCGGTCTACTGTCTCGTAATGCTTTCCCCGATTCAGCGACGTGGAGCACAACCAATGTCCCTCCTCTGTGCCTTGACGCTCTATTGGGCTACGTCCAATTCATCGCGGACAGGCTCGATCAGGAGCCCAAATACGAGGGTTTCCCTGATCCAGAGAAGCTGAGAAGACAGCGGGAAAAGAAGAAGATCATAATCAAGGGTGCCGCAAAGTTCAACGAAGATCCGAAAGCCGGGATCGCTTATCTTGCGTCGCAGGGCATCATTGAGAACCCCGACGACCCAGCGCTGGTTGCGCGGTTCCTGAAAGGGACGTCGCGGATATCCAAGAAGGTTCTCGGCGAGTTTCTTTCGAAACGGTCGAACGAACAGTTGCTCGATGCCTTCGTTGATTTGTTTGACTTCAAGGGGAAGAAAGTCGTCGAAGCCCTCAGGGAACTCCTGGGTTCTTTCCGTCTGCCTGGGGAAGCGCCGTTGATCGAACGGATCGTGACCACATTTTCCGAGAAATACATCACGAAAGCCCAACCTGAAGGTGTTGCAGACAAGGACGCCCTCTTCGTGCTGACATATGGAATTATCATGTTGAATACCGATCTTTACAATCCCAACGTCAAGTCTCAGAACCGCATGACATACACCGATTTTGCTAAAAATCTGCGCGGTGTCAACGGCGGAAGTGACTTCGCGCCCGAATTTCTCCAAGAGATCTATGACTCCATCAAGCAGAATGAGATCATTCTGCCCGATGAGCACGAGAACAAGCATGCATTTGACTACGCCTGGAAGGAAATGCTAACGAAGAGCGAATCAGCTGGAGAGCTGGTGATTTGCGATACGAACATCTATGATGCCGAGATGTTCGAGGCCACCTGGAAGCCAGTCGTTGCGACGCTCTCGTATGTATTTATGTCGGCGACCGATGATGCAGTATATTCCAGGGTTGTCATGGGATTCGACCAATGCGCCCAAATAGCCGCCAAATATGGCTTAACTGAGGCTTTTGACCGTATCATCTATTGTCTCAGCCAGATTAGCACTCTTGCGACCGATACGCCACCAAGCACCGCTCTGAACACCGAGGTCCAGGCAGGGAAGAAGAGCGTGATGGTGAGCGAGCTCGCCGTCAAGTTCGGCAGGGATTTCAGAGCGCAATTGGCCACGGTTGTGCTGTTCCGGGTATTGGCTGGTAACGAATCAGTTCTCCGGCATAGCTGGAAATATGTCATTCGAATCCTCAGCAACCTATTTATCAACTCCCTTATTCCACCCTTCGATGGTAATTTCAACGCCGACCTCGATATCCCCCCGATCCCGCTGCAGCCGCCGTCTCAGGTCGTGGAACGTGATGCACGGGGTGGTGAAACCGGTCTATTGTCCGCATTCACCTCATATCTTTCGAGTTACGCGGCAGATGATCCTCCGGAGCCATCAGACGAGGAGCTCGATAACACGTTGTGCACCGTTGACTGTGTTGCTGCATGCTCCATTGACGAAATCTTGGCGAATATGAAGTATGTGTCCGTCCTATCTGAGCGTGAATCGTTGGTACTAACCGCATACGTAGGTCCCTTCCACTTGAATCGCTGACTGCGTTGGTCGAGTCTTTGCTATCAGAGCTACCTGAAGAAGCTCCGGCCGTTATTGTCGTGAAACCTGAGCGGCTACCGCCTAGCAGGCCCTCGAGTACCAAAGTCGATCCCAACAGACCGAGCTACGATCCTGGCATGGTCTATATTCTCGAGCTGGCAACAATTCTAACTTTGCGGGATGTAAGCACTATAGAGGCACTAGGCGAGTCCCTTGCGAGTACCTTGCAAGGCCTTGTTCGAAGCGCGAGAAACCTTCACCCTCTGGTAACTTCTCGAGTAGTATCCTATCTCCTCAATGCGTTACGTTTGAGCTATGTGGGTTTCCTCTTCCCATTTCGCCTGCGCTATGTAGCTGACTCTGTTAGGAACATATGCGCGTCCCTGTCGTTCTTCATGGCATATCTAGTTTTGATCAAGATATTTTGGAAAGTTCGGCTGTGCCGCTTGCCAAGGGGCTTACACGATGCATCGCTAGCGCTGGCCCGTTGAGGAGTGAGATTACCATTTCACCGGATTTCTGGTCCATATTACAGCGGCTGCACCAGCATGAGGAGTCCGCTCCCATAGTCTTCGAACTCCTCCAGAGCATTGTGGACTCGACGCCGCCAACGATCACCGCCGACAACTACGAAGCCGCTGTAAGTCTTGCCAATGACTTTGCCACTGCGGGCAGCGTAGGCTCTATAGAGGAACGGCAAAGAGACGCTCTAGCTCGACGATCAAAGGGCGCTGTTAAGCCCCTAAAGCTTAGGTATAGGCAGCCCTCCCTTCAAGATACTCTGTCAACCTATTCTCACACAATAGCAGCGAAAATCAAACCGTAATCCGCGGCGTGAAGGCGATAGGTATTATCCAACAGATGACGAAACGCGCCCCTGTGCTTATTCAGCAGTCACACCTTGAGAAGGGCGAAGGTCAGTAGAAGCGATAGACTTCCCATGATATGGCACTCAAGCTGACTCCTCTTAGCCTGGGCTGCTTATTGGTCACCCATCTTCCATTCTTTGACTACGCAGTGCATCAATCCCTGTCGTGACATTAGACACCACGCCATCTCGGCTCTCCAGCGGACCCTACTGTCACTGGAACTCACTTCGGCGGAGCATAGGGAGTGGACTGCTATCTTCGACGAAGTACTGTTCCCGCTCATCCTGCGGCTATTGAAACCGGAGATCTACCACTCGGATCCAATAGGAATGAGTGAGACCCGCGTCCAGGCGGCAACGCTAGTCTGCAAGATCTTTTTGCGTTATCTTGACCAGCTGCCAGAGCAGGATCGAATGCTGGATCTATGGCTAAAGATTCTGGATATTCTCGACAGGATGATGAACAGTGGGCAAGGGGACAGTCTTGTACGTGCCGTCTACCCTCTCGAAATGCTTCACTCTGCCCCTACAGCTCGGCCTTTGAACGATGCTCGGCTAACACTATTACAGGCAGAAGCAATTCCAGAGAGCGTCAAAAATATTCTCCTCCTCATGGCTGACGGAGGCTACCTGGCACCTCCATCCCAGGATCCAAGCAAAGAGAAGATTTGGGTGGAAACCCGCAAGCGCTTGGACCGGTTCGTCCCTGACCTCTTCACGGAGATATTCCCTGAAACGTCAAAGGGCAAGCCCGTTCCGGGGCCGTCGTTCGCTTCGTCTCTTCCAGTCCACAACGGGGCCAGCAATGAAAGTGATGGCCATGGCAAAAAGATCTCAGAGACGGCCGCATCTGAAAATACCCAAACACAACCAAGTGCAGGCGATGTGCAATGAGCATAATAGACTTTTAATTGATCTTTTTTTTTTCTGAACAGCATCATTTCTCGCATAGGGTGGTTCATGTTTGTAAATATATTTTGCCGATGGAGGGAAGATGTTCCTCCGAGCTTGATGGTAATGTGAAATGATACTTGGGTTGGCAGTCAAACGGCATTGTTGCATTGGGTTGTGCGAAGCTGGTGAGCTTTGCACATGGTTCGGTATATTCATCTAGCTTAGACTAGAGGATGAATGGAATGAAATGACATTTATAGACCCCGTCTTTTTCTGTCGGGATGTGTCTATGTGCTGAATATATGTTCGTTATATATTTCGGCAAATGTCCGTTCCAGCGATAGATTCCAATAACCAGTCCCAGTAGTATTTCGTAGGTGAAGGAAGAGCAAGCTCCAGGTCCAGAAGACTACCTACCCATTCAAAATCGACACGAAGAATGGCAAACGAATCCGTTGTGCTGATTGGCATCGATAGTCAAGGCTCGCGGATTGGGAGAAATACGGATGCGAAGAGGGACGTCACATGATTTGTTCGCCGTTTACAACATCTCCCACGCTTCCAACGCTAGTGTCCGAATATTCTAGGCCCGCAAGCTCACATGGACGCTTCAGACGATAAAGACATAAAACTTCAGCGCGCCTCTGGCGATCTCCTCAAAGCATTCGAGGCGAGACTTCCGCCGTTGCTCTGGAAGTCACGGACCCAGAATGGACGGGTTGGCAAAGTTCCGCACCGGTGGGTACAGGCCACCAAGACCGACAGACTTCTAAGTCTTGTGAGACAGTCCAGCGTTTCTTTACCAGATTGACATAGGATAGATTTGACTGACATTAAACCTATCTGTTCTGTCATCTTTTTTTCTATTATAGCTAGAACCTTTTCAAGAATGGCCTCAGCTTTTGGATCCGCATTTACAGAGCTTCCTGCCCCCCTTGGTCGACGCCTTCTTGGCGTATCTGATCAAGCATCGCGAGCAGTATGCTTCGAGAATAGCTCGCCCACGGCAGCAACTAGGCACTCTCTACCCGCTACCTAGGGCTGTCAGTAAGATTCTGTACGTCTTCTGCAAGGTTCGTGGCGTCAAAGTCATCAGCAGGTTCCTGAACAATGAGCCCAAGTATCTGGAGCTTATGCTGCGAGCCTTCATCGAGTGGGATGCGGTGGCAGCCGATAATCCGACGGAGGCATCTACGAAAGGCGTTGTGGTCCAGCCACTGGTCTGGGAAGAGCGGTACGTGATGCTGATGTGGCTGTCCCATTTGCTGCTTGCTCCGTTCGACCTGGCCTCCATGTCGTCGGACGATATTCCGATACCGCACGACAATCTAGCTGTCCTTGGCGGATTGTCCCCCAAGACACCGAGGGTCGCGGAGTCTATCCTCTCCCTGTCTTTGAAATACGTCGTTGCCACGGGAAAGGAGAGGGAAGCTGCGACTCTGCTGCTGGCGAGACTGGCTCTGCGACGGGACATGCAGCGTCTGGGACTCTTGGACTTGCTTACGCGTTGGGCATTCTCGGTTTTGCAGCCGAAACCGGGAAGTGAACTGCCTGCTGTCTATACCTGCATAGGGGTTCTGTCATTTCTTGCGCGGCTGGGCACATCGGGGCAAGTTGAAGACCTGGCTCCTTTGGCAATACCGCTCTTTGACCAGACTCTCGCTGTTGCCCAAGGAGAGTCGGAGGTTGGAGAGATCATCAGATCTTCTGCATCCGCCAGGAAGATGATAATCAAGATCCTCCGTACGATAACGGTCCTGGTCCTGTCGCTTGTCGAGAGAGGGGACGGCCGCATCCCAGATGATAAGGTGTCCTCAATCCTGGAAGAGGCTATTGATTATTTCCTTGTGTCGCTCGCAGATAAAGACACGCCTGTACGGTTTGCCGCAAGCAAGGCGCTCAGTATAGTCACGCTTAAATTGGAGCCGGACATGGCTGCTGAGGTTATTGAGGCAGTCATTGGTTCTTTGGGCGAGAATATCCTCTATGAGAAACAGGACGGCACTCTTGTGACGTCTCTTGAAGCGCAGAAGCTTGACATGAAAACGCTGAGACGCAACCTGAGCGCCGTCGATGCCCAGAGATGGCAGGGCCTAGTCCTCACTCTCGCTAACCTTCTCTTCCGCCGTGCTCCTCCGACTGATCAACTCCCTGAGGTTTTGCAACACCTTGTCTCGGGTCTAGATTTTGAGCAGAGATCTTCTACGGGAAGTTCCGTGGGGACTGGTGTCCGAGACGCTTCGTGCTTCGGTATATGGGCGATGTCTCGAAAATATACGACAAAGGAGCTGCTGGCTCTGGATCCACGAGCGGTAAAAATACCTACCGATGGAGAAGAGATGAGCGTGGTGCAGATGCTGGCAGTACAGCTGGTGTGCGCCGCTTGCGTTGACCCTTCGGGTAATATCCGACGAGGTGCATCGGCTGCCTTGCAAGAGTTGATCGGTCGACATCCGAACACGATCCTCGAAGGGATCCCACTGGTACAGGTTGTGGACTATCATGCGGTCGCGCGACGCTCACGAGCAATGGTTGATGTCGCAAAGGGAGCAGCAGCTCTTGGGAAGATCTACTGGAGTCCGCTCGTGGACTCATTGATGTATTGGAGAGGCATCGGTTCACCAGATGCGGAGTCTCGAAGAGTAGCAGCAACGGCGATAGGAGAACTAAGTCTTCAGGGGGATTACGAGACGATCAAGGACGTTCTGCAGCGGCTCCATCGGCGACTCTCAACTATTCCTCCGAAGGACGTCGAGACAAGGCACGGCTGTCTTCTATCAATTGCCGCCACGGTGGATGCTTATATTCAGCACCGAGAGAGCACGACTGATACACAAGACAAGGAAAAGGCGTCTGAAGTTGCCACTCAGGTCTCCGGCTTCTGGGAAATTTTTGACTCCTCGTTCGGTCCTAGCAAGGACGACATTACGCTTCAAGCAGCACGTCCAGAACTCACTGCCGAAGCGTCATCACGACTTATCTCTTCTCTTTCTAGAGCCACTGTTACTCGTGATGGAATGACGTTGTGCCCTCGCCCCTCCGCATCGCTGCTCGAAAAGGTTCTCGACGTTCTCTTGCTCTGCATATTTCGAGGAGAGGATATCACAATCGAAGCATCGTCTGAAGCTGCCTCGAACCTATTTACTTTGCTGCCATTGTCGAAGCAGGAGGAGACGGTACAGGGCTGGTTTGCCAATATCCGTGCCAGCTGGAAGTCTGCAACTGGTCGGGGGCAGATCTCGGCACTGGGAGCCGTCTTCCAGCGACTGCCGGTGGACAGTGATAGCAGAAAATCCATTATAGAGGAGTTGCTACGTTGTACAGGTGAAGAGGAGCTGATTGAGAAGAGAGTCTCTGCCGTCAAGAGCCTGGCCACGGGAGTTCTACCGCAAATAGGTACGTCATTCCATCCGATTAAATTCCGTTATTGGAAGCCTAACAACCTCTAGATGTCACGGACACTATTGCGGATCACTTCGTCCGCTTCTTGAATGACTACACGACGGACAGAAGGGGAGATATAGGATCTTTTGTACGAGCAGAGGCTATTCAAGCTGTCGAGACTATCCTCCAACGAGCATCTCTTCTCGAGAGACGACCGGAATACATCCAAAACCTTGTCGGTTGCTTGTGCCGACTTGCAGCCGAGAAGCTCGACAAAGTCAGACTGCAGGCATGGCTTGCTCTGCAGAAGCTTTGGGAATCGGCAGCAGACTTTCCACCATTGCAGAGGTATCACACGTGTCTATCACTATCCTAATCCAGTTCGCAAGTTCAATACTGACTCGAGCAGGAAATATGAGCATGTCAGCGAGGTATCATCCTCGGACTACTTCCGCCAGCTCTTTGAATTGCTGCAGGTGGATTGGCTCCGTTTGCCGCTGATCCAAGGCCTTGTCACCTCTGCGAGTGCAGGAACAGAAGGGTTGATCCGGGCGTCCCGTTCAGCCTTGGTGGAATATATCAATGAGCAGGATAAGGGACAGCAGCAGATAATTGTTGTCAAATTGCTTCAAGACCTGCTTGTTATTCTAGACACGAATCTACAGGACGACCGTTATGCGATACCAGCCATGGAGATGTTGAGTTTCTTGCTTGACAGCTGCTTCTCGGAATATGCTACTTCGGATCCAAGGTAAGTCATATGTTGAGACATATTTCATTTCTTGCGATAAAATAGTCACTAATCGGTATATCGAATTTCACACAGTTTCCGCAAGCTGTTCGTGGTGGTTCAAAAAGCACACTACAAGTCTTCGAATCTGCCGAGACTCGAGGCTGCTATTAAGATCTACGCATCATTGTCGAGGATTGAATCGCTCCGTGCGGATGTCATGAAGAAGCTGATAAGCATGCTCCTGCATCCATACCCAAAAGTACGTACTGTCTCTTCCTACTTACGGGGTTTTTTTGTCGGCTTGTCAGTTTACTGACCTTGCACAGATACGGGCGTGCGTTGCCGATTATCTGTTCATGGAGACGGGATCCCGAATTGTCAAGGAAGAGGACTGGACGATGCAGCCGAAGCAGCTCAAGAGCAGCGTTGAGAAGTTGAGAGAGGTTTTGGTACAGTAGGCGATGTTCTGATCTTCAATGTTGATAGTAGTGTCGATACTTGACACGGAGAATAAAGAAGTAATATTTGCCATCCTGACCAGAGCCAAAAAAAAAATCATGCTTGCGTTTATAGATTAACTGTCTTTTGGCATTCATACAGACAGGCAAAACAAAAAGAGTTTCTGGTCTTGTGGAAAAGGGCTGTGAGTTAGGAAAAAAGATATTTAACATTGTTCAATGCATCATCCGCGAATCGAACGCGGGCCTCATCGATGGCAACGATGAATTCTACCAC
>Ga0008109_10000695_pt1 | contig 15728 bp, 14 predicted proteins | sample HigsolmetaGSP18D_FD_59306 | JGI IMG/M metagenome (GOLD analysis project Ga0008109, IMG submission 59306) | High solid enriched microbial communities from the Joint BioEnergy Institute, USA - SP1-8-D | ecosystem: Engineered > Bioreactor > SSF (Solid state fermentation) > Aerobic > Biomass ...
TATATATATATATATATATATATATATATATATATATATATATATATATATATATATATCCTACATATCCTCCTACGGCTACACTTGATCACGGGCAGCCCTTTGTGCGCTGAGAAGCTTGCTCTTCTTGTCTCTAAAAAAGCATGGCAACTGGTCGTCTTTCAGTGCCAAAGATAGATGTGCTCGACCCTCGATGACTTGCTACGTTCTTCCATGTAGAGTCACTTTCATCGATGCAGTCTTCTGCTATGTTTTGATGGGATGAACAGCCAACTCGGACTCTCGATGATTGAATCATCCGTCATGGTGAACCCCATGCATGCAGTCTGACTGCCATGGGAGCCCTTGCGCGGGACATCATGATCCGGGGCTGGACCACCCCAGAGTAGAAGATAACCTGGTCAATCCATTGCAAGCGTAGGATATCGTAGGAGTCTCATGAACTGCACTTTTCGCACATTCTTCCCCTGCCCGTCGATCGCAGCGCTTGCAGCCCGCCCGACTGGACTGGAAAGGGGAAGGCAGGCGGGGCGCTGGGCTGCCGTCTCGTCCCGCGACGTCATTCAGGATTCCCAAGACGCGTCGGACACGAGATTTAGAGCCAGCTTAAGCAGTTGACCAAACGCTCAGCCTCCCCAGGATCCCTTCCCCCCCCCTTCGCGGCAGGGCTTCGGACACGTTCTGGCTTCCAGCGATGTTCAGGGCGCCTCTCCATCCATCCATCTCACCCGGCAGCTGCGGCATGCGCCTCTCGAGCCCTGAGTGTCCGGCTTCAACACCCTGAGCAATGTGGAGGCGAACCTACTTGCTCCTCCTGCTGGTTCGAGTCTATTTCGCCCTGTCCCCGAGCTACCTGCATCCGGATGAGAATTTCCAGGGTCCAGAGATCTTTGCAGGTGAGTCTTTTGTGTCCAGCGCCTCGACTCCATGGACTTGCGATGCTCCAACTGCCCCGCGATCGGTTCCTCTGGCTTTCTGCCCCTGAAGACAACCTGGCCCCTCGCAGTTTCGCAGTTTCGCAGTTTCGCAGTTTCGCAGTCACACACCTCTCTGCGCATTGGATTTACCAAGTTCGTTTCCTGAACTAATACAGCTTTTCAGGGCGCATATACTCGTATCCGGCACAGCTGACATGGGAGTTTACCTCGGCGCATCCGATCCGCAGCGTCTTTCCGCTATGGCCCCTCTACGGCCTTCCGATGAGCATTCTGAAATGGTTCTACAACGAGGCCGGGGAGGGAACACCTCCTCCAGAGCTGATATACTATGTGCTGCGGGGAGCGATGTTTGTCCTGAGCTTCGTGCTCGAAGACTGGGCGGTCTATGAGCTGGTTTCGTCGCCGCGGCACCGCCGACAGACGATGGTGCTGGTTGCGTCCTCCTATGTCACCTGGACTTATCAGACGCACACATTCTCCAATTCGCTGGAGACATTGTTGGTGGCCTGGAGCCTGGTCTTGATACAGCGGATCATTGAAAACAAGGTGAGTGCAGGAAGGCTGTATGGCATGGTAACTTGCGGCTAACAGCTAGCTACCTAATACAAAGGGACATTCGGCCTTCTTTTCGTGTGCCGTATTAGCATTCGTCGCCGTGCTTGGCGTTTTCAATCGCATAACATTTCCTGCTTTTCTCTTGATACCCGGGTTACAATTGCTGCCGCATTTCTTCCGCAAGTATGCTGCTGTCCCCGAATACCTACCCGTGCTCGTTGTTGCTGACGTTGTATACACCAGACCACTGTCCATTCTTTCCATAATTGGATTTGGATCCTTATTTACTTTGATCGCTATCCTCATGGATACGGCGTTCTACCGTCCTTCTACATCGATCCTCAGTGCCCTCCGGGCTCCTGTGGTGACTCCACTAAACAACCTCCGTTATAACTCCGATACCGCTAATCTAGCCACCCATGGCCTCCATCCTCGCTATCAGCATTTCCTGGCCAATCTACCGCAGCTGCTCGGTCCAGCCTACGTCCTGATCATCTTGTCGCTATTTACCCGGTCGACAATGCCCGTCTGCCTCAAAAACAGGCGTGCCATATCCGCCATATCCGCCACGACCATACTCTCCATCTTCCCCCACCAGGAGGCCCGTTTCCTGATCCCTTGCGTGCCACTTCTCCTCAGCTGCATCCGACCACGCAAGTCCCGTCTGTTCCTGACAACCTGGATCGCATTCAACGCTGCGTTGGGATTCTTAATGGGGATGTACCATCAGGGCGGAGTCGTGCCCACCCAACTCGAGATACCATCTATCGTCGCGGCAAACGTGCCGAAACCGCCCACGGAGCTTCTTCCCGGAGGAGCAGAAGTTAGCAATTCAGCGACAGTCTTCTGGTGGAAGACATACTCGCCTCCACACTGGCTGCTCGGGGACAACAGCAGCCTGCCCCTGTACATTCAAACGCGCGACTTGATGGGTATTCCTGGTCCGGAAATGATCCAGGAACTCGAAAAAGCGCTGCCTGAATGTCCGTCGGACCGCACACCTGGCGCAGACCAGGGTCAGAAAGCTGTCTTCCTGGTCGCGCCCCGTTCCGCTACATTCCTCGACCCGTACACGCAGGCTTCGTCATCATCCTCACCTGCTGCTCCTGCTGCTCCTTCAGATGGCCAACTCCAACTCCACGAAGTCTGGACCTACGAGAAACACCTTAACCTCGACGACCTCAACTTTGGCGACGACGGCATCTTCCCCACGCTCAGACGGGTGATTGGCAGAAGAGGCTTGACCGTTTGGGCCGTGAAGAGGGCTGGATGCGAGCAATAATATTAATAAAATGGATTGAATAACTACAAAAGAAAACCTTGCCACTCATTTAAAAAAAAAAGCTGGGATGTCCACTTGCACTTGCACCGGAAGCCACCTTGGATCGAAATCATTCCTGGCGGGAAAGGAAAGTTGGACGGATGGTCGGGATGGCTGGATTGGGTTGGTCTGTTGAACGGACGGATATCTACATGGCTAGGACGGGATAGGAAAGGATAGGGATAGAAGAATTGCTGGTTGGTTGGGCTTTGGGACGCGACTCGACTCGATCGATTCGATTTATCTGTTTTATCTTATTTTTATATCTATTTATTTATTATTTATATAGTTCTTTTGTCCTCGTTTATTTTTTTTTCTTTTCGTTATTCAGTTTCTCCTTTGCCTTCGTTTCATGTTCTATCCTTTCTTTTATCTTTTCTTCTTTTTCTCCTTTTCTTTACATTACATTTTGTACTGTATATAAATATGTATCATGTTCATGTTAATCCCAATCTTATATCTAATGAAGCCATATATGTATATGGGTAGATAGCAGCTATCCATATAGGAGGCTGGTACTACACTGTCCATGTCCACTGCATACATTCAAATCTTTCAAATCTCAAAGTCCAAAATCATCCAAAATCATCCATGCCATCACCGATACCATTCCAAATCAAAGCAGACCATACAGACAGCAAGACAGACGAGCTTAACCTCTTTCTTCCACACAGCAGAACAGAACAGAAACAGAAACAGAACATGCCCTGCTCATAACTCACAGCTGATGCGGAACTGGCAGTCTTACGACGCAACTTAAGAAAAGGACTATTTGTGCGTGTACCACCTGAATCGACCTGAATCGTCACAAGACTCAATGTCAGGAAGCAGCCATGACCACGTGTCATAATCACTCACGCCTCCTGCTGTCATCGGGCAGGGTCCAGTGACTACCTGAGTTTTGCCTGATGCCTGAATTTATTCATCTTCATTGCAGGCTTACTCGAGTGTTGAACAGTTGGTCAAGCTGATCACATTACTGGCCCAGCCACGGATATTGCCAAACCCAGTACGGTGTAGGTCAGTCTAAAGGCAATATCTAGGGCACAGGAGTACTCTGTATAGAAGTCGTTGAACTTCCGTGTGTCCAGATTTGGTAAAAGCTGAATCATTTCGAGACGCTCATTTGCCCATTACCTTAGGTACATGATCAGAGAGCTGGATTTGAGTATCCATGGGAGAAGATTTGCATCGGGGCTGGCACGGAAACAAATAACGCACCGGTAGGAGCGCCAGAGGTTGTGCCAGTAGTGGGAATGGTCACGTGACAGGGCACAAGGAATAAATCAAGTGACGGGTCAATAGGACTAGGGGTTAAAAGGTCAGATGGGAAAGTAGCCACGATTTAGCTGATTTGGAAAACAAAGCATGAACGCCCGGTTGCAACACCAACTTTCAAACAGCTAAATGGCTCGGGGAATGGGGAGATTGTGGATTGGGAGATTAGTGTCAGGAGCAATAGAACTGCTCGCACTTCCGCCAGTGTAAGAGAGAAATGGAATCGAGGGAATGGTTAGGAAGTGAATAGGAACAATTCAGCTCTCTGGATCTTCATCCGGCTGATCGAATAGGAAGTTGGCCGCGAGCTCCTCGTTCTTATCACAGGCAAAGTAGGCCTGAATAACCGAATCTCTAGGGAAACCGAGACGGCAAAGCTATAATCATGTCAGCGGTGAATGCCAATGCAGAAAATCTACGCATAAAACGTACTCTCTCGATAGCATCTCTCTCCTCCTCCGTGACACTAATCGCGTGCGTGCCGGGAGGCAGCGTGGTATCATCGTCAATGTCTTCACTCAACAGCTGAAGGAACTGCTCTTGGTTCTGTCCGATAAGCTGCGCTAGCTGAGGGTTACCTGCTGCCACTTGCTGCAGGATAGGCTCTAGCATATGGGGCTGCTGCTGCACTAGCTGACGAAGCTGCTGAAAGTGCGGGTTGTTCCGAAGGAAGTCAAGATTGCCGAGGGCTTCGCCGCCGGCAGCTCCTGCACCGCCAGCACGAGCTCCGCGCCCAGCACCCTGTTCAGCTCCGGCCGCTTGAGCGGCAGCTTCAAACAGGTTGACAGGCTCATCACCGGCCGTGGCTTGCGCAGAAGGAGCTGGCTGCGCAGCACCTTGGCCGGCGGCTGCAGCGGCTTGTCGCTGTTCTTGCTGGACATTTTCCGGAATACCCTAAGAGATGTCAGACTGGGAATACCACCTAGAACCCCTGGCCACTTACATTCAACAGATACTCGATAGCGCGATCAGGGTTGAAGAACGCAGCCCTCATAGCCCGCTCAATATCGCTTCTCGCAAAACCCATAGCCTCCATCTGAGCAATCACCGCCTCGCCCTGAGCACCTATGAGCAGAGTAGACGGGTCATGGAAAGCGGCCTCTGGTCCCGTGGTGGCAGTTGTGGTGGGAGCGGCAGGAGAAGGCGTCGCTGGAGCGGCTGTACCTGCAGCGGTTGTGGAAGGAGCTGGAGCTGGGGGCGCAGCTGGCGTCGATGGAGCAGCTCTAGCAGGAGTAGACGGTGCTTGCGTGGATGGCGCGGCGGCTGTGGAGGGTGCAGGCTTGGGCTACCATGAACAGGATCAGTTAGATGATGCCCTCAAAATAGACCGCGATATATCCCATACCTTAGAGACCATGCAGACTATGAAGCCCTTCTCCTCAATATTGTAAGATTCGATGGTCTTGTCATCTTGCAGAATCTTGCCTGCACGGTGAAATCATAGTCAGCCACTGGAACGTCAAATGGCCCCAAGATGTTTTGTGCGACACGGGAGCGCCGAGTGTCGTCCGCCAACTAACCAGAATATATGAGCTTCTGCTGAGAGGCATCCCATCCTTTCTCCTTGGCAATCTTCTCCTTGACCTGGCCAACCTAGAAGCAGAGTCAGCCCCGCACTGGTCGACACCGGCGGTATAACAACAAGGCAGACACGGAACGTACGGTCTCTGAAGGATCAGCTTCGATGACAAACTTCTGTTGCTTCAGATCCTGATAGAAAGAACGTTAGCCCGAGGGAGCACGATCTATAGGGACAACAGGGCGTCATACTCTGAAGGTGAGCTTCATCTTGCGCCACCGGATGGAGACGAAGGTGTGAGGACCGAGTCGGGTAGGAAAGGCAGCTCAGTAGGTGAGGATACAGTCAAATGAGAGAAGGGGTTCGATGAGGAGAGATGAGAGATGGTCGAGGAAGAAGCACAGAGACGCCGAGCAGGTTGAAAGGGATGGCGACTGCGGACGGTGATGATGATGAGGTTGGCGGAGGCGGTCGCTGCCTTCCACTTTCGTAGCACCCCTCGCTAACGTCAGGTTGGCGCTAAACCGCATTCATCGTGCCTGCGCCACGCCGCCGCGGTGGATGTGAATTCCCCGTCGCGTCGATGGATCCCACCGCTTGCTGTCCCTCTGTGTCCTGCTCTCTGCCACACGCGTCCAGGTGGTGCTTGGCGCCTCAAACCTTTGCAGGTCCGGCAGGGCTTCCCATCGACATGTTCTGAGGATGCCTCAGTTGTCCCTGTTTACGAGGATGGCACACGATGATACCTGCTTCAGGGCCCTCGGTTGACGGAGCCAAAACTGTTAAGGATCTACAGTGGCAAGGCTACAGGTCGTCAAATAACCGATGATATTTGGTTCCCTATAACCCATCACCTGCTGCAAGTCGTCGAGTCCTCGCATCTTTTCCGTCAATACTACTTCAGGGAGGCGTCCACGTCTTGAGGTTTTGGGTCGCCGTGATAGGGAACGGCGTGCGATTGACGGGCAGTTTGAAGAGCCCAGACAAGTGTAAGATGGGCCTTGATACAGCTACACCATGTTTGAAGCCTCTGACTGCTAGGCCATCTTATCCAATTTACAGGATCTACTTCGCTGCACTGGCGCTCAATGCCTCGTTATCATGCTACCATACCGTGCTTGCTTTTTTAACTCAACAGCCTTGTCACACCGGATGGCTTTAGATCAGAAATTGGCTGGGGAATAGGTCCAGTGTAACTCAGAAAAGCCCCGCGCCTTTCGATATCGAAGTCAGAGGACCTTTGGGTAGGCCGTGCAAAAGTTCGAGCCGCACAACCGCATGCTGCGTGGGCTGAGCTACTCAGGGATCGGGATTTTTCACCAGCAACCAGGAGTTTTGATAAAGCAGAATAATGAGTTCTCCATGGAATGCTAAAAATACCCAAGGGCCAATTTCAGAGCATAATAACCTTCATAAGCAGTCATCCTATTATCATCTCCCAGGGTCTGATTCCATGCCCCTCGTGCCTGTCCAACCTCTGCACGTGTGATGGTGATGTGGTGCAAATGTAGGTACGGTCCAGCGTTCAACAGGAGCATTTGCAAACACGCGGGCGTGACTTCCACGAAGATTAGCTTTCTTAAATATGCAGACCCAAAGAACGTAGGTCGGAATTCCGAGAGGGAAGGGTTGTGCGCTTGATCAAATAGTAGGTCGTAATTGTCTCTGCTTCTTATCGATCTGACATGACGGGTTACCCAACGGTGCTTTCGAAGCGAAATTCAGAGAGTCATTTACTTTTCCTGGGCTTAATTGATAAACTAGCGCGAGATACGAGTTCTCCACGTGCTGTTGCACTGGGAGCCATCTCACTACATAATAAGTGTAACATCGGATGCTGCTCGAATATAGACATGCCCTTGCACCCTCTGTACTCTCCGAGCGGCTCCCTTCTCCGATGGTCAGACGGCCGGAACCCCGCCACGCCGTCGAGTTTCAGCCCCAGCTTTCAATCATACTCTCAGGCACGCGAGAACAGACGAGAGCGATGGCATTCTAGATTGCGCTGCTTCAGCTCGGTCCCCCGCCTTATTTCCAATCGAGAATATGCCGGAACACGGCCCCGGAAAACAAGACCGTGAAGGCTAGGTATCAGCCAAGATCACTTCGAAATCTTAGTCGTCAGTTTTGCCGATCCACGATTTCTCTAGAAGCGTCCTTTCTCGGATATTGCAGCGGTGAGCCCTCGAGAGTGGTCTGCTACTGCTAAGAATTTACTAATTGTTAGATGCATTTACGACTATCACCTTGCAGGGGGGTTGAGCGAACGTCCACCTTCCTCGTGTTTAGATAGGGAAACTGTTGCGCGGAGATTGTCGTCACGGAGCTTATGGCCGAATTGACCAGGTTTTCCGGCGCCAGTACGGATGTCGTGCCTATCGCATGGTGATGACCTTTGAGCTCCCCTGCTGGTCTTATTTAATATTACCCGATATCACAAGGATTCCCTTGTCCAAAACAATTCAACGGTCTTCAATATGGTGCTAAGAATGGATACTCTAGCGAATCCTGGTGAAGGGACAGGTTCCTGAAGATAAATGCAACGGTCTTTCTCCATGTATCTCTAATCAATGACCATTGGGTTGTGTGAAGGCTATCCATCCTTACCATTACAGCAGTATTCGCGTGGGAACGGTCTAGTCTTCTCTCTGTTATCACTGGCATTGGCAACGAGCAAGGTCAATCCAACATGGGTATTGTTGGATGACCATCTCGATCGACACTCCCGTCGAACTCTCTCCATCACACTAACCCTGTCCTCCAGTTTCTATGATATTCTCTGAGAACCAGAGCCCTCATATCTATTTCATGCCTCCCTGCATCTCCAGTGCCATTGGGCGTAGTACTGCTTCTCTGCCCATTGTTCCAACACCCACTCCTCTCACTCCTTCTCTAGCTATCTGTGATCCGCATCCGCTCCTTTTGTTTTGCAATACTGTCTCGACCTTTCGGTCCTTAATTACTTAGTGTGCTCGAACAAGCTCTCTATCCGAGCTTCGTTAAGAATTTTGTCGGGAGGACATTGCTCTCATTCATCATCCATCCTTTCTTTTTACGAGGTACCCGTCAATAGCCGCGTCAAGATTTATCTCTCCGCTTGTCAAAACGCCCTTACCCGGCAGCATTGCTTCTCTTACCGTTTTCCTTTTTATATCCCTAATGCTCGCTAGATAACACCGGACAGGGGAGACAATTTACGGCTGGCTGTGTATACATTTCAAGGCCTCTGTCCTATTGAACTGTCGCTCCCTGTCATTTGCTTACTGGATTATCATTGTTTTGTCAGGATTCTAGGCTGAAGGAAGGCAAAATGCAGAAGATTGCCGTGATCTATTCATTGGGGACTGCGTCCGCCACATCGACGATTGTCACAACTATTCTCAATACCTTGTTTTCCGTCTCTCTCAGGCGCTCGTTAATTGGACTCCGTTCCATCGACTTCGCCACGGTCGGGCTCAGTGCTGTTAGCTGTATCGGTCTTGTGGCACTGACCGTATCGCATGCTAAGGACATCGAGGCCAGTTCACAGGCGTGGAAATCTTGGGAGATCTGGGCATACGTCGCAATCGGCATGTATCTCTTCATAACCACGGGAGTAGTTGCTGGTGCGGTGGCATCCAGCGGCACCCAGTTCTTGACAGCACCGCGAAATCCAAGCCCTCACCAGACCAAGTCCTTGTTTGTAGCTTGGTGTGTTATGTGGGCCATCTCTGTTCTCTCTCAAGGGTTGCTATGTGGCTTTTTGCTGGTACAGATAACGGAACGAGAACATCGAAATGGATATATGTACCAGTTCTCTTTCGGCCCCAGAAGAACTGCAGATATGCCGGATGATCGGCGCAAGGAGTCATCATCCACAGTCCTACCATTCTTCAGCACTGGTCCAGGGTCTCGCTCCTTCAAAACAAAATCCAAAGCCAGCTCCGAGCGGCTGAACTCCATCCGTTCGTCTATCTCGGGCGTGGTTAGGCCGATGACCTCGCTACCGAAGCTGTCAAAGCGCTATTCGGGACGAACACTTTTCCAGCGAGACTCTAAGCATGAATCTTCCAATTTCCCATCTTCGGAATGCGATTCGCAGGAGCAGCAGGAGCACGCCTTTGAACAATGGGACACATCTGCGGTCAGTCGCGAGGATCGCGACACAGTTCTCCAGGCTACTCCGGCCGGTGGACAACACCTGCCTGCGATTCCTGGAGGCCGATCCGAAACACTTCCAACGAACAGCCTTGACAGCTTAGTTCTGCGCGACCATATCCGACTGCCGTCTCCGGCTTTCACGCATCCAGAATACTCAAGGCCTCCATCTCGCCCGCGCACCGGATCCGTGGAGAGCCACATCCATCCCCTGTTCCGCGCCGACAGCCCGTCCCCGCCACCGTCACCCAGCCCCGGTACGATCGTGACGGCTGCACCCACCGCGGGCCAGACAATCTCCAGTCAAGCGCTGCGCGAGATGAGAGCGAGAAGTCTCCTCCAGACTTCCAACTCGTTGGGCAGCCTCAGATCACCGGTTAGGACCGACGGAGTCCATGAACTCGAGCCTCAACGTCGCAGGCCGGGTGTGGGACAGAGATCTGCTTCGATGCCTGCCTTCATCCTGGCCGCAGGAGTCCGGAATAGTTTCCTGTCATACGAGAAGAGAAGAGGCTCCAGGGGGGCATCCGGTGACGATCAGTTGGTATAGATATCGCTGTTGTTTTACTTGATATGAGTATCTAGGTAAATATATGTATATTTGGCTTGGAATTCACTTGGATCGGAGTACTTTGTCCAGGGAGAAAATACGGATATAATTGGTGACTATTTTCTTCAGCGACCAGTTCGCTTAGTTGTCAATGTCTTATGCGGCGCTGATGCCCGTGCTTTCTTTCTGAAATGCCGGGCGAGGGCAGCGGTTTGTTGGAGCCTGTTGGACAACGAACGGTGTGTTGAGAAAAGCGGTGCCTGGGGAAAGATAGTACTCCGTACATATGAATTTCTCTGCGAGTCGAGCCAGTATGAAAGGTAGCATTCCGCCACAGATTTCACTGATAGAGGAAATTCTACTGCTACTAGGCATTACTCTTAGTACCGCATGCGAGGATAGCTGCTGGAATGGCTCCTTTCAAAGATAAGCACAAGTGACTACTGTAGTAAAGTGAAGCGAAAAAAAAAGGTGAAAAGAAACAAAAAAAAGTAAACCAATTTAGAACGCGTTATCGTCTCAGCGAATTACACTGTCTCTAGATATCTCTTCACTGTTCTTTTCTATCTTCACTACTATTCTGAAGTCTCTATTCGATGTTACCTTGGATACTTTGCAAGATGCTACAGAGAGATAGGAAGCCGGTGGGTCGCAGGGACCTTGGCTGGTGCCGTCAGAAGCTAGCCGTAGCCGGCGCAAGATTTTCCAGGCAGAGTCTGATGGAGCATTTCTAGAATCGAGCGGTCCGAGGAGAGGCAGCACGGGAGGGGGAAAAGAACCATCAAGTAGTTTTCTCACTGCTGAAATCATCATGGTCAGAGCTTTGTTAGAGAGTCGTATGAAGCATACCTCTCCCGGATCTGATACACTGCCAGTCTGTGATCTCAAAGAAACATCCCACACACGAGCGAAAAAGAATAATAATAACAACGGGTAATGATATACCACGGGCGACACGTAGATGCGGTTTGTTTGCTGCCGGCCTGGCTTGACGCTTGGTCCTGTCGCCGAAAGCGGAAGGCGCGGGTGGGTCCGAGGTTAAGTGGCTGGTGGGCGGCTTGCCTCGTTCGGGGATAGCGCGCCCTGCACTATTGCGCTCCATGAAACCGTTCTGATATTCCCCAGGATCTGCCAGCGGTGTTGCTGCATCGTATGTCAAATGATCAGAGTGTAATTTTTTCCTCTTTTTCTCTTGATAAAGAGCAGAGATGTTGATAACACTGTTGTATGAATGCGATTTTACTGTGTGGCTGGATATGAGGTCCTGTTCTCTGGACATGTACCTAGGTGCATCTGATATTATGCTACTCTACGGGGTAAACTATTGTTCACTTGTCTCGGCTCCTGGCCGCTATGGAGGAGAGTAAATTGAGATCCCACAAGATGCCTGGTCAAACCAGAATGTACACTGCTGACCTGTCGTCTGATCATGCACCGTCAAAGCGAGCTTTTTGCAAGCCCTTGCTGCCAGAGACAGCGGATGGCAACGCGAAGAAAAAGCTGGGCGTGGCGCGCCGGTAACGTCCTGTCACGGAAGCCGGGCTCAGCCAGTAGGGAGGCGCGGCCGGGGCTGTACGGTACGGTACGGGCATCGCTCGGCATCGCCTCTTGGCAGATCTTGCTCGCCAGCACGAACGAGAGGGAGCACACGGCGCCCCTGCGAGCGATCATCAGGCGCTGCGATCTTTGTTCTACCCCGGCTTTTCTGCTCCGGCGTCCTGCGTGAGCTTCTTTTTCTACTTACTTTACTTTTCATTACTTTGCCAGAGGTACTCGTGTAGAGAAAGAAACTTGTTTCTCTCGCTGCACTAGTTACCTAACACCAGCCACTACTACTATTACTTACTCTTGCCAGTTTTACTTCCCTTCCGGTCCTGCTGCACATCATCAACACTCCACGTTTCCACCACTCGCGCTGCAGAGATCATACAGTTTCGATGGATCTTTGACGGCAGGTCGACGTGGTCGCGTGGTCCGTCTGCTTTTGATTTCCCTCCAACCTTAATATCCCGTCCTTGCGTTTTGCGCATTCTCTCCCTCGTCTCTCTACTAAGTACTCACATCTCCCTGGTCCCGGACCGAGCTTCAAGCTTTTTCCCAGGATCCGGTACGGAGTACTACAGCGCATTTTGATCCAACATAATCGCCCTTGCGCTCCAGGACGACGACTCGTCCCCCGGCATCCTTTTTTTTAATCTTCAATCTTTGCAAAGATTTGCCGCGTCTTTTGACTTCAGATCGCGACCACTGCTTAGTACTACCTACCCACCGAGTACTTAAGCACTTGCGTCGGATCTGCGATTCTTACTAGCCCCGTCTGCTTGCGCCACCCTAGGACGGCCGCCAGACATAGTCCAAACCCTGCGTCGGCGACAGTGATCTACTTGTCGCCTTGTTGGCTCATTATTGACGGCCTCCAGGCGGAGGGAATTCGATTCGCTTCTTTCTTCTTATCTTTCTTCACTTCTCGCCTTCTTTGTCTTCTAACTTCAAACTACTACCGCGTTCGCGAATCTGTTCTCTAACCGCCGTCGCACATGGAGGCCGGCGCGTTCCTGCAGGAAACATCGTGATTCAAAACGTGTTACGGCCTGCGCCAGCGTCTTGCTGATCCGTCCTGGTCGTCTTCCGGATCAGGGAACGGAAAGCCTCCCTCGATATCTACTTGTTCGCTCAACGCGCTTCTGCTACTACTATTACTTACTCACACTAATAATAACTCGTTCTCCACTTGTCCGATCTCTACATCACTACACCTGATATCGCGACAGCTCCCAACGGCCATCTGCCGTCAACTGCTTTTTTTTTCCCTGCAGACCCTAGGTAAGTTTTTACTTTTCTCTCGCTCTTTAGCCCTCATTGCGCCTTGCGATTTCTGCGTTGTTTTGTTCCCCACCTTTCTTTTTGCGACTGTCTTCTCGGACTACTTTTCGCGCCTGCCATAGCTGTTTTCCAACTACTTCTGTTGTAACACAATTTGTCACTGCCAACCTCCCATTCCCCCTGCGCACACTCGTCCTGCTTTCAAGCCAGCAAGCGAATGTCCTCGGAGCCTATTTCTCTCTCTTCGTCTCTGTCCCATTGGCATTCATTCATTGATTCCTGCGTGGTCTCGAAAAATGTGTTCTATGTGACCTGACCCACCCACAGATGAGAACAATTCACTTGTTTTCTTTGTCTATCTTCTGACTGCCAGTGAAAGATCTACCGACTCTACTGCTCCTTCTCTCGAAATTACTAACACTCTCGTTAGATCTGTCGACATCCTTACCACCTCTTGTCAGATCTGCCGGCTCTAGTACTCTTCTTCTGTTGAACTCCTCACTGCTCTCATCAGACCTGCCAGATCTGCTACTCTCCTGCTGAAATTACCAATATTGTCGGATCTACTCTTCCTCCTCTTCTATCTTGTCTCCATTTTAGCACCTTCATCTTCGCTTACGATTTGCCTCTGCTATCGCGCCTATTTTTTCTCGACTCCCCTCCCACATCCAGCCCGTCTATCTCGAGTAACACAAACGAGAGATAGACATGGCTGGAGTTAAGCGCAAGCTCGAGCCATCCCAGGAGCCAGCTGCCGCGTCTGAGGCAGGTGCTGCTGACACTGCTGAAACTTCTCAACCTGCTCCTGGTAAGTCTGCGGACATTGGACCAGGCTGTCCGTCAGATGGCTGACAGAATGTCATTTAGAATCCCCAAATCGCAGCCGTGGTGGCAGAGGAACACGTAATGTCCGTAGCAGTCGTGGAGGCCGCGCACGTGGTCGTGGAACTCCGCTTGCTGCTACTGCTGAACCTTCTACTTCCACTCAACCTACTTCCGCTCCTACTGCGGCTCAACCTGCTCCTGCTGCATCCTTCAATGAACCCGAGACTCCTCGACCCAAGCGTACCAGAAGAAGTTTTGCTGCCGAAGAGACTCCCCGGGCTACGAGACAGTCTGCACGATTGAAAGCTCGCGCGAATTCCTCCTCCTCTCTCGAAAACCCCAACCTCCAGGATGTAACAGAGGAGACTCAGCCAGAAGAGAACTCCCTTGCAAACGCAGACGCCCCCAGCGGAAGGACGAGAAATAAGACTGCTGCAAAACCTGCCGACCCTAACACAGCTTCCCACGATGCAGCGGCTGCCGACCCTGACTCCCAGTCTTCTTCCTCTCTCTTACCACCTAACACTGCTTCTGAGACTGCTGAGCCTTCCACTTCTTCCCCAGCCCGCAACACTCCGAGTCGAAGTGCAGAACCGGAGCCATCTGAACCTGCTGGCAATCTTAACTCATCTAACGAAGACCAAGATCAGAATCCTGCTGAGGAATCTTCTGCGACTCCCCGGACTGGCACTGCCCGAGAACTGAGGAACACACCCAGTCGATCCGAATCCAGAAAACGCAGGGCTGCCAAAATGGAAGACGATGAGAACGCTGACGCTCCCCACACACCTAACTCCGCTAGCAAGAAACCGAAACTCGAAGATGACGAGGTCGACCGTGAACTGCAGCAACAGCTGCAGAACGGCACGGAGGAAGCTCATACTTCACCATCTCCTGTCCGCGAACCCACCGAATCTAAGGAACAAGATGAACAGGATGAATCCCGCCAGATTACAGAAGAAACCGGCGCATCTGTCCTCGAAGATGACAATGCCCCTCCTTCGAGCGAGAGAGGGCGTGGTGGCCGAGGAGGACGTGGCAGCCGAGGAGGACGTGGTGGCCGTGGTGGCCGTGGTGGTCGCGGTGGACGCGGTGGTGCGCGCGGCGGCAAGCGTGGAAGCGGGCGTGGCCGTGGCGGCCGTGGTGGTCGCGGCGGACGCGGAGGTGGACGGGGAGGCAAGCAGGCCGAGGAAGAGAGCGACTACGAAGAGTTTGAGGAACGGTCCCCGTCGCCCAGCCCAGCCACCCAGAAGCTGCGAGAACGGCAGAGGGAGCTCGACAAGGCCTTCAAGAAGGTGGCGGCCGCCCAACGGCTCGCCCTGGCCGTGCTGGCAGCCCACTCCCAGAGGCGCCTGGCCAGGGACAAGAACGCCCACCTCAACGCTCCGGAGTACGAGCAGGTCCAGGCCGAGCTGAAGAAGCGGCTGCAGAAAAAGAAGGAGATGATCCGCCGCCACTACGAGCTCAAGGTGGAGGAAGAGAACATCCTCTATGAGGCCAACAAGGACCTCCTCGAGAGGCAGTTTAGAGTGAGTCGTCCTATCCCCACTTGTCCTTTTTTTTTTTTCTGTCTGTCTTCTACTAATGCCATGACCGCAGGCTTCGGCTCTACATATTCAAGATGAGCATCTCCTTGCCGCCCAAGGAGAGTACATGGCGTTCGTGGAGGGATACCGCCAGGCGGAGGATGACGACCACACGGAGGTGAGCATCATCCCCACCGGAGACGGGAAAAAAAAAAAAAAAAAAAAAAAAAAAAAAAAAAAAAAAAAAAAAAAAAAA
>Ga0008109_10000706_pt1 | contig 15508 bp, 9 predicted proteins | sample HigsolmetaGSP18D_FD_59306 | JGI IMG/M metagenome (GOLD analysis project Ga0008109, IMG submission 59306) | High solid enriched microbial communities from the Joint BioEnergy Institute, USA - SP1-8-D | ecosystem: Engineered > Bioreactor > SSF (Solid state fermentation) > Aerobic > Biomass ...
AAAAAAAAAAAAAAAAAAAAAAAAAAAAAAAAAAAAAAAAAAAAAAACATACAATGGGTTGCAGAGGTGCGCAGCATCTGCGGCAAGAATGAACCTGCCAACGCGGAATTTTGGCGCACACCGCTGCTGGAGCTTGTATGGGCTTATGTTTGTAATCTTGTAGTCGCCGGGCTTTGGATGGCCGGGTAGGATCTCTTCATATCTCATCGGCTGTCTCTTCTTGTACTCTTCAGGGTTGAGGCCGGGAACTTCAGCGTATGTGACTCTGTATAGGCCATCTGTGCCAATTTTGGCGACCATGTGCCAGTTCGTGGGATGGACGATATAGTTGGTGTCCCAATAACCATATTTTGTGAAGTCGTAGTAAACCTAGACCATGGCATTAGAATCCCATGCATCACTTTCTTTCCTCGATGATTAGCGAAGAAAACTAAAACTTACATTTGTTGCTACAATCGCCGCGTCCAACGTCTCACCAGGAAAGTTCGTATTGCCGAAGAGCGAGCGCCTGATCTGACTATTCGCTCCATCACATCCGATGATATAGTCCGCTTCGACTTTCTGCCGCCCCGAGGCCGTCTCAACATGCACCCACGCCTTGTCCTCGTCCTGGCCGATATCTACGACACGGTGTCCCCACTTCACCTTCGCAGTCGGATAACGCTGAAGATGGGCGTATAGGATCTTCCCAAGCCGGTTCAGCGGCAACACCACCATTCGCTCCGGGTGGTCTCCCAATACGGAAAAGGACATACCGCAGATCAAACTGCCGTCCTGCTTCCGCCAGCAGAAATCACTTGGCTTGAAACCCTGAGCGGCAACATCATCGAGGACCCCGGCTCGACGCAACTCGTACACTGCCGGCGGTGCATAATGGGCAGCCCGGGGCTGCTCGTCGAGCTTCTCCGTGGCTTCCAGCAGCTCGATGTTGACTCCTTGCTTTGCGAGAAGGATTGAGAGCAGCAGTCCGGACGGCCCAGCGCCGACGACGACGACTTTGGACAGGGAGCCCGGGCGATGTCCTCCTGTCTGGTTATCTTGGACTGTCATGTTTCTTTGGTTGTTTCAATCAATTCTAGCTGTAACTCCTAACTTATGATGGCCGGGAGTATAGCTCGCGGGTTAAAAATCAGGCAGACTGCAGAGTCTTCAGAAGAACTAATTGGCTACAGCATGCCGCATCCGTTAAATACACATTTGAATCGTGCATGACCCCTTCCCCGAGGCTCTGGTTTCTGGGCGTGGGGCCCCGAATGGCCCATAGACGCCTCAGATCCCACATGCGGGGCCTTGACCAGCGGGAAGTGAGAGATTCATGTGGAGATCCATGTGGACGAGGATGTTCTTCGTCCCCGTACAACGGTACGCTGCACGAATACCAATTGTTCTCAGAAGCGGGCTCCGCATGGCTTTGCACTTGGACCTCGGGTGAATGCAGAGGGGCTGTCAAACTGATTCATTGGCCGATATAGCTTGGTATCCATGGCTGGAGCTGGACAGGCAAGAGGAAGACAGGACCTCATCTGAAAGGGGATATTGGGGTATTCCCGAGTCCGTTCCGGAGGAGATGGCTCGTGTGGAGGATGGAGCAGCCGTTAGGTTGCCGTACCAGGTAACTAGTTAAGTGGTGCCTGGGGCATAGATGACTAAGCGGATGCCGGCTCGTCTCCGCTCGTGGTGGTTCCCTCCTGTTCACAGCAGACAGCAAGTCTTGCCATTCCCTTCATTGTTTGCTTATGTCTTGCGGACTTTGAAGGGAGACGTCTATTTAGATATATTATCTGGGACTGTGCTTCTAATCCGACTCTTTGATGAGGAGGACAATGCTATGCTCTGACTCGCCGGCTGATGGTCCTGGAACCTACCTAATCGAGACAACTAACAAAGAGGCAGATGCGAGATCATTGACACCCATGAAACAAATGTCCCGTATCTCGATTTGTTCTTTCGATTTGACATTATTGATCTTCTGATAACTGGTGGCCTTCCTCTGCAGGTCTTGTGTCCAGAAGAAATTCTATCAATGATGCCCATGATTCAAGGACTGAGGTAGGTGTCTGTGTTGATGGCAGCGACCAGCGGGACACCCTCATGCTGTGCTGATCTGATTAATGGCCGGATGCCAAATGTTGAAACGTGCAAACAGCACTGGATACAAGCAAACCCAGGATCACCACAGAACCCTGCTTTTCCCGGTAATAATACAAATGCACGTTTTAACTTCGGCCTTCTGCCTTGGTGCACTACCACAGAATGACTTTTTCCGAATTCTACAAAAAAAATACCAGATGAGCACGTGGACTACGCAAAGTCCGCCCTGACATGGCTGTGCTTCTCCGAGAGGCCTCTTACACTGGAAGAACTCGCGGAAGCAGTGATTCTAAAGCCCTTTAAACCGCTCGACGAAACAGAGAGACTTCTCGATTCCGAACTCATTATTTCCATCTGCGGAAGTTTTGTTTCATATAACAAACATTTCCTTGACAAGAGGGTTGTGGTGTTGTCCCACTATTCTGTTAAGGAATATCTTGTTTCGGAAAGATTCCAGCACAAGGCCGAACTTTCTGCCTGGGCGACCGCTATTCACCGTGCCCAGAAGACGCTCGGTGAATGTTGCTTGACACATGTGCAACACTCCAGGTCATATATTCCTGACAGTGATATAGATCTAGGTCCTGGGTTGCTCAATTACTATGTGGTCTACGGGTTTCATCACTTTGAGAAGACTCCAGAGACGGATAGAAGAATGATGGAGGCCTTCCTGTTTTCTCATTTCGATAGAGATAAATTTCGTCCATACGAAGCTTTCCGCCATATAAGAGCTGGGTATGGCGACTATGGTCCAATTTTTTTTTTTTTTTTTTTGCTATCGGGGGCAACTTCTTCACTCTTGCGAAGCGTCTGTTAGAAGAAAGCGAAAACAGCGAAAACGTTTTCGACATCAATCATATTCTCGAAGGCATAACTCCTACTGGTGGAAGGGAATTTCTTCTCCGTTGCGCCGTCAAACGTGGATCTGAAGCACTAGTTAAATTGCTGTTAGAGCGTGGTGCCGACGTCAACGTGAATGATGATCACTGCCTCTACTATGGCACTGCTCTGGGTGCAGCAGTCGCAAAAAGACACATATCCATTATAAAGCTCCTTTTGGAAAGAGGTGCTGATGTCAACATCATTACTGGTGTATATGGCGCTGCTCTTGGTATTATTTCTGCAATGGGGAACATCAGGGGAATGATGATTCTATTACCATCATGAAACTTCTACAAAATGGTGCAGATGTCAACCTTGTGGGGGGTCAGTATGATACGCTCTGATTACAGCAGCATCGCATGGCCACATGAATTAACTCAAGCTACTTCTAGAAAGCGGGGCAGATGTCAATATCGTAGGGAAGTTTGGCACTGCTCTGACTGTTGCTTTTCGTGGTCACGATGAAATTGTCAATATTCTTTAGAACACGGCGCAGATATCCACATCGCGGGCGGCTGGTATGGCATTGCTCTGGGCGCAGCTGTCGGTAATGAAGATTCTCCTCCATGGCGGATGAGAAAGATAGTTGCCTTATTACTTAAGGCAGGTGCCCTTATCGATGAAGTTCCTGTGTGGGATCGCAACAGAGTGCAGCAGATTGCAGATGAAATAGGTCTAGACGGTCTAGACCTCGCAGCGCAACCGATAGTACTGTAGGATAGCGGTGGAGGACTCTTCATCTTTATAACCTCCTGCTCTTCCTCTGCTACTCGTTTGACCGAAGACGACGTCCACCGCGGATGGTATTGCGAACTCGAATCTGAAGATGAATAAAGCAAGGCAGGGAAGAGGAGGAGCTAGAATTTGAAGGGAGGTATCCTACATATTCTCCATTTTCGATTCTACAGGAAGACGTCTGTCAACGGCCTTCCCGATAATGTACATATGTATGGTTGAGTTGGTATATCATTTCGTCTTGTTTCCCTTCTCTTCACCGATTTCCAAACTTCCTCTCTTCTCTGTAGATACTCATATAGTACTTATTTACAGACTGCTCAAACAAAACGTACTGCACGGCAAAGTATAGTTATAGTGCTGCAAATTTAGAGTACGCACTACATAGTACCAGCGGACTTGCTGCTGAGAAAAGCATACATACCTATGTACGGAGAGAGAGTACTATCTAGAGCAGGAGACTGACAAAACAGGCGAAACGAGGCCGACTCACACCATCCTTTGCAGTCACATCTAATCTACTATGGATGGGGAAGTAGATTTTAGTTGATCTCATCCTAGAACAAGCCATATAAGAACCTTGCATTCACATACTAGATAGGTACTTACTTGCCTATCTAACACCACCTATTAGATACCTATCTAATCTATCTGTTAATCTATCTACCATACTTGATCTCTAACATGTCTAGGATGTACTGTACATCTGTCCATACAAACCTAGATTCTGGGCTATGGACTTCTGACGTCTTTCATGAAATCTTCAATCTTCTCCTAATACTAACTTTAGAATTTACCTAATTTACCTACCTACCTAATCTTCCATTTAATTGATCCCACCTGTTCCTGCATTTGCTATTGCCAGTATCATAGGGCTGAATCGTTGAACTTTCCGACTTTCTGAGGCGTACCTATCTACTGCACTAACTAGTATTTAGTAGCAAACACACATTGTACAAAGAGCATCATCCTAAACACACCGATAAAGAACGGGGGTGGGGAGGGTATTGGCTTTATGGACATGAAACTCGAAAAGAATTTGGCTTTATTTCAGAACTAGATGTAGACTCTGGGTTCCTTACTTTCTACATAGGCAACTTTCTGCATACATAATTATATATATGCAGTTCATATATAGTTTGTTGCATGCTGCATGGGATCCATAGAAAATTTCTATGTCTACGCCTATAGGCCTCTAAGAAGTATGAACTTATATAAAGGCAGGCAGGCAGGCAGGTAGGTTCCCTCTGATAATGCATTATCATTGATTGATGGATGAGGCTGGTTTTAGTCCCCCGTGTTTATTATACTAATTCATTCAGCACGGATTGGGCTGGAGTATTCCAGTTGCGCTACATTGTTGAATGAGGCGGTCTTGGAGCCACTCTCATTCACCGCTACTCACATAGGTCCGCCACAGGGTTTCTATATGCCCGCATCCAAAAATCTCGTTCAGTTCAGTCAAAGGGTTTTATACGCGCTTCTTTATTAGGACTGTTTCAGAAGCTCTGGTGGCGGTGAGGTCAAAGGATTAGCTAAAGCCTCTACAAAGATCACTGGCATGTCAAAGGAGGCAATTACCCATAAATTCACGGCTCTGGAGGCCTCTATAAAGCTTCTGGTTCTCACCACTTTCCACCTCTTCTCTCTTCAGCGTCACATCGATCCATCCGTCCCGAAGTCGCACTGTTTACTCATTCTGCATTATTCTGCACAACATAAACATGGAAAACCCAAACAGATATCGCAATGATCTGTGTCGAGCAATTTTTGAAGGGAAAATAGAACGTGTCAGACGCTTTTTAGAACGAGGTGATGATCCAAATGTTGCTGGAAGCGAATATGGTGCTGCTCTAAGTGCTGCGGCAGCAGTTGGTAGGAAGGACATCATCAAGCTCCTTCTTGACAACAGTGCAAAGATTGATCGTGTAGACGGCAAATTCGGAACGGCTCTGACTGTAGCGGCATATTTTGGTCAAACAAACGCACTTGAGCTCCTCCTAGACCGTGGCGCAGATATCAACAAAGCAGGGGGTCAATTAGGCACTCCCCTGGCCGCAACAGCGATAAACAACAAGACTGGGGCGTTTGATATCCTTATGAATAGACGTGCAGATGTCAACACTGAAGGGGGTGACTACGGCACCGCTCTGGGTGCAGCAGCATACTGGGGCCGTACTGAAATGGTCGGACGCCTTCTCGAAGAAGGTGCAAGGGTCGATATTGTCAGCGGCATGTATGACACGGCTCTGGGTGCAGCAGTTGCTCGTCCTCTTCAAACCAACCACTCTGATTATTCCCTTCAATTGCAGCCGGAAGGCAGAGAAGAAATAGTTGCCTTACTACTTCGTGCGGGTGCTGACATTCGCAAAGTACCGGCACGATATCAGAAGGAGGTGATGCAAATAGTGAACAAAATCCGCCCAGACTTGGCAGAATATTACTACTTGTCTTGGACCAGTCAAGGCAACCAGCAACTGGAATGGTAGAAAGGAAAAACAGAATTGCAGAGTATATTCTTTTTTTTCTTTACAGCTATAGGCAGAAGATGTCACTCAGCAGGCTGATTGACAATAAATATACATGATTGATTTTGAATTATTTTTACTTTGACCTATCTTATATTCTTTACTACCACTTTCCAATTTCTCTTTCTCTGTGGATACTCATACAGTACAGACACCTTATTTACCTTATTTACATTACAGACTGCTCAAATATAACCTACATAACATCCACAGCCCAGCACAGTCACAGTTACCAGCGCTAGCAGGCGCCCTCCCTGAGATGAGAAAAGAAAGTGTGCATATATAATTTATAATGTATATATTATATATATCTACGACGAGTCCGTCTTCAGATAAGAATCCATCCAGGAGCAAAAAAGTAAAAAAGTAAAAATAAAGCAAAATTGTAACACATGAGCAAAAAGCAAAAAGCAAAGCAAAGCAAAGCAAAGCAAAAAGACTACCTCACCCTCACCCATCCATCTATCCTCTACAGACAGTCACAGTCACAATCTACTTCCTACTTCCTACCTCCTGCATATCTCTCTATCTAATTTATGTCTATCTATGTTTGCTTTTGCCAGCATCTGACCTCAGCCCTATCTCTATCTCTATCTATATCTATGCCTACACCTGCCTAGGTATAGGTATAGGTACATTATAGCAGGCGATTACAAAAAAGGTACAGTACTGTGTATATCTAAGGTTCCTTTGATGATGACGACGATGATGGGTGTGTACTTGTGTACTGTACTGTATGTACTGTATTCTGCTCATCCGAGACGAGAGCAGAAGGACATTGAGTAAGGAAAAGGATAAATGGATGGGCTTGGGACAGCGGTAAGACAAGGTAGGTACTGTTTTGGTTAAATATTCATCTCCTCTGCTCTTCTTGTATTCTTTTTTTTTTTTTTTTCTAAATGGCTCCTAATGGTCCTAATGCTGAATTCCTTTTTCTCTTTCTCTCTTTTTCCCCTCTTCTTGTTCAGCTTGCTGAGTTAAGCTAGCAAAGCAGTCAGGCAACCAGGCGCTTACATACATACATACATATCATCTCAACTCAACATGACAAAGATCATAAGCAACATAAATCAAGATAAAACGTATATCATCTCTTAGCTACCTAGCTAGGGGAAGCGCGTACTTGAGTTGAGTGAGCTCTGCTCAGTTCAGTTCAGTTCGGTTAATAGCGTTAATAGCTGTTCAGTGGTGGAACAGGCGCACGCCCTGCTCGACAAAGACGATGCCGAGCTTCTCGGCCGTTTGGAAGACGGCGCTGTCGTTCTGGCTGCCGCTGGGGGCGGCGATGTACTTTGCGCCGGAGCGGGCGGCGCGGAAGACGTTGTCGGTGAAGGGGAACTGTTACGGGTTTATATGGTTAGCAGCTACTTTCTTATTTCTTTTTTTTTAACCCTTTCCTTTTTTTTTAAGGGCATAGGGAAGAGAAGGGGGGCAGGGTAACATACGAATGCATCCGACGAGACGCAGACATCGGTCAGCTTCTTGAGCCACTCCTCCCGCTCCTCCTGCGTGAACGGGGCGGGGACCTCCTCGAAGACGCGCTCGAAGTCGGCCTTCTCCTCCTCGGTGCGCGGGATCTGGCCCGAGCAGAGCATATCGATAGCGTTGCTCTTGTCCGGGCGCTTGACGCCCTTCTTCCACTTGATGTTGAGGGCGCGCTCGTGGAAGCGCATCCACCAGTTGTCCGCCTTGTCGCCGGCCAGGCGGGTGCAGTGGATGCGGCTCTGCTGGCCCGCACCGAGACCGATGACCTGGCCGTTGAGGGCGTAGCAGACCGAGTTGGACTGCGTGTACTTGAGGGCGATGGTGGCGACGGTGAGGTCGCGGAGGGCGGACTCGGGCAGGCTCTTCAGGTCCTTGGGCGTGATGATGGTGTTGAAGGTCTTCTGCGGGTGGATGACGGCGTCGTTGCGGTGCTGCGAGAGCTGGACGCCGTAGAGCGTGCGGGTCTCCATCGGAGGGGGCGTGTAGGACTCGTCCATCTGCAGGACGAGGTACTTGCCGCCCTTCTTCTTGGTCAGGATCTCGAGCGCCTCGGGTTCGTAGCCCGGCGCGATGACACCGTCCGAGACTTCGCGCGAGATGATCTTGGCCGTCGGGACGTCGACGACGTCGCTGAGGGCGATGACGTCTCCGAAGCTGGACATGCGGTCCGCGCCACGGGCACGGGCGTAGGCCTGGGCCAGGCCGGACGACTCGATGCCCTCGATGTCGTCGACCATGTACACCTTGCGCTCCGTCTCGCTCAGAGGCACACCGATGGCGGCACCGGCGGGCGAGACGTGCTTGAAGCTGGCGGCCGCGGGGAGACCAAGGGCCTGCTTCAGCTCCTTGACGAGGGGCCAGGCGTTCAGCGAGTCGAGCAGGTTGATATAGCCGGGAGAGCCGCCCAGCACCTTGAAAGGCAGCTTGCCCTGGACCATGTACGCAGCCGCGGGCGTCTGGTGCGGGTTGGTGCCGTAGCGGAGGGAGATGTGCTGGACACCGTCGCCGGCGTACTGCTTGCGGAAGAAGGCCGAGATGGCGTTGTCGTACTCTGCGGTGTGCTCGAAGGCCTTGAGGGCGTACATCTTCCGGCTCTGCTCCGAGATCTCGCCGGCCTCGAGCTCCTTGAGGAACTCCGCATAGTCATTGGGGTCGCAGAGGATCGTGACACGGGCGTGGTTTTTGGCCGCGGCGCGGAGGAGGGTCACGCCGCCGATGTCGATCTCCTCGACGGCCTCCTCGATGGTGACGTTGACCTTGGCGACGGTGTCCTTGAACGGGTAGAGGTTGCAGACGACGTAGTCGACCTTGGAGATTTTCTGGTCGGCCAGGTCCTTCTCATCCGACTCGATGTTGCGGGCGAGGATGCCGCCGTGCACGGCGGGGTGGAGGGTCTTGACGCGGCCGCCCAGCATCTCGGGGGCGTGGGTGATGGCCGAGATGTCCCTTTTCGACAGTCAGCTGGCCGTTCCTTGATCCAGACAGGATCGTGTACAGCCTGTCTGGCCAGACATGTCCCGCCCTGGCATCGTTCTTGATATCCATGGAGACACTCACTCAACCGGAAACCCCGCCTCCCGGATCAACTTGGCGGTACCGCCGGAAGCGAGCAGCCGGACATTGTGCTTGACCAGGCCCTTGGCCAGGTCGAGCAGGCCGGTCTTGTCGTAGACAGAGAGGATGGCTGTGATAGAGCGTGAGCCAAGTGCGCAGACAGATATAACAGAACGAAACCCAATTGAAATGGAGACATAGAATTTAGAAGATTTAAAGAAATCCTAACAAAACCAAAAATAAAGATAAAAAAACATACCTGACTTCCGCTCCTCCATGGTGGAACAGACGCGAACGTGATCAGACGGGTATACTGTGTATATCTAGACGGATAGAACCCAGACACCACGGATCAACCGAACCAGAGCAGTCGCTCAGATCTCAAGTCCCAGCCGGGTATCAAGGACAACACGCCCTCTGGTCAATGGCACCGAGAGCACAGAGCACAACGGACGGCGACGAGACACAGCGAGATATCCCATCGGCCACACCGCGGGGTCGGACCGCACGTCGAAAATCCGCCGCTTTTTTTCTGCTAGGTCCGACCGCCCGACCCCGCACCATCCCGCTTCGGGCCTAGCGCGGCCCCCTCATCACATGACAGCCCCATGGCCGTCCGCGCACACACTTCAAAACCTCTATCCACGGCGCTTTTGTTTTCTTTCTCTTTTTCTTTCCTTCTCCAACAACGCTTAACCAAACCAACATTCCTCTCAAAAAGCGTTCCTACGAGGTTTGTCTCACATGATATACGCACGTATCATGTAGATGATGCCCATGACGTACGGAAATCGTCATAGGGAATGGAGATCAAAGGTGTCGATCTTGGGTGCAGTGCCTGACTTGGCCCCGGGTGCTCGCGCCCGGGTCCGGTGGAAGGGATTGCAATGATTGATTCTACAGTTCTTTCGTCTACTGCTTCTCTTTTGCCTCTGGCAGCTCCTGGACTTTGGGGCCTGGCGAGGCGAGAGGTGAAAGAAAATATATAGGGTAGATTGCGCATTATTTTGTGCGTAGATAAACCCTTGGAAATGAATTTCAGGATTTGAAATTCAAAATTTCAGATTTCAAAATTTCAATTTCAGAAAGCGCGGTTAAAGGCTTAGAATTTGGGAATTCAAATGATGGAATTCAAAACTTTGAAATTTTGAAATTTTGAATTTCAAATCCTGAAATTCATCCATCTGGATCATCTTAGTCCTGCCCTGCTCTTAATCCACTGTGGCTATCGAATGTTTACAGGTTACTTGCATCAAGGACACTATAGACGTAGCTCGTTCACGGCGAATGTTGAATGCCTAAGTAAAACATATCGTGTAATCACAACCAGTGAGAATCTGCTTCTCCAGATGACGGTGATGATGACGGTCGACTCCGCCATCCCAGGTCATTCCGTCTTCAGCGGCGTTCGCGCTCCCCCCAGTGCCAGCTGCCGCCCGATGTTTCCAAAACAGACGCACGCGCAGAACAGCACGCTGGCGATCCATGTGCCCACCGCGATGCTCTCCTGCGACAGGCCCACCTCCACCTCATATTCCTCCCCCGAGCCAGGGATCGTGATCTTGGTCGACGGACTCGTCGGGGCCGGCACGATCTCTGGGTTGAGCCCGAGAATGGTGCCCATTCCCGCCAGCCCGACCACCGTCGACAGGATAAAGCCCGGCTTGGAACGGTCGACGAGGTACCACAGCACGGGGTTGACCAGGGCGAGAGTCAGCGACGCCTGCGCCGTAGATTGCCAGTGCAGTCTCCGCTTGACGCTGTCAGCTTGAATTCTCGTAGAAGAAGAGAGAGTGTGTAAACTTACCATGGCAAATGCGATGCCGACAAAGGCACCGACGCTGCGAACCACCGGATTCCACCGTGAAGAGGGGCGATCCTCGTTGCTATCGCCCCTGGAGCTCGATGGCCGCTTGGACGACTTCCCGTTGTCGCCCCAAAAATCCTCCCACAGCAGGTCAAGCCAGGGAAGCACACTTCCCAGAGCCACCCCTGCGAAGCCCCAGAAACCCACATACTGCCACGAATAGCGATCTATACTTTCCATCTTGACCGGCGTAATCCATTGATTCTCGTGCAGGTGTGCGATGATGATTCCGTAGACGACGCCGAAGGCAAACAGCAGGACGCTCTTCAGCGCGTTTGGTAGCACAACCCCGCGGAACCCATGGTTGCGCCGCGAATATGGCCTGTCCAAGGCACGCTCCTCTTTCTCCGACAGCGGTTCGGTTTTCGGGCTGGGCTCGGTGCCCCAGGGGCTCGAGTCGTCTCGCGAGCTCTCAAATGCGGTTGGGGAATATATGCCGAATAATGTCGAGGAGGTCAAGTTCAGGATAGAATGAGTGCGGCTCACTGGAGCTCCCTCCTTTGCATTGAGCAGATCCAGGTTCGATGGCTCTGTAGCGGGCGTGGAAGGCTCGGGCGAATCGGTGGGGGATGGCGCCAGGTCGAAGGGCCGACGCGGGATAGGACGAATGAGAGGAGGACGATTTTCAGTCATGGTAGCCCGAAGAAACAACGGGTGGGGGAGATTTCAAACAGATAGATGCTTCGATCCCTGCGAGCCGTCGGTTTTTCAAGGCAGCATTCGACTGCCAGCCGTCGGATGTTTGCAACCTCAAAAAATAATGACGAAGAGATTTTCCAAGAAAGCACACAGTCACCGTCTGGCACGAGCTCCGGCGCGAAAACTGCAGTGTCTTTCGTGCCAGCAGTCCCGGCGAGCGACTGGGAAGGGAAGAAGAGGTCTCGTCGGCGGCGGGAGTCCGACAGCTGTCCTCCGCACTGGACCGCGGTCACTGCACGCCGGTGCGGTCAGATGCGAGACAGAAGTTTCAGCGTGATTCGGAATTTTGGGATTGGTGGAGCACTGGAGCAGCGCTACTGAACCCCGGCTGGTCCGGGGCAAACACCTGCTCTCAGGGCGGGGGAGCCCGTTGCTGGGTGATCGTCCCGACTTGTCCGCCGTGACACTGTCCCGACACGAGCAGAGCCGCGGCAGGCTGGCAGCCGATGGATGCGGTCAATGACTTGGTCTGGATACACTGATATGACTATCGATGGCGAGATATCTTCGTGAACCGTGAGAGAACGACAGGAGCAGCTGCGGAGAAGAGGGAGAGAGAAGAGAGCGGTGGCTGGAGGACGAGGGCACGGCGGGAACGAGGTCTGTCTGCTTTTGCATGCTGTCACATGCGCTGCCCCCAGGGGTACGAGCACGACGCAGCGCCGCGCTCCCCTGTCTCGCCCCAAGCCTTCTCCCAACACTTCTGATCGAGTATCATCTAGCCAGCAGCGCCTCCTGTGTTTACGAATCCAGAGTCTTTGCCCACGGGAATGGTTAGACATCAGTCCGGTTTCAGATCCAGGCCCGGTCCATGTGTGCGGAAGATCTACTCCGTATAGAGGATCTTCTCCATCATCGGACTGCCAGGCGAATCAAACGTCACCACAGCCAGTCGGAGCTCCAGCGGCCGACGGCCATGATCACCAGACGTGGCGTGGACCAGCCCTATCAGGGCTGGCGCTGTCGGTCTGTCCGCGATGCTTAGCTGCAGCCATCCGGGGCCTCATGGTCCTTCGCACCGGCATTGAGATGTTGACGGACTTCGCAGCTCAGGTTGTCTTATTAGCCGGCCTTTATGGGAGCCACTTCGCGAAACGACAGGGTATCCGGTGACTTGAGACGTTCCTCTTCTCCCGATTCGCCGGAGAAAGGTTGCCGTGACCATGCTCCACGTCTCCATTGCCACCTTCAATGGCTGCGAGTACGATACCTTTATGACTGTCGGGGAGGAATATTTTATAAAGCAGGTGTTGTAGTGAGCAGAGAAGAAACATGGAATGCATGAAATGAAACTGAGCCTCTTGTTGGTTGGTCGGTTGGTTGGTGGTGGTGGTTTACCAGGCCATCTCCAGACTGGTCACATTCGCCATGCTTCGATCTCCGTTTTTAAATCTCCGTGACTGCTGGATGAATGAACGGAGATTTTGGAAAAGTTCATACTCCGTAGAGTAACATGCTCTAGTGTTGTTGAGTATCTTCTGTTTGCTCTTTCTGTCCGATGGAGGCTGGACGACAGTCACAACCTCAGCTAACAAACGGATGCGGTACTCTGTATACAGGCATCAATTTGTTCACCTACCTATCTGACAATTAATTCATCACTCGGTCAGCCTGTTTATGACCTCGTCAAGCTGTTATCTTTCGGAGTCCCCGTGCAGAGGAAAAATCGACTCGGCGTTCTCCAATGCCGTTGCCATCCGCTCTACAGTTGAGGCTCCCTTGTTGTGTCATGATGTTACCGCACAGGTAGTATCACTGACCTTTTTTGTCTTACTATTACACTTATTCCAGTCCCCTTGCAGAATTGTGTACATAGATCCCTTGCTCTGTTTCTCTCTTGTTCTTTCCGCAACGGCTCATTACCATGCAGATTTTCACCATCAAAATCCACTATCAAACAGTTGTTTTCCTATTTTGACCTTGCTATACTTCAATCTATGCCCTATCCGGTGTCATTCTTCAATTGATATCTCTACCAGTGCCAGTGCTATCACATCAAGCTCGGGCGTACAGATTCCAATGGAAACATTGTCCTCGAGCAATGCAGCCCTCTCGAAGTCGCGCCTCACTTCGTTGATTAGGGGAGGCCGAAGCCGAGTTTCACGGTCGAATACTTATCAAACCCCCAACAAAAGGAACAGTCGACCACTTTGATCACACACTCAGCTCTGGTGTTTATATAGATTGACCCTTTGGAAAGGATTGACGGTTTCGTCCATCCAATCCAATCTCACCTATGCTTTCAACCCCTTCTTCAGATCTGGAGAAGACCTCCAGACCAACAGCCCTGGTGCCCAACATGGCTCCTTTACTATCTCTTTTGCGACTTCCCAGCCCTTATCTGTATAAATCTTCGGGCTCTTTCCTGCTTTACAAGCCACCTACGTACAGTACGTATCAACTCAACTGCCCCCCACACACATATCCTTATACTAGGTCCCCTCAACATCGACAATCCATACAATCTCAGATGCTCCTATTCCGGTTCCCCCCTCTTCATCTCCATCCGGCGTTCCAAGCGGTGTAGTTGCCACTCTGGGTTCTGCCCATTCTCGCAGACACCCGAGCCCGGAGAGTCTCAATGGTGAATTTCAGCTGCATCCAGCCAGATATTGTTCTTGTATCGGACAATCTATTTATTTATAACTCCAAACCCTACTAGTATACTGTACGGTATTCAGTAAGCGCTGTACATACAGGCTTTCACCTCCCGCCGACCTGCAGTGGAACACTTAGGTACATGTACAGTACAGTACAGTAGAGTACAGTACATTATGTACATACTTAGGCACGCTGTACAGTACTAGTAGTATACCTACTAAGGAACTAGTTAACCATCCATTGGGAAGGTTATTTATCAATATTCTTTGCGTCGGGGACCACACACCTGCTAGTTAGGTAGGTAGGTAGGTAGTAAATTAAAGCATACCTACCGGATTCGGTCAACGATACGATGGCGATGACCCGGTCGGTGGACGGTGGAGCTGGAGGAGACCCATTATCGGTCGGAACAAGGGGACGATGATGAGATTGGGATAGAGGATGGGGGGGGGGGGACACCACTTGCATCATGGCGCATCTTCATCTGCATCATCTGCATCCATTATTAGGCTCCAACTGCCACCTCCGTACAGAGTACGTAGTAGGTATTATTGTATGGAGTACAGTACATACTTTCATACCACTATCTATCCTGACTGATCCCAAGGAGTAGTAGGAGGTATGTATGTACTGTATGCACATAGAAGGTCTGGTCCATCGCTAGGTACTGTACTGTACCTCTACCTAGGTAGATAACTACTAACTACACAGAACAGAGAGCACACAATTCTATAAAAAAGGTATCTACATCATCCAAGATATATATATATATATAAAATCTAGGAGTCTGTCCGCCCTAGTCAGACTTTGTTCTTTCATCCTACTGTGCTACTTTACTACCTTAGAACGACTTGATCTACTTAAAATCCATTCCATCGCACTCTCAAGACTACAAGAACAAACATGCACACTGCCTGGCTAGCTAGTAATAACCTTATAAAACACATGACATCCCAGTCCATACCGAGTAAGTTGTAACTAAGTAAGCACACAACATCGTCCGAAACAAAACCGAACCAACCGGCTCCCATCAGAGCCATTTTTTGCTTTCTCTTTTTTTTTTTTT
>Ga0008109_10000717_pt1 | contig 15032 bp, 11 predicted proteins | sample HigsolmetaGSP18D_FD_59306 | JGI IMG/M metagenome (GOLD analysis project Ga0008109, IMG submission 59306) | High solid enriched microbial communities from the Joint BioEnergy Institute, USA - SP1-8-D | ecosystem: Engineered > Bioreactor > SSF (Solid state fermentation) > Aerobic > Biomass ...
CCCCCCCCCAAAACACCTGAAGATCCGGCAAGGCAGAGAAAGAAGCCAGCCTTTGGAAACCTAACCCAGACTCCTTCACATGCGAGCGGGCGAGCGAGAGGGGGGATAGTCGGAAGAGTATACCACCTATTCCCTATCCCTACTCCATGGAATCCCGAATCCACCTTCACTGCTCAATTTATAGTGTGGGCCGCCAATGCCTCTCTCATTGTCCTCGCAAGTCCCGCAGTTATAAGGCCGGTATTCATCTACTTTTTCATCTCCTTTTCCTTTTTCATTTTCTTTCTCCTCCTTGCATTTATCCGTGCCGAGATAAATGCACGGCCTGTCCTCGGTTTTCTTATGCGTGCACTTGAACTGCACAATGATGGACTTGCACATTGTGGTTCCTTTTATATGTTTTTTGCCGCTTGATTTGTTTGCTTGTTCGTTGGTTGTCTTGAGGGGATGTTGGAAGTGGGAATATAGAAAGCGTGTTCGGTCTGTATGTGCCGAGGCAGGTATGTCACAAGCTGTTGAAGTAGTAGTAGAAAGCTCAGGTTTTGTTCAGCGTCAAGAGATGTTTGTAGGTTGTTGTTGATAGTAGAAGAAGAAGAAGAAATCCAAGGAAACAGAGGAAGTAGGAGGTTTATATAGCTTTTCCGGGGAAGCCTGGAGCCCGACTTCGACCCCATTAACTGAAATGATGGCGAGATCCGCCCATTCATCGTGCGTCTAAAGAGCGAGTAATTGCATCAGGAAATAGTAAAAGCAAGGTGATCGTTCTTCCGTCTTTGGAAGAAGGCGCCAGGAGGCGTCGTTCGGGACATTCGCCCACAGACCGCAAGTTAACTGTATCGGAAAGATGAACTTGTTTAATATTGAATAAGGCGGTCTCAAACCACTCATTGACCACTGCCCGGATAGGTCCACTGAAGAGCCTCATATGCTGTCGGGGGACTCACCCTGACAAAGGGAGAACGGCGGAAAGACCCGACCAGGTTGATCAGACAGCAGGGGAACCCGGCGGAGTTGGAGACTTGGCGGGGATCACCGGAGGACTTGGCATTGGATAGAAACCTCCGCCCAAATCACCGGAGGACTTAGCAATGGACAAAAACTTCCGCCCAGGAAGCAGTTGACAGAAACTCCTGCTAGGTGGCGGGGGAGGATTGGAAGTTGTGTGGTGGAACAGGGCTAGCGGGTGATGTGCTAGTTAGAACCGGAAGAAGAACGGCTGTTATGGTTGAAGACTTCATGTCGGATTGTTATTGGGGATTTATTTTATTCGATTTGGAGTAAGTGATAAAGTAGCAGGCAAAAAAGGGGGATAAGATGGAACAGCAAGAGGACGTCCAACGCAGAATCAAGCCAAGATGAAGCTACCGAAGAAGAATGGGAAGTCGAGAAAATCCTGGCAAGAAAGTCAGAAAAAGGAAGGATCTATTACCTTGACAAGTGGAAGGGATACCCACCTGAAGAAAGCACTTGGGAGCCTATTAGGAACCTGAACTGTCCCGAGAAGATTCAGGAATTCCGACGCCAGGAAGAGCGAATGAGAAATTCAAGATTTCATTGACCTGACTATCAGACAACGACGGGAGGAGAGGATCTTCTGACAAAGAAGGATAACTGCCTGAAGCGTGTTGATCTTGCGCTTTGGATTCTAATTCTTTTTGTCTCTGTTCATCTTCCTCTAGCCTCTCCAAGTCCTCGATCTCTTTGAAATCGCGAGCTATGAAATCGCCGGCCCGTTTCCGGAGTAAACGCTCTTGCTTATCAAGACGAAGAAGCTTTGCGAGAGTGGCTTCACGCTCTTCGCTAATTCTTTGTTGAGCTTGAACCAATCGACGCCATTCGGATTCAGAAAACAAAGGCTCTGACTCAATACACTTCCGACCACCCGCTTTTATACACTCCGCGCACTGAGAGGAACCCTCTGACTTAATGCAAGATTTGCCTAAACAAACACAACGAGCGCAAGGGATGACCATTGTGAATCCTTCCTCCTTGACTTGTTGAATGAGCCTCTTCTGTCGGAGTTTCGACTTTGATGGCATGGTTAATTATCTGTGTGAATCACGAGAATCAGGAAAAAGGAACTTACAGAAAGGAAAAGAATAAAGAATCACGGACAGGGAGACCGGCAGGATTAAATACTTTCGGGACGAAAGCCTTGAGAGCGGGGGATTGTCAACAAGACCCTAAATGCAAGGGTTAGTGAGCAACCAAGGAAGGAAAAAGGATAATCTGATACCGGGCATGTCAACAACATGATGCGACATGGCAGTGACATGACAAGACATGTTGGCAACATGATATAACATGTCGATGACATGATATAGCAGGACACTGACATGATATGGCATGGCAGCAACATGAAGGGAAAGGAACATAAAAGGAGACTCTTGCACAAGCATGTATCTAGTCTACCGCGTCTTATTCTCATACAGATCTTAGGATCGATATAGGGAATCTACTTGCTACTCTCGAAGTTCCTACCGAATCCGCTCACATTAAGAAGCCTACGGGTTATCTCGTTACCTGTCAGGTTACCGGATTGCCCTATATTTTGACAATAAGACGCCGAATATAATAGAACAATCATAGAAGAGGGGGGGAGAGAGAAAAGTGATCTTTGGAGAGATCTCATCTCAATCTCTTGCTTCATCTGGAATGTTTGCCCGCCTTAGATTCAGTATCCCTACCGAGGTAGTTATCAAGCGCAGTGTTCACCCCCCCCCCCCAAAAAAAATAAAGTTTCCAGAGAGACCAGTGGCCATCTTTCACCTTGCAGGGTCGTTTCAATTCAATTCTAATACATTATTACATTTCCCATCCTTTGCCGATCTTCTTTCCCCCACGACTTCTATTCTAATAACACACAGACAACCTGCTCCCCCTCCGGTACTCAGGGTCCGCTTTTATAATAATATCAATGCTCTCTCCCCATCCGGGACGCCGAACACGAGCGGAGCAGCCAGCAGCCACTAAAATGCATGTCCATCCATCCATCCACACATACATAAAGAACCCCCATTCCAATCAACATCCCATCCGCCCCCCAGTCCTCATTGCAATGTCCGTGAATTAATTACCCCCCAATGAATATTTCAACGGTTCCAGTATGAGCATATTCTCTAGCCCATGGGTAAGATGTGCTGTTTGTCTCCCTGCCTTACACTATGCAGTAGACTACATTATATGAGATACATCTCAAGCTATATTTGGTTTAAATGCACCAAGTCACCACTCCGGGGAAACCAGATATGGAGGCTGCACTCTGTACATACAGTGCATACATAGAGCTTCATGTGTATACAGACAGCACCATTTTCCATGAAGTACTAAACCCGTCTGATCTGATCGCGCAATCTAATTCTGGTCATCTCATAATGAAAGCAAAAAAATCCATTAGATTCCTCAACATTTCTCTCTTTGCATAGTCAGCAGATTTATTTACCTGCTGATGATCGAAAGCCCATGCAAGCACCCTTGCTGTTACAGTAGAAGTAGTCCCAGATAATAAGCGAACAAATGGAATTTCTCAGGCATTATTACCAATGTATGTGTAGTAGAAACTGTACACTGTACTCTATGTACATACATTGACAATAATGGCTGTATAGCAAGATTGTAATTTCCTTCAGTTCTCAAAAGATGTCAGACAAATCGCGGCATGAAAAAAGACCCAGCATCGGGGGTGCAATCAGACAAAAAAAAGCCATCCATCCATCCCAGAATCAGCTGTCGTAGTCGTCGCTGTTCGGAGGGTCCTGGCTCAGAGCTAGAAGAGGAAGTTAGTATACTAATATTAATATTTTTTTTTTAAAAAAAAGGACAGGATAAATCCACAACTTACATCTATCCACCCCGGTAGCTCGAAAAGAGAAAGACCCCGAGTGACTCCCGACGTCAGGACGAGCTCAGTTGTTCTGCGCCGGCGGAACGCCGCTCGGACGAGGCAGATCGGTAGGGAGAAAGCCCGAGGGCAGCGGGGACGGGACCTCCCCGGAGGGAAGCGGCGGAAGGCCGCTGGGCGGCACCGGAGCACCGCTAGGCGGCGCAGGAGGGACGCCGGTCGGGGGCACGCGGGTTGGGAGCGCCTGAGCGACATTCACGTTGACATTGGGTGCTCCCGAGGGGAAGTCGCTAGGAAAGCCCGACGGCAGCGGGAGGCCGGAGGGCGGGGGCGGCGGGACACCGGACGGGAAGCCAGACGGGAAGCCAGACGGAACGCCAGAGGGCGGAGGTGGTGGAACGCCGGACGGGAAGCCGGACGGGAAGTCAGAGGGCAGGCCGGACGGCGGGGGCGGGGGAACGTTCGTCGGGACGCCAGTGGGAACGGGGAGGTCAGTGGGCGTGTTCTGGGGGACGGGGCCGGCCATCGCGGTCCCGGCCAGAGCGGCAGCGACAGCAGCGAGGATGGAGGACTTCATGTCGAAGTAATCGTGATCGACGCAAAGAGAGCGATGCAACCGTAGAAAATCGTATTGTTTATATGGATAGATATCAGAGCGAAGGGCCGTGAAGGCGCGAAAGAAGCGGAACTGAGAACGACTGATCTGGTGATTGATGAAGAATGAGGGCGAAGAAGGGAGGAGTCCGTCCTTATATAATCTCGAGGAGCTGTCTTGTCTCCCAGACGCAGCAATAATAGTTTTGAGTTGGACACCGACAGCCCCTGTCAGGCAGTCGGCCGTGATCAGCCGATCATCTGAGGATCTCCGCCTCATATTGCGGGATCCTGCGGAGCTGCACATACGTACGCAGTCGTACGTCGTCATCCGCGCCTTATTTACGTAGTCAACTGCGTGGCCAGGGGATCAACGTCACTGGGGATTATCATGTTGCAGCCCCTGGCCTGAACGAGATGGAGGGTATATAGTATGGGGCATTTTCCGCAGCTTCGAGCCTTCGACAGGTCATCTCATTGCAATTGATGAGAGTGATAATAACGACAGTAACAAAAAAACATGACAGAGCAATGCCTTGGGCGCTGAGAGAACATCCAAGCTGCGCGGTACTCCGGATGCTGACTGAGATGGAGGATCTTTCAGCGTACGTATGATGCATGGCGGCGGGGCTTGGCAGAGCTTGGAGGCGCTGCGGCGGACGCGCCAAGAAAAGCCAATCCGCAGCAGACTTCGCGCGGCGCCGCGATGGTCTTGGCGGCCGGCTCCGAGATCGGGGCAACGTTCATCTCCGAGATGGATCGGATAGGTATCGAGCAAGTGTGTTCTTTACATCTCCTTGAAGAAGAGGAAGAGGAAGGAAAAAAAGACAGAACGTCGTCTCAGCTAGCTGGTCTGTCAGCCATCATTTCATTTGTCCCCAGAAGCCGTGGTCTGTCTGTGGCGTGACATGCATGAGCAGTGGCAGAACGCTTGGTCAGGGTTGAAACCGTCAGAGAGCGAAACGCGTGTCCAGAGGCAAGGGCGCTGATCCACGTATGCCACAGAGCACGCCATCCGGAGATTGGTTTTGCATCTGGCATCGCCTGCTTTCCACGCGTCCGGCCCCAGATGCAGTAGTTGCATGTGATTGATGTGTGTAACATTGGACGAGACTGATCTTCTGCCCTTTCTCGAGTCCACCAGCCGCAGACCCCGAAGTAGTAAACAAAGCAGCCTACATAAATTCAGCCTGCCATCTTATAGGTCGAGCAATCATCGTAGCTATTCGGTGTGCCCGTACCAGCTTTTCGTAGCTCTATACAGTTCCCGGTTACGCAGTCGTGATTATCTAATCTAAGGTTTGCCCAAGTTTTTAGAGTTAACATCGGTACCAACCTACTGAACTCAACCCATCAGTAAGTAGTATGGAGTGGGTTGCCGCTACCTACCTATGTGTACGCTACTCTAGATTTTCCAATGGATTTTCAGCACGCAGCGCAGCAGCGGACTGACTCCTGGAAGGCAATTACGTTAATTTGACGCCAAAGCGCCGTACCAAGACAACCTCTAAAGCACTGAGCAAGTGGTGAGGAGAAAATGAAAAAAAAAAGCAATCGACAAAAAGGGATTAGCCATCTTCCTCTTTTTTTCTCTTATATTACTATATTATTGATAAACACACTCTTTCGACAGGTTCACATCAGAATCTCTATCCCTCTTTATCCAATTCCATCTTCCCGTGGCCGCATACATATGGTCTTGACCGTGTGGCTTTCCTCGGCGCTAGCAACCAGACATATCAAGTTAAAGAACCAGGAATGACATCATTAGTCCGATGACTGGGCTCGAACTGGATCCCACCATCGTGCACTGTGTATGTACATTCTCGGAGGCAGGTTCAGCCGGGCCGACTGGCCAGACCCTGCCTAGTTATATAACTTCCAAACCGTCATCCGGCTCCGACAGATTACATTCCACAAAATATATATAGCCGGATTCTGGTTCCATGCGCTATTTAGATTGTCATATTGCTTCTCATGCTTGACCTGGAATCCCCTCTATTTCGCCATCTAAGTTTCCTTATCTCACCGTAATATCAACATGTCTCCTGTCTCTCTTTCTCTCCTTTTTTTTCAATGTCGACTTCGTCGGCTAGCCTTCCCTGCACAGAAGCTTTCTTTTTTTTTTTCTTTTCCTTTACTCTTTCGTCCTTTCTTTTTTTTTGTAAGACCGATACCAACTTAATCATCACCAACACTACTCCGCCCAGAGAACGGAACCCACAGTCAGCAAAAGACTCAAAACAAAGCATGGCGCTGAACAGAGGTCAACCTCTAGGATCCCACAACGGACGATGCAGAAGTAAAATCGACTTTGCAGGGGGAGTCCGTGCCACTGATATATATTGGAATCCTTTTCGGCTCTCACATAGATCAGTAGATGATAGATACACTGGTGGAAACGGTAGATCTACCGCAACATGCTATGCTAACATAAACCCAGCAGTTCCCGGCGATGCTTTTACTTCACTTTACTGTACCACTCGTGGTTCGAGGGAAGGAATAGAAAGATAATCACTTTCTGCTTTCGATTGCGTATTGTAGTGAGTGAAGATCTGGCCAACACTTTTTGGATGGATAAAATAATTCCAGTGTTGTTTTGTTGGCGCTTCGCCGTCTGATCTACATTTACATACTGTGGGCAAATTGGAGTAAACTTTGCTTGTTATGTCTGAAAGGAGAGAAACCTTCGCGGTGAACAAAAGATTTAAATTGCGGGTATTATTATACACAGTACTGAACATGAATAGAATGGATTAAGGCTCTACAGGAAGATCATAAAAGACGTGAGGGTTTCTTCCCTGTCGACGTCAAGTTTCCATATACCAAAAGGCATCGAGCGGATGAGATAAAGAAGTAAAGGTCCGTCCCGGAACCGAATATCGTTGTTCACGGGGGTCCTGATCCTAACAGACAGCAAAGATTAGTAAAATTCCAGGTCTAGGTGAAGCCAGAGGGACTGTTGCAACTTACCCTTATACCCTTAATTTAGGGCAATAAACAAGTCCTTTTCGCGAGCCTCGACACAAGGATGTCCAGATCGGTAGTTGCAGCGGGCCCAGATTACCTGGTAATCTAGTTGCCCAGCGACGCCTTCACAGGGAGGTTCTCAGGCTGGGAAACACCGGCCAGCGCACTGTCGGGGTCGACAGAGGCGACCTTGGGCGACGCAGCGTCGGCGGGAGTTCCAATCTTGCCGAGCGAATGAGCCGGAGCCTTCAGGTCGGCTGGCACTTTGGGGACGGTCGTAGGGACCTCGACTGGAAGCTCCCTCCGCTGCGGCAGGGACGGCGGCGACGGCAGCGGAGAGACGTAGGATCCCGCGGTAGGAATGTTCGTCAGAGACGGCGCGCTGGCTGCGAGGGTCGGGGTGGGAAGAGTTGGAAGACCAGAGGAGGGCGATGAAATGTCCGGAGTAGTTGTAGGAAGGCCATGCTGAAGGTCTGGGGTGGGAACGCCGGACAGGGACGGAGTTGGGACGTCGGTGCTGGGGAGAGAAGGAGTTGGCGGCAAGTACACGCCGCCCTGGGGGATGGGGCCGGCGAGAGAGGTGCCAGCCAGAGCGGCAGCGACAGCGAGGATAGCAGACTTCATCTTGGATGGTAGAAAGTACTGAAGAGGAAAAAAAAACGCGATGGAGAAGCAGAGACTATAATTCCGTTGCGAATGAGCACCGTCGAGAACCGAAGTCTGTCTGGCTGGTCTGATTGTTGAACGATGGACGAGGCTGAAGCAGAGAGGCTCGTCCTTAAATACGTCTCCTGGAGCGTCTACTCATCCCCATAGCTATAATGCTAACTGCCCAGTGAGTTCGATAGACAGCAGCCCCTGGTACGGTGCGAGCGTAGATCATCCGATCGCCTGAGAATCTTATACGATTGCGAGATCCTGAAGACCCAAACAGGTAAGAATCTATAGCAGCTAGCTTCTTCAAGGTTTAGTACTTACTGCTACTAACTCAACAGGGTACCCAGCTGCGCCATCATCAACCTGGTGCAATTCTGATTATTTTGCAACTCCCCGACACGGACGACATGGCATGTATGCAGCATGTTCCACTGCTTCCAGTATCCGGCATAGTTCTTGATCACAATGGCAGCATGCTTTGGTGCATCGGAAAACATCCGGATTGTGCTGTAGCACTCCGTAGAACGACCGTACTCCATAACAAAATGGGACGATCTTCAACAAGACTATTTGAAGTGGCGCCCGGGACTTCAGAAAGCTTGGCACGGCAGCTTGCTAACCGAAGACTATTGGCATTAGACTTCACGCGTGGCGCCCGGGACAGGCAAAAGATCAGACTGATAAAACCTTCTAGAGCGCCGCCAAAAGAATGATCCAGATGACTCCATTTTGCTTACATGGCTACCCCCCACGCTCCAAAAGGAAACGAGCCTGCTCTTCACTTGTCCTGGAATGAAAATGACGAGTTCACACCTAGGAAGGTGTCCAGGAGGCAGACCTCGAGGCCAACCACTCCTTAACAGTCACCGAACCATATTAATCTTGTCCGAGACGCAGGAAACAGGAGACGAGAGGACATCCGAACAGACCTTCTCCGGGGAAGCCCGAACCGCGGGGGCGGGTGCGCCATGCATGCATGCCCTACAAGACGTCTTAGCCAGGGGTAAGCTTCCTCCCTCGCTATTAGTGGGTGTCAACGCGCCGGTATAAATATGCATACATACGCACAGGTAATATGTATGCAATGGTCCATCGGTCCGGACCTATCATGGCCTGTTTTCGACGTGGCCTGTTCCCGGGCACAGGAGCAATGCTGTACTTATTAGATACGGAGTACTCCGTACTTTTGCAGTTCAAGCCCCCTCCCTGGGCTTAATGGAAGCCTCCCTCCTGTTACTTCCGCTGGGGTAGGACCTCCGCCCGACGCCGTGTTTACTTACGGAGTATATAATCCCTATTAACACATCCCGGGACACCGGTTATACTACTCCCACTTAAATGACTACCAAATTGAAGATATCATGTGCCTGCTAGACTTGACAAGACTGGACGATGTCGAAAACCTTGCGAGCAATCCGCATTCTCTTCTCAACTTCTTCTGCCACTCTCACGTGGCCGGCCGCGATACCATCCCAATACCAATGTCTAATAATAACAGGGCTGAACTTACTGACTTACTCGTTTCCCTGAGAACCTACACAGACCTAGAGAACATTAGTAGGACGTACGACATACAGTTCAGGGCTGCAAAAGTCTCCTATGGCTTTCTAATTTTGATTTTTTTGACTTTTGAGGAATTTCTTTTTTTTTAGCAAAAAGAAAAATACCTTGCTGGGAGGTCTGATGACGAAGATGATCTTATGAATGAGTCTTTTCTGGTCTCTCTCTACTGTCTGATCCGACTCATAACGATGAAAGTACATTTCTTTGATAAAAAGGCTACTTGCTAAGGAGATAAGTCACACCCAGAGTCTGTATTCGAAGACAGGCTAGACAGACGACCTTTTTTCGCGTACGGAGTAAATTGTTAAGAAATCGAATTCCAGGTCGCAGTTTACAAGATATAAAAAGATATATCACTTAAATATTATATTATTTAAATAGGTACAAGGGTATTTAAATGGATATCTATACTGTTAACAGGAGAAGATTGTCTTCCATCAGGGACGTCAGCTTGACCGATTCCCAATGCCTATGTACTCCGTACTGTACATAGGCCATGTCCAACACCAACGTCGCCGGGTTGACTTGAGTCGCGAGAAATCAGTTCTAGGAGAGAGATTGAGAGAGAATCGCCATCGGGAGTTGTCCTGCATTGTCAGGAGTTAGCAAAAAAGTCCAGAGTGGAAATATTTCTGTGCAATCCAGATTGAATCCAGGCGACTCACGTTTACAGGTGCTGGCCGATGGTGGCGATGACAGTGCCGACAGGGACGCCGACAGCAGGGAGACCAAGGCCAGAGATGAGGGCAGCAACGGAAGGAGCCAGCTGGATGAGAAGGGCAGAGCCGTCGTTGCTGACAACGGTGAGGAGACCCTCGACGCCGGGAGCGATGTCGCTGACCAGCTGGCCGACCTCGCTGGCGCTGGCGACGACGGAGCCGAGAGGGATACCGACGCTGGGGAGACCGAGACCCGAGACGAGGGCGGCGACCTCAGGGCTGAGCTCGATGAGCAGCACCTTCAGGTCCTGGCCGAGGACGGTGAGGAGGTTCTTGACGGGACCGGCGGCGTCGGTCAGGAGCTTGCCAGTGGCACCGTTGCCGGCAACCGCAGAGGGAACAGCAGAGGCAGTAGGAACCGCAGAGGGAACAGCAGAGGCAGTAGGAACCGCAGAGGGAACCGAGACAGCCGAAGGAGTGGCAGCCTTGCCCACAGAGCTCAGGACGGGGATGTTGCCCAGGAGGCTCTCCAGGCCAGGAAGGATCTTCGGAAGCTGCGCCAGAGGAAGCTTGTTCACAGGAAGGCTATCCAGCGATGGGACTCCCTTCGGGAGGGGCAGGTCCGCTGGGATCGGGAGACCCCCCGGGAGAGAGGAGAGGAGACGCGAGAGGCTACCGATGACTGGGAGGCCGGCTGGGAGCACTGGTGCACCCGCAGAACGAGAGAGACCCGATGGCACACCCGATGGCACACCGGATGGGACGCTGGTCGGGACATTCGCGACAGGAGTCGGCAGGTAGGACGAGCCCTGAGGAATCGGGCCGGCGATGACAGTGCCGGCCAGAGCGGCAGCGACGGCGAAGACGGCGGACTTCATTTTGGATGAAAGAGTGACTCGGTGGGATCGAGAAAGCGAGTGACTGGAAGTCGGTAGTATCAGCAAAGAACGGACGCGAGTAGAAGCTCTGAGAGATCTTGCTGCCCTGGAGGAAGAAGCGTTGAACCAGGGAAGAGGGCGTCCTTAAGTACATCACTCAGGGGAGACCCATAATGTTTACCTCCATCGTAGTCCGGAGTTAGTGACGTGCATTTTCACGCTAAACAATGCGGAAATTAGAGCCTATCCAGCGTGCAGTAGGCTACGGAGTCCCATCCGGAGAGGGTAAACTCCGCATCATTGATTGTTGAGCGGGTCCTTCGCATATTTTGACAATGGAGCAGGTTATTTGCTTGCGGAGCTCAGGCCTGGTCCACTCGAAATGCAATTGACAACAGGAGCAGCTGCCACATAAGGAGTAGCTAGATTTAACTAGACTAGAGCGATGCTGTTGCGAGATTAGACGGTTATCCCGGCTGCCCGGAGTGTCCTTCAAGTTCGCCCGGATTTGAACATGATATTGGAAGCTTGAGAGAGTTCCTTTCACCGCGAGCCGTCGGACATTTCTCAGAACGGGAAGCAGTTCCCGAACTCAGGGGAGTCTGACTGCCCAAAGCACCGCGATAAAATTCCTCAAGTAGATCTTCTCCTATTTCCCACGCGCGAAATAACTGCCCTGTGCGCCAAGTAGTTCGCGCCGCCGATACGGCGGTTCCGCACCGATCATCAGATCGCCCAGGGGCGTATGAGATCCGGTGGAGCCCATGCCGCCTTGGGCCGCTGGACTATCACCAGAGTGGATAGCTGCGCCATAGGGGTGCGGCTTTGGAACTGTGGCTTTGATGATGAGGACTTGTGTGCAGCATATCCGACTCTACCTGAACAAGAATCTAGTACCCTGCACTGACCAGGATGTTAGGATATTTCACCGTCCCGTTGCAGTCGCTGTCCCCATGAGCTGAAATGACGTTTCTGACTAGTCGAATCCCGATGCAGCGCATGACCAATGGTGAATTCCAGCAGGCAACGCTTCAGATGACATCCACCCTGATATGCTGGGCACAGGGCACGGCGCGGAGGCTCGCAGCTAAGCCCTTCATAGGTAATGGTGCGCAGCCTTTCTCCTCGGACACCAGGATACCGATTTCACGTCACTTGGCACCCGGGACATCGGAAGCATGGCGGTCCTGTGGTATTCCTACTGAAAACTGCATAGTCTCTCGTCTCGCATCTTCGCTCAAGACGAATCCGATAAGATGATGCCAATAATCAAAGACGAATAGATACTGTCCTTCGGCGATACCCGGCCCTTCGACACGGTGTCCGTGCGGTCCAGGGACTCTGGGGCCGGCCGCCCTCTAGCCAGGGGTAGGTCCCTCCCACTGGGTACAGGATACCAGACGTGCAGAGCACGCGATATGGCTTCGTTCTCTTTTTCCTCGAAAGCTGCCTCTGAAAGCTTGTCAGGACTTGTCTGTGACCCCACAGGTGTAATTAAACGATTTGGACTCCACAGTGTGGCCGCGTTGATCTCTTTCCCTTGACGGGCACAAGCTCCCGCTGAGCTCAGAAGCAATAGAGTGGATGACTAGCACTCTGAAGTTAGGACGGGACTGTACATCAAGCATGGCATAGGTAATCGTGCATACTGATCCTGTTGTTGGTAGGAGTTCGCGGTAGCAAGTTCAGCGGACCTTGAATGTAGGGACTTCTTCGGACGCCTCCCGGGTTTACTCCGTAACGAACCCCGCAGTTCGAGAACTCGAGCGAACGATCAAACCGAGATGGTATAGCGAACACCTGCCTAGAATGGGCGAAGAAGGGCCCTGATCGGCCATAAGCTGTGGCGTTCGGTGTTCCAGAAGTGAGCACGCCAAGTGATCAGCACTGAAAAGGCTTAGCCTCGGGCACCCATGGATTATCATCATCTCTGTTCGTTCCCCATCGCTCCGCGGCTCACAGAACTGCTGGACTCCAGTCTCCATAGCATGGAAAACCCCAGTCAGCGTCATGAGAGGAGCTCCGTTGATCCGCCAAACCCTTTCCGTAAGGGCCATAAATCAGAGAAAAAACAAGTCCCAGTCAGAAATTAAACTCCCAAACAAGTCTAACCAATGCGGAAGTCTGATGCGCGCACCTAATATTATAGCGTTGCAGATCTCTTGCTTGTTCGTGAAGCCCCCCTTTCCCGGCGGAGCCACATATTACAGTATATGATAATGATATACGATAATGATCACATAGGACCCGCTCATCTCGCAATTTGAGTCTCACTTGTTCCTTGCGGACTACGAGCGATCCTAATTACCCGGGCCCTACAGGGCAGGCAAAGTTCCCGATCTCGAGCCCCCCTTTTCGCTTTGCTCCTACATCAAAGAGAGAAGAATAGTCCAGCTGTCCCAGACAAACTCGTCCACCCTTGAGGGAGCAGTTAGCATCACTTGCGGGAAAGCAGCTGAGTATCTCCCGGCAGCATCTGTGTGTGAGAAATATATAAATTTATGTTAAATGAGACATGACATGTTCACAGCTCATAGTCATATCTACCTGAATTGCCCCCATTGTGCCAACCAATTCAGACAAGGGTGAAATCGAATCGTCGACCCCGTATATCCGTCCATCCATCCATCCATCCATCCATCTTCAAAAATACAGGAATCCTTCCGTGAGAGCTTGCCGAATAAATGGAACTCAAGAATCAGATCATTACCAATGACCTATATACTTGGTAGACATTAAAAGAGTCCAGTCGAATCCGTGTGACACATGCTATGGGGGGAAAAGAGATATCCAACCTCAGCAACTGCTGCTGTAGGGACCTGAGCCTGGGTCTGCTTCAGCATCAGTTGACCCGGTGGCTGTTTGGATTGGTCAATCTAGAATAATTGCCAGATTCACACGGATTCAAGACTTGCCAATCCATTATCATATCTCGTAGGTACAGGTAGATAGATAAACCCTCGAAGTGTTGAAAGACACTGGTATCCAATCAGTGGGCCACAAAGCCGGAAGCAAGCCAAGACAGGAGCAAAAAAGAGATTTCTAGAAAGATGCCTTTTTTGTCTCATTTGACCCTGCCAGCCTCACTCATTCACTCATGTTCTACATAGAATACATGAAAAGGAACAGACAGTAGTAGTGGATGGAAGAGAGGAGGGGAAAGAAAAATTCATGGATAGATACCTAGTACCTACCTACCTAAGCTGGAAAGGAATGGATTCAGAATGGAGCGCTGTTACATACGGTTCACTCCCTAATGGACGACTGGGTGGGTTAGGTAGGAACAACTTCAAGAGACAGAAAAAAAATTGCAGGGAGGCTAGGTTATATAAAGTTAATAAGTGGACGGTGTTTATTTACATCTAGAGGAAAGACACAGAAGCAAAACCAAAGGCGTCAATCACAAACCTGCTCAGATCGAATTACAATAGGATAAATAAAATAGATTAACCTGCCTTGTCCAATTCCATCAACAAATAGAAAAAAAAGAAATGGCTTCTCTGTAACAATATACATGGATACTGTACATACAAAGATATTTAAGTATCTGCAAAAATTATATTTAGACATATTACCCAAATATATATGATCATACTTCACCCCACACTTAGTACTAAGCAGTATCTTCTCTCCTCCCCCTTCTTCAGCAGTGTCACAGAACTAGAACTTTAGAAGTAAAAGCGAAGAAGCAGGCACTGTAGGTTGGACATGTATATATATATATATTATATTCCATCTAGATAGATAGTATCGCCATCACATTAATTAGTGCAGTTGAGCTCATGGATTTATTTATATATTTGATCAAGTTAGTGTAACGACAGGCCTAGATAACTAGACCTAAAGGGGTCGTTGGTTTATCTTGAAGAC
>Ga0008109_10000724_pt1 | contig 14765 bp, 12 predicted proteins | sample HigsolmetaGSP18D_FD_59306 | JGI IMG/M metagenome (GOLD analysis project Ga0008109, IMG submission 59306) | High solid enriched microbial communities from the Joint BioEnergy Institute, USA - SP1-8-D | ecosystem: Engineered > Bioreactor > SSF (Solid state fermentation) > Aerobic > Biomass ...
GGGGGGGGGGGGGGGGGGGGGGAACAACGATCGTCACTGTTAGGGCAGACGGCTGTATGGTTGGTTGTATTATCAATCACATCCATTAAGGTTTGAGGCCTGAGCCCCGGATGACGAAAAAGTCGAAAAAAATATAAAACCAAAAAAGAAAAGGAAAAAAAAGAACGCTAAATAAAAGGATAAAAAGGTTATATAAAATCCCTCCGAAGGTTGATATTATCACCACAGTGTCTACGGCACCTACTTACTACCTACCTGTGTTCTGTACAGTACATATCGTACCTACGTAAAACTTGGAGGCGGCAAATAAAAACAGATAGTAATCAAGGGAAACAAAACAAAAAGCGCCTTTGTTTCCTTTTTTTCTCTCATCATTATTGAATAATTGAATATCGATAGGTCCGTTACCTCACTTTTCTCTATCATTGTTGGAATAGACGGGATGGGATAAATTGGGATGGAATCAATTTGCAACGCGTCTGTCCATGCTATACTAATCAAACCAAGACAACAAACAAGCAACTCAACTAAGAAAAAGAAGCAGTAGTGAGTGAGCTCATTTAGTGTGCAGAGAAGAAGAAGAAGAAGAAGAAGAAGAAGAGCGGCATTTCTTGTACATACAGCAGGTTTGGTGCAAAATAAGTACATCACCAACTGCCGGTAGAACTTGAAGTTGTACTTACTTACCGTGTATAGACGGCCAGTCACCTGCTAACATAGCACACTACTTACTGTGTGCATACATACATACATACCAACATTCTAACTAACTAACCAACTGCTATTTACTATTATTACATTGCGCTGGTAGCTTCTTCAACTACGGAGTACTCCGTACTACTTAGGTAAGTATCTTCACGAGATGTGGAAAACTTGCTTAGCTTAAGCTTGTCGGAATCCCGGGAATACATGATGAATGGAATTGCCGGGAGTGTTCACTGCACTCAAAAGTCCATGAACTGCACGAAGGACGATCATCAGGCAACTCTTCTCTATGCTCCAAGGCAAAGGGTACAGAGAGGTATGTACTTAGTATTATTTTATTTTTATTATTAACTCTACAACGCAAATCTGCTACGCAGTAAATAGTTTGTTCAGGAGCATATCAACGTGAATGCGACGACGGGAATAATAAGAGGGATGTGATGTGACCCTAGTGGACCGGGGATCCGGATCCCCGTGCAGTTCTATACACTCCGTACGAGCAGCCGGCCGGGCGATCTCTTAGCCCTCCCGCTGTTGAATTGGCTAGATATACCCCGTACTTACTAATCGACCGGTCACGAAGCAGTCACAATCGATTCCTCGAACATGTCACGCTCCTCCCCAGATCAACATGGTGGTTGGATAGAGCCTTCGACTGGATACGTAGCAGGTAGGGGGAGAAGAAAGTAGCGGCACCGTGGCGGCTACTAAGAGATAGATCTTATCTCCACTCCTCCAGATGGATCCACCGCTAATGAATACCCACCGAATGGTCAGCGCGCTCGCGTGATGATGCTGCCAATCATGGACCCATGCAAGGGCCCTATTGGATTACGAGGTCCTCAGTCGTATTGGTCAGTGGAGAGCCACAGGCCACGTGGTGCAAACGTGGCTGAGATTCAGGGTGATGAGCCTTAATCAGACCTCAGCTCATCGGAAATGACGCCTCTCTGTCTTTTCCGTGGTCCGTAGAGCTAGGCACTGTAGTGGCTCTATCCACTTGATCCAACGGCAGGATCTATTGTCTTTCTTCAAATGTCAACGTCCTGCAGCATAGCTTGAGAGTTCAAGATAATATGAATCGGCTTGTGAAGCTTGAAATTTGCGGGGCTTCGAGAGTCAAAACGCTATTCTGAATCGGATGTGTGTAGAAGTGCTTTGCGTTCGAAGAGCTTTTTCGCCCTGTGGTAAAGAAACTAGGGGTGAAAAATCGAAAAAAAATGAATGCATCACTAGAATGCGCTGGGAGCCACCGAAGTTTTCAGTCTGTTCTTGGGCTTAAAGTAAGAGCCACATATGCCCTGGCCGGACCAGCAGGACACCTGATCAGCTAGTGCGAAACGTCAAGTTCCTCGAGGGTCTCCCCCTTCTAATCTGTCATGACATCTCTCGCAGTCTGTGAATAACGGGATGGAACTGACATGTATCTGGCCGACTACATCACTCTTGCACATGTTTAAGGTCATCCCTTCAGACAACGAGACCTGACATATGATTTCCGAAACGAGTCTTCGACAACGTATAATATGTCCTTTGAAGACAGACTTTCAGAAGCTATATTCGTTGGCGATCAAGGAAGACTAATGCCTTTCATAGATATGACATCGAAGCAAAAAAAAAAAAAAAACCTGGCGACTCAACAGAGAGATGTAGACCTAAAAACTCATCAGCAAATGTGGTCAATGCGAAAAGTAAGTGTGCAGATTTTTCACAGCACCTAACTGCAGAACGACAATTTCGAGGCCGTAGAGAAGGAGAGTGAATAGAACGGAAATGAAATGCAGAACCAGAAGCTTAAGCTGCACCGCAAAGATGTACTGTGCATAAATCGTCCATAGCCACACTCTCCACGCATCTGCAGGTCTGGATGAGACAGCAGCAGCATTCTGACAGTAGAATTAATGCCTGCGCGATGGGACACAGATTCTTTCAAAGAAAGAAACGCTGCTAAGCGGATTAGTAGGAATGGGATTCCTCCAACCGCAAGGCATGTATGTGGGGAGACAAATGTGGCAGCACAGCACAGCCCAGCACACCGATGACATGGGGTCAAAGGAACAACCTACGCTGACTGAGTCCGCACAGAGCCAGCTGCCAGGCTGCAGGGGGGAGGATCTGAAATAAACAAGATCGAATAGAACGAGTAAGAAAGCCGAAAGCACCCCTCCCCAAACCACCCCATGCTGTGCGAGGTTGGCGCTGCAGGTGCGGCTGCATCTCCCTAGGCACACAGTACATACGACCAGGATCCTCTCCTGCACAAGGCCTGAGCGCCGTCCAACCTGGCCTTGTTTTGAATCGACGTTCGCTCGAAACTCGGAAGTCCTGACATGATCGAGTGAAAGAAGTTGCATTCGGGTATGAAGCGTGGTGTCGCGGGAGGAGCTGTCGTTCCGCGAGAGGTCTTCAGCCTCGAAGGCGGCCTTGTGTGAGACCTCATCCCAGAGCCGTTTTTTGTCGCCGCCTTGACCGCTTCTTCGGGAGAAGAGACGGCTGCGAGGATGTCTTGGGCAGCAGGAGATGTATGCTCGCCCGGTTTTCTGGGATCAATCTGGAGCACAGGGTCTTCGATGCTGTTTGCCTTCTTCCGCCTCTTCCAAGGTCCCAGACGGGCCCTGGATTGACACCGTTAGATCATGCCCAAAACATGGAATGATTTGTCGCCATGATGGACGTTCTTCTAATCTTGATTTCAGGTTTCAAGGCTGGAATCAGTCATGCCATCTCAGCTTAACCTGTATCCACATGTATACTGTACACTACAGACTTCTATGTCGAAGCATGTATATCATCAATATCGCGACTTCCTATTGACAGACGGTAAGAAACAGTCCAAAAAGACGTACCAATTCTTCCTGTACTACGCCGTATATTCTGCACTCATCTCGCAATCCCACGCTTCCAATACATACCACGAACAGGTAGATTTCGCCTCATGGACCTAGTTCCTCCTAGTAGGAGCTTTACAGATCTGCGCGCAAGTGAAGCGCCTGCGGCTCGGACCGTGCATGGATCTACTTCCGACCGCAAGCGGCGACGCTATCGATCATCAGGGCTTCCCAGGAAAGATTTACTGCTGAGGTACACCCTTCCGATTCATGTCAATAGTTGATTGAACATTTACGAAGCCTAGAGACCCTGGCTTCTCTCGCAGCACTCGAGAGGAACGTGCGGATTCCCGTCGACTTAGGTAATTTCCAACCCGGTAGCCTGTGAAACATCAGGCAGGGTTCCCATTGACGGAATGCTCACGACGTACTCCGTGCTAACGGTAGCCAATCTCTCTCGCTGCCGGCTTTTCTGCCTTCTGAATGGCAGAAAACGCAGTGCCGATCTGCTCAACAGCCAACAAAAAAGCTGCCGTACCGCATCGAGGTAATCTCGCCTACGCTTTAGCGCCGCAAGACAGATCAAGGATTCAATGACTGCTCGCGTGCTTGCAGCATATTGCCATCCCCAAGCATAGTATGGACCGCACCACCTTTGGCAGGTGTGAAATGCCGCGCCACGGTGTTCATACTCTTTCGAGCCTAGTTTGGATATTCTCTGAACGCCGCCTTGGGGATCATTATTCCTGTGTCCTCTCTCTGTCGTTTGTTAATTTGTTCGACTGTTTGGCGGTAGCCTACAAGGCGAAAAGAGTTATCTTCACATAGATAGTCAGTCATGGCGTTCATGTCCATCTGTCTGTGCCGCCGTTAGCTTCTTGGGTTAGCCAGTCCTAGTCGCTAGCCTCTTTTCTTTGACAAGCCATCGAGTCCATGCTGCCCAAGCGTTTGAGCCGCAGGGGGACCTGAAAAGAAGGCGAGGGGATGACTCCATGCTCTATGGTGATCAGCTATCAGCCTCCACGAAAGCTTGGTGTTGCTGCTCCCGGTATCAGGCAGGAATGGCTCCGTCTGTCAAATTGGTTCACACAGCCTGCTGCCGGAAGCTGCAAGGATTCGTTGCCCACGTAGCAGGGCTTCTCTACTTCCACGGAGAGAATCATCCGCGCCGCAGGTGGCCGAATTTAGTAAGCTAAGAAGTTCCGCCCTGCAGGGTTCCGGAGTTGCTCAGGTCTGCAAGTCGTTGTCTCCGAACTGTTTTGACCTTGTAACAAAGGGTTTTCACGACTCGCAATGAAAGTGTTCTATTGGTCAGAAGGTGGTCCGCACTGCCGTCCAGTATCCGGAAGGAGGACCGGAAAGAGCATGTATGAACGTCCTTGTCCAAGGCACGAACAAGCTAAAACATACCAAGCTCAAATGAGGTGAATTCGATGCATGTCACTAACTGGTGAAGAAAGAAGAGACACTAGTCTTTCGGAGGAAGGGTTCCAAATAGAGCATGCAATTTACCAAGCCGCAGAATCTGCATGATGCTGCGTTATAGTACTAGTGAATCAGCGGGATGACATGCCACATGAGGCCTGGAAGTTCAGAAGGTAAGACTTTAGTATAATAAGAATATAAACAAAGCGTTCAAAGATCTGTGGATATATAAAATGCCACAACTCCCCAGAGCATGTTCATTGGAAGCAGACTCTGCAGGACTGCTTAACCAGCTGCACCATTACACTCTTGTCCCCAAAGCCTCACCAGTACAAACTCACATCTTAGTGGCATGACACCCTGCTATGTTATAACCATGTAATCGTGGGTGGATTTTGATCGTAACTGGTTTAGAGACCGTCAGAATCAAAATATAGTAAAAAAGAAGTGTGAAGTAGGTGGCTTGGGGTGGAAATTTGTACAGTACTGTCCGGGTCCTTAGGACCCGTTCCACAGTACTAAGCAACATGCCACCAGTGGCTTCCCTCGATGAAGTAATTTCCATCAAAGAGTAGCAAACCCTGGCCTTGTCAAGCCATCCTCGAACCTTGTAGATTTTTGATGAACGGATTCTGGATAAAGACGCTGCCCAACGCCAGCCAGGAAGGAGCCTCTGCTTCTTTTGTACCTACCTCCTGTGAATGTTGAGATGGACGCCATCGTCAGGTGGAGAATAACCTCGCTGATGTAGAAGTCAAGGAAACCAACTGCCACTGTAGAGAGGCATGAGACCTCGGCATGTCGTCTTCACAGGCTGTTATCATAGGCTGCCTTGCCCCATTACAGCAGCCGACTGCGCGAAAGATACGCCTAGATCCGGGCCCATCGCAAACCCTCACAGGGAAATGAATCCTGCGCTAGATGTAGCCAACTGACAACTGTATGTTTAGTTTTCTCACCAAGCCGCAAAGCCTTGTGAGAAAAGGTCAGCTGCTCGCGAGCCTTCTCATAGGTTGTGAGATATTCAACACTGCCAATACGGGCTTCTTGGCAGAAATCAAGAAATAAGTTTCGTCTCCGGGGGAAAGATGTTCGTTGATAATCAGAACGATTTTTCAATGAAGGGACTGTCCTTCACCACAAGAATAGTTGCTAGTATCACGGTATGCATGGTCGCTGATACTGTTAGGCAATCGTATAGAGAATACTCGAACCCGACCAGTAAAGATTAGAAAACAAACTGAGCTTAAACTTTGGAGACATCGAAACGAGATGTTGATGGAAATTGTGACCAGTCTCAAAGAGTTATTCTCCTTGAGACGACTAGCCGCCAATACCTGCCATGAACAGGCTGCTCTTCTGAATCAGAGGATAAGTAATTTGATCACGACGGTAGGTCGTGGCCCCTTTCAGGCCAATTAAGTGGACGTGCTTGGCTGGGCAGTGCACGATACGTTTGTAGTCTCTAACGCTTCTGCGCCTTGTCGTTTTAATTAAACGTTTTTCGGCGAATAAGGAGTAACGAACGGCTGCAATATCCCAACGGTGAGTGACTATTACTCATCCACAGCGGGTCGCCTTCGGATTTGTATCTCTACCGCTCAGAAAGCTGATAGCGGAGAACTCCATGGTCACATATTTGGCCAGTATGTGTAATTTATGCCCTTTGCGGAGGATGCACATTGTTGAAACTCGTTCGCTGACCGAAGTTGGACCTTGCGAAGAGAGCTCTGTACGGGTAGGTCTGAGTCCTCTGGCCGACAATAACGTCCAAGTTGCATGTCTTTAAACACCAAGAAATCCCGAAGGCCCTTAGCCATCCTTGTAAGTGACGATGGTAGCCCGGCACCAACCTAAAGTTGTAGCTTCCAATTTGACGCAGCTCCATTTTTGGTCTACTCGTAAATTTCCAAGGGACTATAAGGCTGAAGCATAGTGGGACGGACCATCATTCGGCGATCCTGCCCATGATATCTAGTCTATAAGGTTTGTCCCTCCGAAAAAGCGTCTGTTTTTCCATTTCACCTCTACGCTAAGGAGTGGCGGCGAGACGTTTTAGAACGAGCAAATAGCGGCATCGTTCCCCAATAGACGTTCCACAACGTAAAAATGCGGCATAGATGCTGCTCCTAGGACATCGATTTTGTGCCGACTTGATACTCGGTTCGAGAAGTTCAATTCGACCTACACCACCACGTATGTGAAGCGGGCATTGAGACATCCGCCGGCGCTAAGTTTGCTGCAGGGTCTCCACCCTACCGTGACGCCTTTGCTGGTACAGTACCGTACAATATGGCTTAGGTACGACTGGGGTAGGATCAAGGGATACGCCCCCTTTGAGACGAAGAACAGTGTCGCCTTGCGGACCTGTCCAAACAGGAGTAAGATCATCGATGTTAAACCGGACGCCAAAGGTCATTCCCGAAAAGGAGGCCCCAAATCTCTTCATGCTAGAGGTCATAATTTAGATATTCCGACCACTGTCAATTGGTCAAGGTACCACGGAAACTTTAACAAGCGTGTATTATTTTGTTTGGAATTCCGGAAATGGAAAGCCAAAAAGAAGTCTCCGAAAAGTAGAACCGTAATTGCGAGCAAGGGTCGTGCACGCGATAGCAGACTATCCACATCGGAGAATACAGCGGAAAACAGAAGATGCCTGACAGGGGACTTCCACCCTGGTCGTAGAAACTGTCACGTCAAAAAACGAAGTCCCTAACGCTCCAAAAAATCCCTGATATTTAAGCAAGATCTGCTTTCCCTCCTTCTTCCGGAATGCCACTCATGTCAGTCTGTCCCCTCCGTTGCAATATAGCAAAGCCTGTTGGGAGTGAGATACACGAGAATACTCCATCATGTCTCGTTCCAATGACTGTCCCTCGAATAACAATGTTGCGGCTGTTGAAAAAACCACAAATGGCACATATGACCGCTCCTCCGAACGGCCAGGAGGACATGAACGGTCTGCAAGTAGCCCCCATATTTCAGAGGAAGCCTGCTGATGTCAAGAGACAATAGAGTTTATATCGCTCCGGACGAGCGAGCTACACGCGTTGTGGGCAATAGACAGCCTGACCTCCATGAGCAGTCCGACTTTGACAGACGGATTGACCTAGCTCACATTGGAGCACAGTACGATATGCAAATACAGAATCGCAATGACATCAACACCGATCTTGGAGACATTATTATGTCTGATGCAAAGAAGGCGAATGGTGTTTCCTCTCGGTCCGCATAAGTCACATGTGAATGGAGCATGGCGCTGAAGGCATAGGAATGAACACTTGGAACTATTTGGACTGTCTCTGATTTGGAATGTAGAAGTTTTCGGAAAACAATATGGCCATTGCCGTTACCATAGTCCTTTCCGGGTGGTAGACACTTCTTTGGGCTTGCGGATAAGTCCTTATCGGAGTTGACCAGATTGTCGCCATCGCAAAAGGACCCTAGATCTCAATCGCGAATGGACTAGAAGGCGTCCCACTACCTGCGATGATAAAATGGCGTTGGTGTCCAAGCAATTCAATAACCTAATCAGAGTTCAGAAGGTGACCTGCAAATCGAGAAATTCTCCAGACTATGACTGTGAATCAAGTGCTCCCTGTCTGTCGCGAAGTATTCGATTTGATCGTCCAGGGGGCAACCGCGAGCGTAGAAAATAGGCTGCCAATGAGAAAATATAAGGTCAAATGGCAAGGCCGTCCTTAAGACCATAATCTAAATCACATCCTGACACATATGACGGCATTTGAAACTGTCGAAATCTGTCAGAAGAGTATAATCCTCCTGTGACATAGTTGAGAAGCCCTCTGCATCTACATCTCGAGAGAAACCGATGCAGAGAAAACAGAACTAAGAAGCCCGAGCTGACAATTGATATTATCACAGGGTGTTGCCTAGAAGCACGCCGTCAGAATCCACCTTCCAAAAGGTATGTGAATGAAGAACAATGGGCATAATGAAGGTTTCAGAGAGAAGATTAACGGTCGTCAAAGCCTTACACATTCCACGACCATGCAGTTTACCGAAGCAAAGACTGCATGGAAGCGAAATGGTATGGCGGTCCGACTAAGGATGACGATACAACGTCTCATCATTTAACGGCAATATACAGAAAATTTTGTAAAGGTATGAGGTTACTCACCCGTTTCCACAGGCAGAGCTCAGATCAAATCGGGAAACTGCGGTCCCAGCTTCAGTTCTTGCGGAAGCAAGGAGTAAGACCACAGTATGGACAAGGAACACTTCCAGAGTTTGGGGTATCCTCTACCCCTTCTGGGACCATTTTTCAGGCCCGGGACTTATTTCTAGAGCAGGCTCTATACTCTGACTGTTTCCTCTCCATCCCTAATCTTCATACGAGATAATCCTGCGCCCAGCAAGATGAGGATAAGACGAGGTCGAAGGAGCGTTTCTCTGCTTATTAGTGGTAACATAGTCATCTTCTCCGTAATTCAGCGCACCAGATGTCCCGTCACGCATCTCAACATCCTTTTTACCCCCCGATATTCTCGAGTCGACCCCTCTATGGCCATTCCCATTCCTCTCTGCACCCTTCTTTTTACCAGATGATGTTGCTATTGGTTGCCCTTCCATAGCGTCGTGTGGTTTTTGCTTCGCTTGAGACTCTGGAGACTTCCGCACGGACTTGTTTTCTGATGATTCACTCGCCTCTCTTTCTCGCTTCAATTGTCTTTCGCGTAGAAGGGCGTGTATCTCACTGTGTCGGAATATTCGGATTTGCTCGTCTGTGAGCGTTCGCTTTACACCATCTGGATAGTAACCTAGTCCATCATCATAATCGTCATCATATTCTTCTTCTTCCTCTTCGTCAAATCCAGCATATGGTTCTTCGTACTGGAATTCGGGTATTGGTGGGCGCTCCTGTCCGGGAAAATGTCTGGCATGGAAGGCTTGGAGATCCTCCTGTGTGAAACTCAGTCAGCCGCGATCTTGAAAGAAAACATACAGATAGGCATACAGCAGTGACGGTCGGAATCTGCAACTGTGCCATCACGATAATCGCATTTGTCAAAATTTTGGAGATGATGTTTCTTGGATGCTGGGTGATGGCTCAGAGGACGAAGGGTGGCCAAACTAGCTTGGGCCTGAACAATGCTGCCGAACAGTCTGCAAAGAGTTTGTATCAAAAGCGGAAAAAAGGTTGGCCCCAGATGAGCGGCGGGCTCTAAAGACGGTTGATCGATCTGACTCGAAGCCCCGAAGGGCTGCCGTCCACATGGGGGTGGACGAGTTGAGGATGCTCCGGAGGGCCGTAAGCGACGGAGGATTAACTTAAGGCCGAAGAGTGAACAGCCATGCGAACACAACAGAAACGCCCAGACAGCGGACCGGCAGTGCCGGCGAACGGACCAACGGCTGCAACTTCCGAACTAACTATGCCTCCCTCTCTGAAATAATGCTACAGTACTCTGGCACCGAACTTTCAAGTTCTGCTGACTCGGCTGAGAAAGCACCGTGATTCAGTGCATTACACCATAACACTACAGTATTGGTTACGCATGATCAGACGTTATTGTGATATAAAGTGAAATATGAATGACAACACAGGACACAGATACAGATAGATGCTGCAATATCGGAACTCTAGAGAGACGCATATACAGCAAAAAGAGCAGGCTCCATTGAAATATGCACGGTATAATTCCTCCTGGACACGGACCCCCTTGACGAAATCCAGAAGGCCTCCCAAGTGGCTTTGCCGCCGCGTAGCAGCCTCCTGACACGGACCATCCAAAGGTCAAAGGCCAGCAAATCCCCTCTCATCGACCTTTCTTGTCGGAAGAGCCAAGTTCAGCACATTATTGCCGATTTTGGCCTTCACGCTGCTGAAGTGGACTGTGAGACCTCTCAACCCTCGGAGATCTACTTTGGAAACTCGCTCTTTATCTTCCGGGGACGGTTCACTCAAGCTCCATGCAATGGATATATGGAAACAATGGGAGTAGTCTACGACAGGCTGTTCAGGGGGTTTGGCGGGTCTCCCTCCCTTCTTGTCACGTGGTGTCCCCCTTTTGCCCTTTTCACGAGGCTCGAGGGACTGCGACGGTGCCTCGTAAAGCGGCGGCTGGCCAAAAGCAGCCAAGGACCGGTTTGATATTCTGAGCAGACGATTGAGACCGTCATTCTCTGGTCTCGTGACACGCAAAACGAGGAACCACCGCGTCTTTTCGTAGTTGGAGACCCAGTCCAACCCTTCTAGCGCAACGTCGAAGCTGGCCACAGACTGTCAGGAGACTCGCTCCTTCACCTGTGTACAGAGAGTAGGGGGCAACTGTATTACTTACGGATGGACATCCGAATCCTGGACTGCATTGTCGAGGAGTTCGGAAAATTGTTGCCTTTGCTCCGTCACAAGGACCACGGGCCTCGAGAGGCTGATATGCAGCGGCAGTTGCGCCCCCAGGTCACTATACAGTAGGCTGTGTATTTTCCTCTCTTTGTCCCCAAGCTGATCCTTCACTTGGGAGAGAATGTCATTCAAGATGGACACCTCTGTTTTTGATGGATACCCTCCACAATATCAGCAACAGAGCATACAACCAAGGTGACTGGATGACGGCATACACTCAAGATAAACATGAGTTGGCCAGTTGCCCTCTACATGAGGGATCACGCGTTTGCGGCCCCCATGGAGGCTAGGATCGTCCCTCACACTGACCCGAGTGCTGGAAGCATAGAGATCGTGAAACCCAGCCGGTAAGGGGGGAAGAGAAGATGTCTGCTCAAGATTCTTCGAGGAAGTCTGCTCTGTACGAAGCCTTTTCGCAGGCCTGGGCGGTGAAAACACCGTGGGGGACGCTCCGTTGTTGTCCGCCTCCGATTCAGAGTCGGAGTATGCGACTAGGGCCATCACATTGAGAAGTTGAGCCAAGCCGAGGCTTCATAAATAAGGGGCAATTAAAGGTAGGTAGTGTGTATGGTACGGAGTTGAGGATCACTGTTGGTGGAAGTGGAGATGACCGTGGACGCGAAGGATGCGCGCCAAGAACTTCCATGGCCCATTGAGGACAAAATCGGAAGTTCATCCCAAATCAGTGTGCTTATCCATGCCTTCTGTCAGGACAGAAGTTGAAAACACGAACACATTGGGAATTAATGCATTTTACATGCATTTAGCGCCTCTGAAATAAATGATTGATGGAAGCAGGGGCTTCCAGGAGACTCCTAAATTAAAATTGTTTAAGGTTAGATCATGCCGAACCCCACAACGTCCGGTAGGATACTAACGTTAAATAGCGTCAGGACATGACCCGGAGCTTGAAGGACTTGGGAACTACTATTTTAGATGGCTCCGGCTTTAGGAGATTACAACTGAAACCCGCACACCACACCTTTCTGCGGCTGGAGTGTCGAGATTAGAGCGAAGCTGCGAAACAGAGGCTACAACAAGGCAAGCTGTACGGCTCGCCAGGATGCTAGCTGCTCCACATGATCCGGATTCCTTGCTCAATCGAATGCGCATATTGGATGCAGCGTACAATGCACTTCTAGCGATGTGCAATGCGACACAGGGACCCCACGCAGATAGCCAGCCAGACTGGATTTCCACGATCGCCACGAGAAACGGCATATGGAACTATCTCTGTTCTATTTTGAAAGGCCAATGGTGTCGGGACTGAGTTACCGATGGTTCACAGAGTAGACTGGAGAGATGAAACTAGACCCTGTCGATCGCAGAAGCCGTAGGGCTGGTTCCTAGACGCTATCACCCACTAAGGCTTAGTTGGGATAAGCCCGGAGATTTTAGGCACCTAGAGTTGACATCATGATGCTTCAGGTCGACGAGGTTACCCGCTGAGTGCATTTCGCATTTGATGCCTCTCCCTTCGTTGAAGGACCGCAGTACTGACGTCTGGAAATCCCGAGCAGAGCCGGTGTCCTACCATGCGAGAAGAGACAAGACCGGACCCGTGCCGCTTGGAATTGGGCTCCATCTGGCATGGTCGTTGTGCATGCAGCAGTTTCATCATCGAGCTCAGGAACTCCAGGTTCCGAACGCACCCATGGGCCGTCGCTAAACCCGTCGAGACGCTGCGGGCCGTGGCGCCGTAAGGGCCGTGTGGAGACGGGGCGGCCATCACTCGCAGATCCCTCATGGGCGGGCGCGGCATCGAGACGTCCTGGGTGCGCAGCTCCTCCACATCCACGTCAGTTGGGCCCGGAGTCCAGACCCGTCTTCAAAACCCGTCCGCAGGGTCTCGATCGCGCTTCCTTCTACCTTCCTTCCTCCATCTCACACTCGCTTTAACAAGTCTGCAATCACAGTGCATACTCCATACTTTCGTCTGGAATCCAACGAGCTCATCGAATCTTGCATCACCGCAGGCCGTTGGCTATATACTTCAACTCCTCTACGGCCCAACGCCATCCGACATGGATGGCCCCAGAGACCCTTTCTCCATGGACAATACCACCAATCCATTCCGCCGCACGGCGGCCATGCGACCGAAGACCATGTACGCTCTTGGTCGGTCTGAGACTCTCCCGCCGTATAAATCCGTCCATAACACCCAGCAGCGGCCGGTCGACGACTCTGAAGTGGACGAGAGCACCAACCCCTACCGTCGCCGCCATCACCCTTCGAGCGGAAGGACGCGGGTGCGGCCGGACGTCATCGACCGCCTCGACACCGTTGGTGACTACCAGTTTCACCACGAGGGTCCCTACGACCCGGTCTACCCCGAGAGGAACCAAAACAGCAAGAAAAGCCCCATCGAGGCGCTGAGAGAATCGAACGAACAGGCATTGAGAGCCACGCCCATAGACAAGATCCTCGACTGCATTGAGCGTCATCGCCCCCTGGATGGAGTGGCCTTCTTCCCGCCCGGACATACCGACAGAGAGGGACAGACGTATGACTACGAGGAAGGCACCAACATGGTGGCCGAAGAATACGGAAACTTTGTTCGTGTTCCAGGATTCGTACGTTGACGCCCCTTCTGTCTCAACTAAAATGCGTTGAACCCTATTCTAATGATTTCGCTTGATGCAGAAATTCACCGATGCAGACTTCAAGAACGATCCCTTCTATCAGGACAACCCAAAAAGACGATCTAGCCTCCGGAGAGTCCTGGGAGGACTCCGCAGCCGCCGTAACCGGAAGACCATGATGTGAACAAAATCTCCGACATCCGACATCCTTTCGTCGAAATGTGACGACTCGGACTGTGAATATTTTTTTCGATCTTGCGGTATTCGGCTGGGGATGGGGAACTATATTCAATTCCAGGGATTTAATTTGGGAACCAGATCTTTTCGTTTCATTTCGAGGCGTTTGTGGCTGGAACCGGGCGTTTGTAGGGTATATATTGGCAGCACCGCGGCAGGACCTTGCGGTTTTTTTTTCTCTTCTCGTAAAGGAATGACGAGTGACGACCTGAGGGTATGCTACTATAATACTCATCGCGACATGGCTTGTACTATAGATGGATGAGTGGAGCATGTACCTAGACCTATAATCACACGTTGCTTAATCGTACCGTCATTCTTATCCAATTCGAGACAGTTTCGTCCAGTAAATGATCTTAGGGTATCCTTTTTTTTTTCTCTCTTCGCTCATATAAGCTCGTGATGTAGAGATTCTTAGTATCAGAGGTGTAGCTTTGAAAATTGAAAAGTCACGCCACAACGGACGCCCTTTCCTCAAATTCTCATATGACTCCAACCTGTCCACTTTTCAAGACCGGTCCGATTTGGACGCGCAACTTTTCGGATGATCGTACCTCTCGGCCCGTTGATAAGTCTTTTTTCCCATTCACTTTTTTTTTTTTTTTTTTTTTTTTT
>Ga0008109_10000728_pt1 | contig 14728 bp, 9 predicted proteins | sample HigsolmetaGSP18D_FD_59306 | JGI IMG/M metagenome (GOLD analysis project Ga0008109, IMG submission 59306) | High solid enriched microbial communities from the Joint BioEnergy Institute, USA - SP1-8-D | ecosystem: Engineered > Bioreactor > SSF (Solid state fermentation) > Aerobic > Biomass ...
TATTTAATTGTGTTTTCATGTATTTCATAGAAATAATATTAATTAAAAAGAAATTTTTTTATTTAACGATATCAGGAGGGCTCGAATCTAAGAAATAAAGAAGGGAAGAAAGTTAAACGGTTTCAGATCACCATATCATACCTATTATCGATATACAGTACAGTAAAGGTCTAAAAGAATCCTTCTTCTACGACGACGATGAGCGAGTAAGTGGGTTAGTCAGCCAGCTTCAATGATAACCAGTATGGATTCCGTGCTGAATCAATGACTGGTAGCTTGGGAGTCAAAAGCTGGCAGACAGACGGACGGACAGACAGACAGAGGACGGGCATTCAAACTCGAATTGAAAGAATCAAATCAATCCCTGGTTGGTAGACTGCCTGGGCTGCTGCGTATATAGATAGCTGTGCCGCGCATGTAGACTTAGCTACTTACTTATTTGATAGTTTATTCATTTATTTGTCTGTCTGCCAAAGGTCCTGTCGTAGGAAAGTGTCGTTATTGTCCTAGCTAGGTTCATTATCTCTCTCTCTATGTGTGTCTCGGGGCACCTGTCACTGGTACACTAGTACAGTGAGTACTAGGAGACAGGGAGTCCCCAGGACAGACAGAGGGAATGTATACGATATTATATAATATGCTGTTTAGAATAAATGATGCTGTTTAAATTGAATGTGTAGGTGAAAAAAGATTGTGCTGCTTTTAGGTTATGGACTCAGATTGTCTAGAAATTGATGGTTTGGGGGATGCGAAGTTGTTCCGGCCACGGTGCTGGGGTATTTACCTCTCGCAGACAGACCAAATCGAGGCATGAGCTGGTTGTCTATAGCATTGAGTTTTGTAGTGTAGGAGTCGAGACGAGGGTCGGGAATAATAGATCGCTCCAGAATGCGCAAGTGTCTAGTACTCGACAGTCGATATGGGGGAAAATGGATGGGGTAAGTGCGCGGTGGGCGAATCGTATACTAGAACCAAGACTCAGTCCTTTTATTGCAAGATTATGCACCCATCGAAGCTAAACACAGTGGACAAAAGGAAAAAAGAAACATCAGCCGTGAAAAGAGAATCAACATCTTCGGGTATAAACGCCACGCTCTCATTCAGTCGCCCTCACCCTTGGTTCTGAAAAAAAAACTTGGTCAGTCATTCCATTCATATCCTTCGAAATTTCCTGTCTTTAATAGCCTTGTTGAGGTGGGACCATCCCGCCGTACCCTCCAGCCATCTGCTGTTGCTGCTGCTGCTGTTGTTGCCGCTGCTGCAAAAGTTGGGGAAGGTCATTGAACCACGGATGTCGCAGCGCTTCAGCCGCGCTGATGCGCATCTCCGGTCGCAGTTGAAGCATCCTGCTAAGGAGGTCCAAGCCAAGTTGGTCGATCTGCGGCAGAATGAGTCGTAAGTCCTGCGTCGCGTAGACCTGGAAATTGGGCTTGTATTCGGGCAGTTGGGAAATGCCGGGCCAGGAACGTTCCGAGGGCGTTCCCATCAGCCGAAAGATCTTCTGCAGCTGGTCTTCGTTCGTCGTTCCCGGGAAGAGGGGTCGTCCCGTGTACATCTCTGCCATGATACAACCTGCGGACCAGATGTCGATGCTGGTGTTGTAGGTCCTGCTACCCAGGAGGACGTCAGGGGCACGATACCACAGGGTGACAACCTCGTTGGAGAACGTGTTGACGGGGATACCGAAGGCCCTTGCAAGACCGAAATCGGCGAGCTTGAGCTGGCCCTTCTTGTTGATGAGGAGGTTCTGGGGTTTGAGGTCTCGGTGGAGGACGCGATTCTCGTGGCAGAAGGCGATGCCCCGAAGGAGCTGGTGCATGAACGACTTGATGGTGACATAGTCCAGCTGCCCGCGGTCGCCATTGGTGTCCATGTACTTCTTCAGGTCCTTGTCCATGTACTCGAAGACGAGCATCAGTTTGTTTTCCGTGTGGATGACATCGTAGAGGGAGACGATGCTCTCGTGCTTCAGCTCCTTCATCAGCGAGATCTCGCGGATGGCCGTCGACGGCGTTCCCTCCTCCGAGTCAAGGTGGATCTCCTTCAGGGCCACCATCTCGCCGGTCTGGCGATTCCGTCCCTTGAAGACCTGCGACGCTCCGTATCAGCTGAAGGGAAGTGGACAGAAGGACATGGGGCGGAAGGGGTGCTCAACGTACGGTTGCATAGGTACCTTCTCCGAGCTACAGACACCCAGTTAGCAAGCAGGACCCGACAGACGGCCCGCCGCAAAAAGAACGTACCTTTTCCAGCTGCTGGAAAGAGCTCGGCTGCTGTGTCTTGTCCATCGTGCGCGACGCTGGCCTGGGATGGGAGGCTGGAGGAGAAGGCGGGGGGTTCTTGCGCTGGTTGAAGAGGAAGGAGGATGGAGCAACGAGCGAGGAGGCAATCTCCAGGCGGGCAGCGGCGCTGTCGAGGTGCGACAAAGGGCTCTTGGAAGTCTTTATGCTCCGATTGTCCATGTCCGGCCTGGATACAGCCTGCTCAGCCTGCTGGAGCCCCGCGCCTTGGATGGCGCTACTGGTCCCAGGGAGAGTAAGTCACTGTGAAGGATATCCACCGCCGCGCCTACGGACCCGTCCGCGAAAATAGCCACCGCGCTTCGCCGTGCTTCCAATCGCCGCCGCGCATCGGATCGCGACGACACACCGGACCATTCGACTCCTCGAGGGCCCTGACATGCCAGCAGGCAAGTCCACTCTCCTTCAGGCCTGGACCTCTTCTTATCGTCCCTGCGGCGATAAGCGCCGTCGATCAGACAGACCCTGGCGCTTATCCGCACGTTGAACGCCAGCTTCTATATATATTATATATACCGCCTTCGTATATATAATGTTATATTCATTGTAATGTACATATTATTGTCTACTGTCTACCGATGGGCTCCAGCCGCCTTGCGACTTCGGGAAGGACCAGCTCCGACCTCTGGTTACACCGGACATGGTTCACGACATTCCCCTCTTCGTGAAGGTCCCGGAAGATGACGGCCTCGTTCCGCACGCCCCCCACGTTGAGGATCCCTATTGGCATGCCTCTCTTGTACGCTCTTTCAACCAGCCTCCACGCAGAGAACGTTGCCAGGCTACTGCCAACGATCAGTAGCCTGCCAGCGTCATCAATCGCCTCTTCCGCCGCGGTCTTGACATCCGGATCGATGCTTTCTCCAAACATGATGACCGCGGGCTTCAGGATCCCGGCATTGGAGACGGGCGACCACGCGCCGTCGCTCTCGACCTCTACCCGGGCCCTGGTGCCGTCCGCAAGCAACGGCGGCTGTTCTAGGCAGTGTGGGCAAGCGGGATACCTGAACATCGAGTAAGGAGCTTGTGCAAGATCGACATCTCCGTCCGGGTTGATCTTGAGTCCTCTACGCCGCTGTTCCTCCGGGTTGTTCGTGTCCAGGGCCCCCGACTCGACCACTTCCGCCAAGAACTCAGCCCAGGCCGGATTGAGGGTCTCCAATGACTTCTGGAAGTCCTCCCGCGGTAACTGCCGCCGACAACTGACGCAGACCACAGCCCTAAGATAGCCGTGAAGCTCAACCGTAGGCAGCTCCGGATGGGCAATGGAGTGAAAGGAGTCGACGTTTTGCGTCACGACAGAGCTGATGTAGCCCTTCTTTCCCAGATCCCTGATTGCCCAGTGCGTTGTGTTCGGTTTGGCCTTCACCAGACCGGGCCATCCGACGAAGCTTCGGGCCCAGTATCTCTTGCGCGCCTCATGTTTGGTCAAAAACTCGTGGTAGTAAATTGGCCTGTATGACTTGTTTCTCGTGTAGATGCCATTCTCTCCCCGGTAATCCGATAGCCCAGACGCCACCGATATTCCAGCGCCGGTCAGGAGGACGGTCTGTGAATTTCTGCCAACATCGATTCCTCTGAGGAGAGGGGAGGGGGGAGCCGAGAAGAAGGCCAGGAGAGCGTCAATTGCTCCCGATACTGTGTCTGCGTTTGGGGGAACAATGAATCCTGTGGGTAGAGGACCCCTGAAAGGGATCCTGATCGCAGCGGCCGCCATGGAAAGGCATCGTCACTCCCCGCGGGTGGTCAGGTGGAGATGGTAGACAACGACGAAGTGAAGGGTCAAGAAGGGAAATTTGGTTTGGGACAGCGCGACAGCGGTCCGCTTGGATATCACACCCTGTAGGTGGTGCATTCGAGGTGCCTGCCGTATCAGACGGAGGGCTTTGTGTATCGAGAACGATTGTGTCGGCTACCGTTGACTGTGGGCTGCCGCCTCAGCAGTCGTGGCGCATGCCGCGTCAGGCACTGGATTGGCACTGCGACACAGACTGTTAGTAATTTAGAGACGGTGGTTTGATGGCGGACAAAGGCAGCGCGACCTTGGGGACATAGCCAGGCAAGCTGCTTGGCGGGCGTGCCGCCGAGCTCCGGAGTCAGCGCACGTCGGGACGCGATCCAGCGGGCTCTGGTTCAGCAGCAGCGCAGAGAAGAGCAGACAGGCGGCCAGGAGCCGGCCTCGACCTGCATCCAACACCTCTGCGACCGGCGCTGGCAATGGGCACCCACACCTGCTGCAAGATCCTCACGAACACTCTGTCCTCGTCGGTCTCTCCAGCCCCTGATCGCTCGTGTGCCTGGTCCCCAGTGGTGCGTCGCCCTGATGCCGCTGACGCAGCCCCTGCGGTGCAGGAGCCGTCTACAGCCAGCCCTCCGCTGCCTCGTCCTCCTTAAGCAGCTCTCCAGCATCCCCGGTCCCCGCGGGCCAGCCCAGCGGCGTGTCTTTGTCTCGCATACGCGCTGTCACGGTCGTCCAGGCCATAAATTCCTCCAGGCCCTCCCGCTCCCCTCCTCCAATGTCCCTACTCACACCGCGCGCCCGTTGACAGTCGTTCCACTCATGGCAGCACAGACAAGAGGTCACGCGGGCCACGGCCACGGCCACCATCATCACCACCACCATAATAATATCTACCTGATCTCCCAGAACAAGAATGACGCCGGCGTGCGGATCACACGAATCGGTCTGTTCGTCAACCTGGCAATGGCAATCGGGAAGTTCATCGGGGGTTACGTCTTCCATTCCCAGGCCCTGGTGGCAGACGCGTACCATGCGCTTACAGATCTCGTCTCCGACTTCATGACGCTGGGAACCGTTTCATGGTCCCTCAAGCCCCCATCGGAGAGGTTTCCCAACGGTTACGGCAAGGTTGAGAGCATTGGCGCTTTGGGAGTCAGCGGCCTCCTGCTCTGCGGTGGGGTGTTCATGGGTCTGAATGCAGGAGAGGTTCTCCTCAATCAGTTCTTTCCCGAGGCAGCGGAGGTCATTGCTCATTCAGGGCTGCTGGGACACGGTCATTCCCATGGACACAGCCATGGGGTTGAAGCTCTGGGACCCAACATCAATGCGGCGTGGCTTGCGGCAGGATCAATCGTGATTAAAGAATGGCTTTACCGTGCTAGTAAGTGCCTCTGTTCTTCCCTGTACATCCCAATCTTGAGACTGATTCTTGTCATTGTCATCTGCAGCCATGAACATCGCAAATGAACGCAAGTCCTCGGTGCTGGCCTCGAACGCTGTTCACCATCGCATTGACTCTCTCACAAGCTTCGTTGCGCTGCTGACGATCGGTGGCACTCACATATTCACGGACGCTTCCTGGTTGGATCCAGTCGGTGGGCTGGTGATTTCTCTCATGGTCATCAAAGCGGGTTGGAGCAACACGGTGACTTCCCTGATGGAGCTAGCGGATACTACTGTAGATGACGAAATCAAAGCGTCCGTGCGGAAGGCAGCTTCCAGAGTGCTGGCCGGAGGTTCGAGCAATCCAGAAGTCGAGATTCGAGACATTCGAGGTATGAAATCTGGCCAGAACTACCTCATTGAGGTCGAATTGGCTGTGCCAGGCTCCTGGTCCGTCAGCCGCTCTCGTCAGGTTGAAGAAGCCGTACGAGAAGGCATCGGTGCCCATGTCCGGGGCGTGAAGCGCGTGAAGATACGATTCGTGCCTCACGAGGAGAGGGATGTCGACTTTACGGAAGAGTTCATCCCGCCCGAGGTCAGCGCACGAGCGCTTGCAACCCCTGAACCCAAAGATAGCGATGAAGCAGACCATGATCATAATCACACCCATGATCACGATAACCATTCGCATGATGACCATTCGCACGAGCATGGCGCGCATAAGAGGCGTTGAGGCGTCTTGTTTTAGTCGCATCCTTTTCTATTTGCACGGGGAGCGCAATTTCGAGACTTCGCCAGAAAAGATACACGACAGCTGTTTTCTCTAGTGCTCAAACCCTAGATACTACGATACCCTTGGATGAAAATCGAGGATCTTTTAGGATCGTCGGTGCTGGAACATGGATGGACCGAAGGCGAAAGGCCAGGGGAGCAATGCTTGCTGGCAGAGGTGCTGCCACTGATGAGACGCCCATTGACTCCAGGAGTCCAAAGGTATGGACGGTTCTGGATCGCGGCCATAGCTTTACTAAGACGTGTCTGCTCTTCTGTGATATTGTGGGTAAGAGCTATATAGATTCTTGACCCCGGTGCGATTAACCGGTCCTCTTTTCACCGAATAGAGAGCATTTACCATGAACTCTTTGATAAGTCTTTGTATTAGTGATAGACCAGATGTCCGATGTGTGTAAAACTGGAGCAAAAAGCACTTTTTCATCCAAACACAGGAAAACTTTGTGTTGTATGTGTGCACGTACGTACTGTACATCTTGTGTTCTGGCTCGACAAGATTTAGTCTACCAACAAGGATGGGGCTGTGAATGGAAGTACTGGGCATCTGTTCGCCAGCTTATAAACACAATTACTTTGTGTACAGTCTATTTGCGTAGTGTACTCCATACTTCGTATACATAGTACTCCGGATCTTAAAGTGCGGCGACCGGTGGACTTTCCCATATTCCGGCTAAATTCGCCCGCCATAACAGTGGGGCACGATGTCTCTTACATCACCGCAGGGACAAGGTACTACTGTAGTACTCCATACATCACAGCACAGTTCACAAGGAACGCCGCCCCTGCAGGTCTCGAAGATTTGCATCATCACCGGTGCATTGTTTGTGGGTTCCAAGCACGTGGCGCTAGCTTCGGTAGCTATCGATTATCTTGTTTTCATCTGTACTCTGCGCGCTCATGGTCGCGAACGGGGAGCTCCGTAGTCTTTTTACCGACCATAAACGCGGAGGATAAATTAAGCGTCAGGTGCCAGATTGAAAGGACTGGCTACGCCATCTGACATTGGAACAGAAGTATTTTAGCCAGTGGATCGCGGTTTCTATTTATTCCTCTTCTTCGTCGCATTATTATATATTGTTCTAGATTCCCTTTCCTCCTCGTTTCCTCCTCCCTCCTACCCCTCCCCCTCTTCCACTCACCACTTCGCTCCACTGCTGAATTGGGTAGACGGGCAACGCCAACGCGACAATGGCGTCCCAAGGCCCGCTGTACATCGGGTTCGACCTCTCGACGCAACAGCTCAAGGGCCTGGTCGTTACCTCGGAGCTGAAGGTCGTCCACGTCGCCAAGTTCGACTTCGACGCCGACTCGCGGGGGTTCAACGTCAAGAAGGGCGTGCTGACCAATGAGGCGGAGCACGAGGTCTTTGCGCCCGTCGCCATGTGGCTGCAGGCGCTGGACGGCGTGCTGGGCATGCTGAAGGCACAAGGGCTGGATTTCAGTCGCGTCAAGGGCATCAGCGGCGCCGGGCAGCAGCACGGTAGCGTCTACTGGAGCGAGGACGCGGAGAGGTTGCTCAAGAGTCTGGATAAGGACAAGACGTTGGAGGAGCAGCTGCAGGGGGCCTTCTCCCATCCGTACAGCCCCAATTGGCAGGATGCGAGTACGCAGGCTGAATGCGACGAGTTTGATGCCTTTCTGGGGAGCCCGGAGGAGCTGGCTCAGGTGACGGGGAGCAAAGCTCATCATGTAAGACCCAGTTATACTGTTAGAGTTTACAGAAACCGTACTGACGGCGTTATTTACTACTCTAGAGATTCACGGGTCCTCAGATTCTTCGATTCCAGCGGAAATACCCAGAGGCATACAAGAAGACATCGCGGATCTCGTTGGTGTCTTCCTTTCTGGCCTCCCTCTTCCTGGGCCGGATAGCGCCGCTCGATATCTCAGACGTCTGCGGAATGAACTTGTGGAACATCAAGAACGGAACCTTCGACGATCGTCTGCTGGAGCTGTGCGCTGGCGAATTCGGCGTCGCGGACCTGAAGCGGAAGCTGGGAGACGTACCACCCGACGGAGGCATGCACCTGGGCAAGATCGATAGGTATTTCGTCGAGCGGTACAACTTCAGTCCGGACTGTACGATCATTCCGTCTACCGGTGACAACCCGGCGACCATTCTGGCCCTACCTCTGAGACCGTCGGATGCGATGGTCTCCCTGGGCACCTCGACTACCTTCCTCATGTCGACTCCGCACTATAAGCCCGACCCATCCACTCACTTCTTCAACCACCCGACCACGTCCGGACTGTACATGTTTATGCTCTGCTACAAGAACGGAGGTCTTGCCCGTGAGCAGGTCCGCGATGCCATTGACGAGAAACTGGGCAAGCAGGATCCCGCGGCCCCGTGGGCCAACTTCGACAAGGCCATGCTGCAGACGCCGGCGATGGGCCAGAAGACAGACTCGGATCCCATGAAAATGGGCCTCTTCTTCCCGAGGCCGGAGATCGTGCCGAACGTGCGCGCCGGGCAGTGGCGGTTCACCTACGACCCTAATGACAAAACCTTGAAGGAGACCACCGAAGGCTGGGATCAGCCTCTGGACGAGGCGCGCGCCATCGTCGAGAGCCAGATGCTCTCCCTCCGTCTGCGGTCGCGCGGACTGACCCAGAGTCCCGCAGAAGGTATCCCGCCTCAGCCCAAGAGGGTGTACCTCGTGGGCGGCGGCTCGAGAAATAAGGCGATCGCCAAGGTCGCTGGAGAAATCCTCGGCGGAGTGGACGGCGTGTACAAGCTGGACGTCGGGGAGAATGCCTGCGCTCTGGGCGCGGCTTACAAGGCGGTCTGGGCCATCGAGCGGAAACCGGGCCAGACGTTTGAGGACCTGATCGGCCAGCGGTGGAAGGAGGACGAGTTCATCGAGAAGATCGCGGATGGCTACCTGAAGGACGTCTTTGAGAAGTACGGCAAGGCACTCGAGGGGTTCGAGAAGATGGAGAAGCAGGTCCTGGAGCAGGAAGCGGCATGCAGGGTAAAGCATAATTAATCCGTTAATGCGCTCCATGAATGAAGCCACGACATGATCTATTAGATATTCTTTTTCTCTTTTTTTGGATATACTATCACTCTTCTTGGGATGTGTCCTTTGCGAACTGGAGTCTATGCATGCGGAGTACATACACTAGTATGCACGACCATCAGTGCGGTTTAGACATGGTTTGATTTAGCCGGAAGTTTTCAAAGAGTAGTTTACCAAACAGCGAAGCATTGATGGATGTCAGATGGGACTAAGTCCTGGTTGAAAACAAATAGATTTAATCCACAGCAGAGCGTGCGATGTATGAGTTGTTTAACTACAGGTACCTCGCAATAGTAATTACCTTGTGCGGTACATCTATAATAATGTGGCGTCGGGGCTCGGGCCCGGGCACGTCCCCCGTTGCCCTTTTCGGCCGCCGCCCAAAGGTGCGGGCGCCAAGGCAATTTCCACAAAACACAACGGGTTCGCCTTCTCCCGCGACGGCAATATTATACCTATACTGTCACCAGGTTTAGACGTCTGAAAAACCAATATATTATTTTCGTTCAGATAGTGAGTTTTTTATCTCCCGGCAAGGCATTTCTCCCGGCTTGCTGGGGCTAACTTGTAGCCTTTTTTATGACAGCACCGACCACCGCCCGAAAACTACACTACAGTACCATGGCTTGATGACTGACCGATCGATGATATGACCCTCCACATTTAATTTTCAACAAGCAACACTCGTCACACGAAAGCAACCCTTCCCGCACGTCCAAGTCTCCTATAGCCTTCAGAGTCGTACAGACTCGGAAGGCAGCCCGGCCGGTCAAAAGATGGAGGAACAGGTAAAGATTTTATCTGCCCCCCAATTTACTGATTATGCACCGCACTCAAAACCCCACCCCTCGATACCCGTGCCCCTCGCAACGAGTCCAACAGATCTGACCAGAACGCCTCCTCGCACAGGTAGCCAACGCCATAGAAATCGCCTGGAATCCTTCCTCGGACCAAGCCCTCAAAGCGCAAGCCTTCGATTACCTCAACCAGCTCCGTACCGATCCTTCGGGTTGGCAGGTCTGCCTCGCGATCTTTACCAAAACTCCACAACACACCGAGGTCGTACGGCATGTGGCGCTCGAGGTGGTCAACAGCGCGGCTCAGGCCGGCGTGGTTGACCTTCAAGGTCTAGGGTTCGTCAAGGACAGCCTGATGTCGTACCTCCGCCAGGTGTACGTGCAAGATGGAGCCGCCAGTCCTGACCCTCCCAATATCCAGAACAAGATCGCGCAGATCATAACCTACCTCTTCTCTGCTCTCTACGCAAGCGGCTGGGAGACCTTCTTCGACGACCTCTTGAGCCTGACGTACAAGACGCCCTCCGCCACTATGCGGGACAATCCCCTCGGCATCATATTTTACCTCCGAGTCATAAATTCCGTGCACGATGAGATCGGAGATGTCCTGGTGTCGAGGTCCCGCGCGGAGCAGGACAAGGCGAACACTCTTAAGGACCTGATTAGGCAGAGGGACGTGCAGAAGATCGCCAACTCTTGGCAGGAGATATTGTCGCAGTGGCGGGATGGGAACGATGCGATTGTGGAAATGTGCCTGAAAGCCGTCGGTAGCTGGGTCAGCTGGATCGACATTGGCCTAGTTGTGAACCAGACCATGCTTGATCTCCTGTTCCAGCAGCTTGGTCGGGTACAAAAAGCGGAACTCAGAGAAGGGGAGGAGAAAGTGCGAGATGCAGCGGTCGACGTGTTCACCGAGATCGTAGGCAAAAAGATGAAGATGGAGGATAAGATCGATATGATTATCTTCCTGAACCTGGAGAGCATCGTGGCTCAGCTGTCAAACAGCCCTCCGCTGCGCGATAATAGGTTTACCTTCAAGTATGATACTGACCTGGCGGAGACTGTCGCCAAGCTAGTCAATATTACCGTCATTGATATTGTCAAGGCATTGGACAATGAGTCTACCAGTGCTCCGGCACGCGAAAAGGCCAACACACTCCTCCAAGCCTTCCTTCCGCACATACTTCGGTACTTCTCCGATGAATATGACGAGATCTGCTCCACCGTTATTCCGTGCGTGAACGATCTGCTGTCCTATTGCAGAAAAGTATCAAAGGCGAACCCAGCGCTGGCTGCTCAGCACTCTTCGATGCTGCTCCCGATCCTGAAAGCCATCATCGCGAAGATGAGATACGATGAGACATCTACATGGGGTGGAGAAGATGATCAGACGGACGAAGCGGAGTTCCAGGAGCTCCGCAAACGGCTGGGTATCCTTCAGCAGATCATCGCTGCCGCAAATGAGCAGTTGTATATTGATGCCATTTCGGAGGTTGTGGGAACCACGTTCGAGAACCTCAGACAGTCCGGGGCCCAGTTGGATTGGCGTGATCTCGACTTGGCCTTGCACGAAATGTTTTTGTTTGGTGACCTTGCTTTCCGATCTGGCGGCCTTTACTTCAAGGGCAAGCCAAAGAACCCTGCTGCGGAAAGGTTAGTCGAGATGATGCAGAGGATGGTTGAATCAGGTAGGTGCACAGAACATGCATGGATACTTGGAGAAAGCTCTACCGGCTAACTTTCTATAGATATAAGATCCTTTACCCATCCGGCTACGCAGCTCCAGTATATGGAGATTTGCGTGCGCTACAGTTCTTTCTTCGAACACCACACTCATCTCATCCCGGGAGTCTTGGAGAACTTCCTCCAACTTGTTCATCACCCTGTCAAGAGAGTCAGGACTAGATCATGGTACCTGTTTCAGCGTTTGGTGAAGCTCCTCAAGCCCCACATCGGCAACGTTGCGCAGACGGTCATTGAAGCCCTTGGCGACTTGCTCGTCATCCAAGCTGAAGTGCCCGAGGACGGAGCAGATGGCGATGACATGTCTTCAGAAGACCATGAAGCGTCGGCCGATGCCGTCTTCAACAGCCAACTCTATCTCTTCGAGGCGGTCGGGATCATCTGCTCGACTGCCGTCGTGCCACCTGAGAAGCAGGTTCTGTACGCACAGTCAGTGATGAACCCCATCTTCTTAGACATGGAGAAAAACCTGGGCGCCGCGAAGTCGAATGATGAAAGGGCATTGCTGCAGATGCACCATGACATTATGGCTCTTGGGACACTCGCAAGGGGTTTCTCGGACTGGATGCCTGGCTCAAGCACGCCTGCGACTCCACCAGCACCAGAAGTGTCTGAAGCCTTTGGTCAGGTATCGGAAGCGACCCTCGTCGCACTGGAGTCGCTGAAGACCTCTTTCAATGTCCGGACGGCAGCGAGATTCGCATTCTCAAGACTTATCGGAGTCCTTGGCTCGCGAATCCTTCCGCAGTTACCAAGGTGGATTGATGGGCTTCTTACTCAAACCTCATCGAAAGATGAGATGGCTCTGTTCTTGAGGCTGCTTGATCAAGTGATCTTCGGCTTCAAGGGCGAAATATACGGCATTCTTGATACGCTTCTGACCCCCTTCCTTCAGCGTGTCTTTGCGGGCATCGCACGTCCCACGACTGGCACAGATGACGAGATTCAGCTGGCAGAGCTCAAACGGGAGTATGTGAACTTCCTGCTTGCTGTGTTGAACAATGATCTTGGCTCCGTCATCGTCAGTCAAAGTAAGTATCTGATCCTCTATCGATCTCTACCGTTACCATGACTAATACGTATTGTCAGCGAACCAACCAATTTTCGAAACTGTGATCTCTACGATTGAGCACTTTGCGAAGGATGTCGAGGACTACACTACCGCAAAGATGGCCTTCCTGGTTCTTTCGAAAATGGCTACTGCCTGGGGTGGTCCTGACATTGCTCCAGACCCATCGAACGGCGTGACTACCCCTCAGCCAGCTCTGCCAGGGTTCAGCCAATTCATGATCACGCGCTTTTCACCGCTCTGCTGGGCGCTGCCCACCACGCCTACTTTCAACCCGAAGGATGCACAGGCGAGGCAGGTCCTTGCTGAAGCCGGAGGATTGCAGCGAACTATCTATGCTAAAACAGGCGCGGAATATATCGAGTACCTTCGTACCCAAGAGCTACCGGGTATGGGAATGGGTGCAGATCTCATCGGAGAGTATTTGAATGCTTTGGGGCGGCTAGACATGAAAGGTTTCCGGCAATTTTTCCAGGTTTGTTTCACCTGCCTCCTTCCATCGACCATTGATAGATGCTAACTAGTCATTAGTCATTTATTCAACGGTTGAGCGCATGATACCACATGATTTACGCTCCCTCTTGTCTCCTTCCAATCTACGCCGTCCAGTCTTTTTCTCTTCACATTTTTTACCTTAGATTCCCCCTGTTTTTCTTGATGAGCTATTCCCCATCTGATGTGTCACGTTGGCCCTCTCCCTTATGCCTCTTTCTTAGCTCCCATTTTTTTCCTATGCCTTTAACTTCTAAAAACGTACATAGTTTTGTGTGATGCATTTTTTTGTTGCATTCTCGGGCGTTCATCCATATACAGAGCATTTTGTCGCAACGGCCTTAGGCATTTTGAGTGAGGATGTGTAGTTGAAGGGTGTTCCAGCGGAACCCATTAAAAAAGCAAAAAAAGGAAGACTTGATCTGGACGAATGAAAAAAGGATTAGCTGGATCCGGAAATTTGGTAAGGAACTATGGAAGAAAGTCGGTTGAATCTCATGCAACCGTCGAAGGTAAGATCTTTGTAACGTTTTTTGAATGGGTACGACTTGAGGATAGATACATGGACCATGGATGGCCGCGCGGTGGATCGAGGGATAGGTCATGACGGGGCATCAGGACTCAGATGGAATAAGATAAGGGCGGCCGCAATGAATTTCTTTTACTATATACCTGACTACGTACACCGTTCGACTTGCCCCCTTTCCTATCCTATAAACAGGGAAGAGCCAAGAAGGGCTCTGGCTAGTAGATAGAGTAGGAAAATGAATGGAATAGGTAGGCATGTTGCAGTTACAGACCGACTTTGCATTGTATGTACGTGGGGTGATGCTTCGTGCTCTTCCTATTCTTCATGATCGAATATTATTGGGCTATTACTTGTCTTGTCATGGTGTCATACATAACTTCGACAGTCAGCTGATTCTTGATATTGAGATGTTTCTTTTTGTGCTGTAGCTGAACTGAACGAAGCAATTTTCCTTTGTGGAGGTGACGATTTAATAGATTGGTAGTATCTGATCTACTCTGATGTTGACGTTGACACTGTTTATCGTCATGCATCATGTCAACAACAGATGTGGATGCCCACAATGACAGCACCAACAAAAAACAACATACTTTGGCAAACAAGGTCAGATCAGATGAATATCTTATCCATATTATATATATATATCTCCGATCTCGACTAGACTTGATACCCCACCTCTGATGTTCACCCACCTTCTCATTTTCCCATTCGCTGTCAAGTGCTGCCTTCGCGAAAAGTCCGGAAAAGATTTTTTTTTCTCTAATCTTCTCTACTATATCAATCACATTAGGATAGAATTAAGTACATGCGGCCATAGGGTGTGGAAAACAGGGCTTCCCGTCCGCTCAGCCGTACTTAA
>Ga0008109_10000745_pt1 | contig 14161 bp, 8 predicted proteins | sample HigsolmetaGSP18D_FD_59306 | JGI IMG/M metagenome (GOLD analysis project Ga0008109, IMG submission 59306) | High solid enriched microbial communities from the Joint BioEnergy Institute, USA - SP1-8-D | ecosystem: Engineered > Bioreactor > SSF (Solid state fermentation) > Aerobic > Biomass ...
CCCCCCCCCGCTTCCCAACCTCCTGGAGTGCAGGGTGGAATGGATGGAAGACATCCCTCTATTCCATTCTGAGGCAGGTAAAATGATACACATCCAGTTCAAATATCTGTGGATGGCAGCCAGTGTACTTACTCTCCGTACAAGGATATGAAACAAACTCAGCATCTGACAGCGCCTGAGACCATTCTCTTTCCTTTTTCTCTCTCTCTCTCTGCAGGTCACAGACAGGGTCCACTATTCTACATGTCACTACTGAGCCTTTTTCTTGTGCCTCTTGAATGTGGCCAGTCACAGTTGATTCATCTCAACTTAAAAGTACATGCAAAGAATAGCACAAGATGGTTTCAAACGCCTTATCTCTCAACGTTGTCCATCCATACTATACCTCTTTCTGGGCCTCGAGACTTTTTTTTCATCGGTAGCTCAGGCACAGCCTACATTATTCTTGATCCACAAATGAGAAGAAGAAGAAGAAGACGCACACAGCGCTTCTGGAGGAGTTATTACTAGGCGTAAACGCGAGATCACCCACCTCCGGTAAGTCCAGAGTCCGCGGCGATAAGTGGAGGACACAGAGCACCGACCGAGCGTCTGGGAGTCTTCGAGACCGGGACGGTCGGCGATGAGGGGGCTTAACTCCGGGCGGCGGTGGAGGCTCCGCGAGGTCCGACAATTGTGTTTTCCCGATCGGGCAGACGAGACGGATGCGATTGGAGAGCGTTCGGCTGCGGCGATGCAATCGGAAACTGCAATATCTGGGAGATGTCCGCCATGGAGGTATAAAAGGGCCCTCTCTACGGCGTCTGTCGAGAACACTGTCCTCTCTGTCGATCCAGCACTTGCATCGCAGACAGCAGACTTCACAATGCCCACTCTGGCCGGGAAGGCGGTCGGCCCCACGGGCTTTGGCCTGATGCGTGCGTCCCCGCGTCTGCAGACAGGAAGCAAAGGCTGACGGATACAGGCATGACATGGAACCCCAACCCGCCGCCCGAGGAGACGTGCTTCGAGAGCCTCGACACGGCGCTCGCGCTGGGCGCCAACTTCTGGAACGCGGGCGAGCTGTACGGCACGCCCGAGCGCAACTCGATGCACCTGCTGCACAACTACTTCGCGCGGCACCCCGACAGGGCGGACCAGGTGGTGCTCAGCGTCAAGGGCGGCCTCAAGCGCGGCGAGCTCACGCCCGACGGCTCCGAGGCCAACATCCGCCGCAGCGTCGACGAGTGCCTGCGCGTGCTGGGCGGCACCAAGAGCATCGACATCTTCCAGTGCGCGCGGCAGGACCCCAACACCACCGTCGAGCAGACGGTGACCATCCTGGCGCAGCTGGTGCGCGAGGGCAAGATCAAGGCCATCGGGCTGAGCGAGGTCGACGCGGAGACCATCCGACGGGCGTACGTTCTTGCCTCGGTTTACGGCTAGACAACCAGCATTACTGACTACGACAGGCACAAGGTCCACCCCATCGCCGCCGTCGAGGTCGAGCTGTCGCTCTGGGCGACCGACATCCTGCACAACGGCGTCGCCAAGACCTGCGCCGAGCTGGGCATCCCCGTCGTGGCCTACTCGCCGCTGGGCCGCGGCGTGCTGACGGGCTCCATCACCAAGTTCAGCGACATCCCCGAGGGCGACTTCCGCCGGCTGCTGCCCAAGTACCAGGAGGGCACCCTGCAGAGGAACCTCCGGCTGGTCGACGCCATCAAGCCGGTCGCGGAGCGCAAGGGCATCACCCCGGGTCAGCTCGCGCTGGCCTGGATCAGGACGCTGAGCGACAGGCCCGGCATGCCGACCATCATCCCGATCCCCGGCGGCACCACCAGCGACAAGGTCGTCCAGAACACCAAGGACGTGCCGCTGCTGTCCGACGAGGAGATGGAGGAGATCGATGCCATCCTGAAGGAGCACGAGATCGTCGGGTCGCGGTACTGAAGGCTCTTATTGTCCAGCAGCGAGTGGATGACACTGTCCAATACCAGATGCTATGGATGATACTGCATACAATGTGTGTAGGATGAATGGGTCAATGTACGAGACAACAGAACCCCTACAGCAGAACTCCTGCTGGGAAGACCAGTTAGCCAGTGCTCCATAGTCCGTAGATGCGGCTGCGGCTGCAAGAGGTGTGAAGATGTTCACAATCAGCTCAAGTGTAGAAGCGTCAACATCCAATTTCACAGGATAGGAAATTGTCCGTATTGCAGAATTCTCGCTTTAGTCATCACGGAACGGAGAGAGAGAGTCCTGCAAAGAAAGACGGACTTACCACACTTCCCCAGGAGTCTGCCGTATATGTTTGCTGTGTGCTGTCCGCGCAAGGATGCCCTCCCGTGCATCATGGAGACGGTGGGAGAAGAGGAAAAAGAGGAGAAACGCGCGCTTTTGTGCTGCAGATCACGTGCCGTGCCGGTCCTCAACGCCTGCTCCAACACCGACGCGACCTCGATCTCGAGCTCGTTCACTCCTGCACATCTCGTTCCCTTCCACCCGCACGACCGCAGCCATGGCCGAGTCGCCCGGCTCTCCGCTCTCGTCCATCGCCTCGGACGACCTCACCGAGGACACCAGGCTCAACGTGCCGCCCTCGAAGCGCCGCCGCACCGCCTGGGACCGCCACACTCCCGTCTCGTCGGCCCACGAGGACATGCCGCCCACGTCGCCCTCGACCACCATCTCGTCCGACACCTCGGGCGACATCCCCAACTCCCCATCCACCGCCGCGCTCCTCGGCAGCACCGCCCAGGACGACGACTACAGCGGCCAGGCCGCCGACCAGGTCACCGTCTGCCGCTGGGAGGGCTGCACCGCCGGCGACCTGGGCAACATGGACGCGCTCGTCGAGCACATCCACAACGAGCACATCGGCATCCGCCAGAAGAAGTACTCGTGCGAGTGGATCGACTGCAGCCGCAAGGGCCAGACGCACGCCAGCGGCTACGCCCTGCGCGCCCACATGCGCAGCCATACCCGGGAGAAGCCCTTCTACTGCGCGCTGCCGGGTGGGTGGACTCCTCAGTTGTCAATTGTCGGTGGACTGAACCGGTGAGCGCGACTAACCCATGACTCCAGAATGTGACCGCAGCTTCACCCGCTCCGACGCGCTCGCGAAGCACATGCGGACCGTCCACGAGACAGAAGCTCTCCGCCCGTCAGACCCCGTCCCGAAACACCACAACCCCCCTCTGTCCGCCTTGGCGACCCCGGCCGGCAAGCTCCAGCGCATCAAGCTGAAGCTGTCCGGCCCGCCCAAGGACGAAGCCGACCAGTACGGCGGCGGCGACACCACCACCACCACCGTCAACGAGGACGGCACCGAGGCCGAAGACCCCGACGCCCTCGTCCCCGAGTACGGCCCGGAGCTGGGCTTCGACGAGCACGAGCTCTCCCTCCGCCCCTACGACCTGTACCGCCTGCTCCGCCGCCAGATCCACTGGGCGGAGCAGGAGAGCGCGCGGCTGCGCCGCGAGTGGGAGACGATCGAGCCGCAGCGCAAGCGCGCGTGGCGGGAGAAGGAGGCCATCTTCGACGACCTGATCGAGGCCGAGGTGCGCCTGCTCAAGATCATCTCCGGCACGGAGGACCCCGTGCCGCCTGCGGGCGCGGCGGACGCTGCCAATGGGTCGGGACCGATGCCCAAGAATAATGGCGTAGCTGGCGCTGGGGGCATTGGGGTGCAAGGAGGAGACCATACCACGAATAATGCTAGTGCTAATCCTGCACCTGCCCCGGGCCCTGTCCCGGGCCCTGCGCCTGGACCTCTCCCGGCACAGGGATGATCGATCGATCCTCCAGGATTCTTATCTTTTTCTTCCCTTCTACGGAGTTCTCTGCTCTATGCTACCTTACCTGGGCGTTACGTTGAAAGGGGCTGGGCGCGCACGGTTCCGGTCGTGGTTCACGGTTCTCATGGAGTTTTTTTGCCCTCCTGTATTTCTATTTCATTCGTGGAGACGTGAACAGCAGCGGCTTTTTAGCAGGGACTGTGATTGATTGTTATTTTATTACCCTTGTGTGAGTATGTATTGTTTTTTTTTTCCATCTGAATCGGCAATTTCGAGTGGGTTTTGTCACGAGGACGGAAACGGAATGAATGGTAATCGATTTTCCCCCTTCTTTCTGTGGGAGGGTTAGTTAGTTTGACTTCATAAGAGACATGGGTTAGCACAATGCAATCACCAGTCGAGTGAGGTCAATTGAATTCAAGGACTTCCGATCTGTATCCTATCCTATCGACTATATATATATATATATGGATTTCCGTATCAGCAGCTGACTGGACTGGATAGATAGATAGTTTGTACAGTAGTTAGCTGTACAGTAGTTGTAGTAACAAACAAACAGGGGTCCGCCCCCCGCCCGTCCGGAGAGTACTTCTGTATGTACAGTACAGTACAATTACAAGTCCACAACAACAACCCTGCATGGCATGGCATGGCATGGCATGACAAGGCAAGGCAAGATGTATACTACACTGTCGACTGACTAGACCAGACCCCTGACTGAGTGAGAAGGTTGAATGAATGAAGGTTTGATCAAGGTCGAGGTCGAGGCTGAGGTTGCATCGGCACCTTGCAAGGCACGAAAGGGAAGAAGGGAGAACAGAATAAGACTGCATGCCCTGACCCTTAATGAAGGAAAGACTTGGCAAGTTCGTTTCGGTCTGCGTCGCCCAATAATGGAAAGAAGAAGGCTCTACTGTATGCAAACGGCTAGCTACACCGTGCCCAGGATATCCGATCCAAAGCAGATGGATAGATATCAGGTATCATCACGGCTACATCTACGGAGTACACGGTAGCAGAACCGTTTATTTGAACTGTTTTCCTCTCGTATTCCTCTCCACTCACTCATAGCATAGCAAAGTACATGAACTGAACTGAACATGTGGGCTGTGCAACATTCCAAATAGAAGACCCCCCTCTCTCCTGCTCCAAACCCCAACCGACTGGCCAAGTTGGCGGCGGGGACGGCCATGAAATGGGAGATAGAAACCCACAAAAAAAATAAAATCCTGACCGAGTCATAAAAAAACCAGATATGATTCTGGATGATGATGAATTTGGGGCATAAAACTCCCTTGTCCCTTTTTTTATAATCACAAAAAAATAGGGCGTTTCGCCATCAAGGCAGTGCAGGCGTACCACGAGTGGAAGTCTAAACAGGAAAAATCCAGAAAAGAAATGAAAATAACCACAAGGAACCCAGCCTCTCCAGAGCGGTTCCAAGGGGTGTATATAAAAAAAAGCCACAAGACCACCATCTCCGACGAGGGGGTCAAGGCACAAGAAATGGAACGAAATAAATAAACAGAGAGAAGAACAGATCATGCATACACCGTATATCCGCTCGCGGTAGCCGCCGGCAAACAGGAGCATCCAACCATACGCCATCGCCATGCAGATTCAAACGAACATTTGCTTTCCCAAAACCCCAACCGACGCAAAACGAAAAACAGCAAACCAAGTCAATACCCGACAGACGGACATGACTCCACCATTAGAAAAAGCAGAAAAGAACACACGATATGGCCGTGATTACAGTCCCAAAGCAGGGAGGGTATCAAACCCAGGAACAGCACGAGAAGCTTAGGCCCCGTTAGCAGGGGCATTATTATTGCTGGCTTCGGCTTCGCGATCGGCGATCACCACCCTCTCATACATTTTCTGGAGCCTTCCCACGTCTATATCCTTGTTGGGCCAGTAATTCTCCAGAACGTAGGTCCTATTCTTCTGGTCAGCAACGACAAGGCCAAAAAAAAGAAAAGAAAAGCGGAGTAGGACTTACCACAGACGCTCCCCAAGGGAAGGCACGGACTGCCCTTCCACAGTTTCCGTAATGAAGTCACCAATCTTGCGCACCAATACCCGTATCTCGGCGGCGCGCTCCGCCTTGTTCGGGTAATTTTCCTTGGTGACCATGGAGACCCGCTTCAGGTACTCCCGGATCGGCTTGAAGAGCAACCGAGATATGTCCTCCTTTCCAGAGGAGCCGTTGTCGCTGCTCTTGCGACGATGGTTGTCGTCAGCTGACCCGTCAGAGCCCTTCTTTCGGGGCTTCTCGGCCTCGGGACCAGATCTTGGCCGGGCATCGGATTGCGGAGTGCTTGGCCGCTCAACGCTGTCACGGACACCGTGGGTCTGAGAACGATGCCGCGATTTATCCGTCTCGCGAGATGCTTTGCGGGCATTCGAAGGGGCCGGGGAGGCGGAAACACTGGCGCTCGCTTCGTGACGAGCATTCGTTCCATTCTTCTTGTTATTGCGATGATGGTTCTCTACCGCTTTCTTCGCGGCGAGGCTCGTGCCATTGCTCATCTTGTCTTTCAGGACAGAAATCAGATAGTCCGCACGACGGACGAGATGGACAGCACCCGGGGACTTGGTGGACTTGTCTTCGGCCTTCATGCGTTCATTCTTCCTGTCCACACGATGCTCTTCCAGGAAGAATTTGTCATGAAGGGCCAACTCGGGATCGTCTCTGATCTGCGCCCAGGCGCCGTATCCATGACGGGCGATACCAACGCAGAGCATCCCATCCTCACGTGCTCCCCAAGAACAGCTGTAATCGGCACCCTTGGTAGCTTCTGGGATTCGGAAACTCTTTGGATCGGGGACGGAAGCGACGACTTGCCTCAGCAGGCGCATCTCACCGGGACGTTCGACAATGGTCCAGGCGTTCAACCGCTTGACACCGCGGTGATCAAAAAGAACCGCCTTCCTCTCTTTCTTGGTAGGAACCTTGCCTTCCTGTTCGAGAGCCTCCATTCTCTCGGTGTCCTCCTTGACAAGAGCCGCAGCTTTGTCGGTGATCTCTTTCAGAGCGGCTCTGACGGTCTCCCGGTCGCGGTCAATGAGTTTGGCATCTCGGAGGACCTCCTCTTCACAGTCATCCAGATCACCATATCTCAGAAACGCCCGGATCAGGTGGCGGTATTCCTTCTCAACAAGAGGTCGCTTCGGGTCCAGAGCCTGATTGGCGTCTGAGGCATCGGCCGAATCGGCGTTGACCTGCGCTCTCGCTTGGCGTTTAGCTTTGCGCTCTTCACGCCCCTCACGTCCATCGACAGGAGGATTGCGCTTCCGTGGCCGGTTCTGTTCGATCATTTCAGCGAGATAACGCTCGTCTGCTTTCCTTTTCTCTTCGGCCTTGATTTCCTCAAGTTGTTCCTTGGGGATTATGTCGTCCCAGCTAAGATCATCCACCTTGATGTCCACATAGTTGAAAGCCTTGAGAAATTCTTCACCGCCATCTGCCTGGATGCTCTCCTCCTGTTCTGTCTGGTGAAGTTCGGCGTTGGCTAGGACGGACTCAATATCGAGCTGTTCCAGCTTCTTTTGATTCCCGGTCTGCTCGAACATCTTCTGCCCACGGCGTTTAAGAATGCGAGAGATGTCCTCCGTCGCGGTAGGTTCACCCACACCGATACCGCCACGAGCTATCTTGTTCTGGATCTCCGTGGCCTCCTTGTCTGTGACGCCGCGTTGGATGGTGATGAATTCAAGAAGAAGCTTGTTGCGAGCTCTCTCCAAGACCTCCTCTTCGACAGTGTCCTTCGACACTAAGCGGTATACACTGACCGGCTTGGTCTGTCCAATGCGATGTGCTCGCGCCATTGCTTGCAGGTCAGCCTGAGGGTTCCAATCAGAGTCGAAGAGAATGACCGTGTCCGCCGTCATGAGATTGATCCCAAGACCACCTGCTCTGGTGGAGAGTATAAAGGCAAAGTCATTGCTGTCGGGAGCGTTGAAATGCTCGATGGCGAGACGGCGAGGCCCAGCTGCGATCGTTCCGTCGAGTCGCTGATAAGCGTACCCACGATACTCCATGTAGTCGCCCAGGATATCCAGCATCTTAACCATCTGACTGAATATCAAGACCCGATGGCCATCGCGCTTCAACTTCGCCAAAAGCTGATCAAGGAGCATCATCTTACCACTGGAGGTAATCAAGGCCCTCAGCACATCCTCACGGCGAGTGCTTCCCTCCAGGATCTTGGCTTCGGCGTTGGGGAACATGAACGGGTGATTGCTCGCCTTCTTCAGCTCCATCATGATATTCAAAAGTGACTGTTTGTGGCCCTTGGCACCTTCGTTCAATGCTGCATAGTTCTTGGTGAGAATATTCTTGTAGTATTCGAGCTGAATATCGGACAGTTCGACACGGATGATCTTTTCAATCTTCGGAGGAAGATCGGTCTCAACCTTGGACTTGGTACGACGGAGCATGAACGGCTGGATGGCTTTGGTGAGTTCAGCAAGCTTCTGGGAAGCGGCCTCCGAGTTGAGATCCATGTCCGCGTCGATCTCAACGAGACCGGGATTCAAGAAGTCCATCAAGGCAGAAAGTTCAGCCAGATTGTTTTGGATGGGGGTGCCGGTGATGAGAAGTCTAGCAGGTGCCTTGAACTCAAGCAGCTTGGCGTAAAGCTGAGAGTCACGGTTCTTAAGCCGGTGCGCCTCATCAACCGCAAGGAACTGCCACTTGAACTGACTCAGAAATGACGAGTCCAGCAGTACATACTCATAAGTAGTCAGTAGAACGTTGAACTTGGGCTTCTTTGGATTGCCGTCAATCATCAGTTCGTATTCTCTGATGACACTCCGGGATGCTTCATTCCCGTTGTAGACGACATAGTTGAGATCAGGCGTCCAGTGGTCAAAGGTCTCGGCCCAAGAGGGCATGGTAGAGAGGGGAACGACGACGATGAAGGGGCCCTGCTGATGCCTCACATGGCGCAGCCAGCTGATAAAGGCGACAGTCTGGACTGTCTTCCCAAGACCCATTTCATCAGCAAGGACCACGTTTCGATTTCTGACCCAGTTGAAGGCCATAAAATTCAAGCCCTTGATCTGGAACTCCTTGAGTTCACCATTGTGTAGGAAGCTTGGAGTGGTTTTGATCGTCTCGAACGGTTTGCGGGTTGCTGGATTAGACTCCGCCTTGTTGGAGACTGGAGGGTGGGCGGAACGATCAAGGTATCGATCGATCTCACGTTGCGCAATCTTGCTGACAAGATCCTCACTCTCCCACGTGCAAGAGTCATAGAAGAGACGCTTCCACTTCACAAAGTACTCGGTCCCCTCCTCGCCATCGCGCATTGCAATGACTCGTTCAACCTTTTTGTAGTCCTCGATAGCTTCAATTTCGCGTTCACGATCCAAGTTCCACTTCTCTTTTTCTTCGGGAGGGATATCCTCGTCGTTTGATAATCGGATCTCTTCCGCCACGACCTTTCGAACATAATTGTCCACGCGACGAATACCTCTGCAGTTTTCGAGCGTTTCTGCTGTCTCCCAGGTTGCATGGTAATGAGATTTACCCTGCCACTTGATATAGAATTCACAGTCATGGCGACTGACATTCTCGCTCTTGGGATCGAAACCCTCCTTGAAGCGATGATTGAGAACAATGTCAATGCCGGGGCGATTATCCTCCACTGTGTTTACCCAGTAGTTTTGAGTCATATCATCAGGGTCATCCTCAAACAAGTCATCATCATCATCTTCGTTGTAATTAGCGACCCTCGAGGCGTTTCTCGTCGAGAAGCGGACTTCCGCATGTCTAGGCTCATTGTTAGACTGTGCGAGGCGGCGACGCTTTGCCTTGCTTGCACGAGCACGACTCCCTCCGTACTCGTCACTGTCGGATTCTGAATAGGAGGACTGAGTTGTTGAGCGCGAGGGGCGCTTGGAGGTTTGGTCTGAGCCAGGGCGGCGACGTCGCTTCGCACGAGGCGTAACTTCATCTGAGTCTGAGTCGGAGAGGGGTTGCTGAATTTGACGTGTTGTACGAGCTCTCGAGCTTCGTCGGAGGCCATAGAGATCAGGGTTCTGTCTCATGTATTCCGACTCGTCCCACATTGGCGATTTGCGCTTCCTGCCTCGACCAGTTCCCGGTGACGAGGATTTTTCAGAGCTAGATGGACGTTCGTCGTTCTGCTCAGCGTCCTCCATGGCAGAATCCCCATCACTGTCGACAGCACTGGGGCTCCCGGCATCATACGACTCGTCAGCGGCATCATCTTCGGCGGCAGACTCGGAGGCGGACTCGGAGGCAGCGCGAGCCTCGGAAGGATCTGACAATTCACTGTCGCTGTCTGTCATTGCCAGATCGTCATTGACGCTGGCATCATTGGTGGCAGGGGAGGGAGCGTGACCGTTAGGTAAAGCCGTCACGGAGGACGGTTCGGAGGCCGATGGGAGCACCATGCTAGTGGCTATGGATGGGAACAATCAGCATTGAAGCTCAAATCGGACGCGGACAGCGGTATAAGTAATGGGAACGTGTAGCGCAGAGGTACGCGACCCAGAAAAGACTCAATAGAGGCAGAACAGACGGTGGAATAGGGTGGGAGGGGTGGATCTGATGGACCGTGATGGATTTGAGCATGGATTGGATGGACGAAATGAAGACAGTGATGGCAGGACGAGCAGCACCGTCGGCAGAAAACAAAACGCAGACGCAGATCCGAGAGCGCCTAGGCGATCAGATTGCGTCCTCGAAATGTTCAGCGACAGGACGAGGAGTAGAGGGTAGGACGATGTCCTGGTGCTACTAGGTGGGTCGAGAGCGTGGAGAAGTACCCCAGCCGGGCACACAAGGACGCGTCTAAGGCAGCCAGAACAACAAAAGCAGAGCACTTACAGTCCATAGCCTGGTGGCCCCAAGGCGGAGGAGGTTAGAGGAGAGCAATGGTGGCAGAGGGAGGGGGAGGGGGAGGGGGAGGGTGGGTGGTGGGTGGTCGGGAGGGAAGACGGAGACCTCAGAAGGTGAGGGAGTAAGAATGGGAATGGGAAGAGTTGGAGGTTCGGCGGTGGTGGTGGTCGTCGGGCGAGCGAGTCGCAGTGACTGGCCGGGCCGGGCGGTAGGCGGCGCCTGCCTGAGCCCTCAGGCGCCGCCGCGCCCGATGCGGCTTAGCGCGCGCCCCGGACGGGCTTAGTCCGACAGTCAGGTGACTGCCAGCATGATCAGGTGACGGGTGGCCGGCCAGCGCCCTTGTGTCACGTGATATATACACAGCCACGGATGACTCAGCAGGCAGCCCGACCGAAAGCCCGGCACCAGCGCCCCTCGCCCCGCCAGCCAATCACGGCCCGCGTAATGCTGCTTTGCCGCCCGGCCCCAGGCATCCACGGCCCAGCGCGCTGGTGGCGGGCGTTCGGCCTGAGGCCTCCGCGCGGCCCTGCTCTCTCCCACAATGCCTGGCCTGCTTTTCTCTGGAGCCCCTCCTGCCCCGAGGCTGCTAAAAGCTCATCCTGCTCCGGTCCAGTCTCTTCTGGCACTTCTCAGCTTTGTTCAGCTCGGATACCCGGTCTTCTGTATCCCGCCTGCATAGCTGCAGCGGTGCCACCTGACGTTAGAGACCCCTCCGACGTTCTCGTCGATTTCCGTTTTTATATTCTTGTTCCGCAGTTGGGTCTATCTTCCTACAAACGCGCTTGGGATTGCCCACCATGTCAGACAAGCTTACGAGGTACGCATCTGCTATGATCCAGCCTTCTGATCCGCAGCACTGATGGCTCTTCTAGAGTTGCGATTGTGAACAGTGACAAGGTGTGTCCGGGTTGCCCCGCGTGTACCCCTCGCAACGATCATCCGGTGGATGTTGCTAACCCGAGTATTCCATGATAACAGTGTAAACCAAAGGTACGAGCTGAGTTCGCAACGGCGCTGAGAGCAGTGGTACTGATTTCTGAAGAAATGTCGGCAAGAGTGCAAGAAGTCTTGCCCCGTGGTCCGCACGGGGAAGCTCTGCATTGAGGTCACCCCCGACTCTAAGATCGCCTTCATCTCCGAGCGCCTCTGTATCGGATGCGGTATCTGCCCGAAGAAATGTCCATTTGGCGCCATCCATATCATCAACTTGCCCACGAACCTCGAGAGCGAGGTGACACATCGCTACTCGGCCAACAGTTTCAAGCTCCACAGGCTGCCCATGCCTCGTCCCGGCCAGGTCCTGGGTCTTGTGGGAACGAACGGTATTGGCAAGAGTACAGCTCTCAAGATCCTCAGCGGCAAGCTGAAGCCCAATCTCGGACGGTATGATAACCCTCCGGACTGGGAGGAGATCTTGAAGTATTTCCGTGGCTCCGAACTCCAGAGTATGTCTCTGTCGCGAAGTCCGATGGATCGTGGTTTCTGACACTGCTTAGACTACTTTACCAAGGTCCTGGAGGATGACCTGAAGGCCGTCGTCAAGCCACAATATGTCGACCAAATCCCCAAGGCCGTAAAGGGACCAGTCAAGACGGTCGGACCTCTCATCAAGGCTCGTGCCCAGATGGACAACATGGAACACATCATGGATGTTCTGGGTATGTCAATAGACACATCCCCCTCCCCCTTTGGCTGAGTTTCTCTGACTCTTGCGTAGAACTTAACCAGGTCAAGGACCGTGAAATTGATCTTCTTTCTGGTGGAGAGCTGCAGCGATTTGCTATCGGTCTTGTTTGCGTGCAACAGGCTGATGTGTAAGCGGTCACTGTCAACTACGAGTGTCTGTCCAACTCTAACGAAGCCATAGCTACATGTTCGACGAACCTTCTTCTTATCTAGATGTTAAGCAGCGTCTTAGTGCGGCCCGTACGATCCGAGAGCTCCTGCGGCCAGATGACTACGTTATCGTAGTCGAACACGACCTGTCTGTCCTCGACTACCTATCTGACTTCGTCTGCGTTCTGTACGGCAAACCAGCTGTGTATGGAGTAGTTACTCTTCCTGCCTCCGTCCGTGAGGGTATCAACATCTTCCTGGATGGTCACATCCCGACAGAAAACCTTCGATTTAGAGAGGAGTCCCTCACGTTCCGTATCGCGGAGGCCAGTGATGAGTTTGTCGTTGACAAGGCGCGTGCCTTCAGCTACCCTGCGATGGAGAAGACTCTCGGCAACTTCCATCTCAAGGTCGAGGCCGGAAGATTCACCGACTCAGAGATTATCGTCATGATGGGAGAGAATGGAACTGGCAAGACGACCTTCTGTAAGATGCTGGCTGGTGCAGAGAAGCCGGACGGCAATGTATCCGTCCCTCGATTGAACATCAGCATGAAGCCCCAGAAGATCACACCGAAGTTCCAAGGCACAGTGCGCCAGCTGTTCTTCAAGAAGATCAAGGCTGCTTTCCTGAACCCACAGTTTCAGACAGACGTCTATAAGCCTCTCAAGATCGATGACTTCATCGACCAGGAAGTTCAGAACCTTTCTGGTGGTGAATTGCAACGTGTCGCCATTGTCTTGGCTCTGGGTATCCCCGCGGACATTTATGTGATCGATGAACCTAGCGCTTATCTTGATTCCGAGCAGCGTATTGTCGCCGCTAGGGTCATCAAGCGCTTCATCATGCATACCAAGAAGACGGCTTTTATCGTCGAACACGACTTCATCATGGCCACCTATCTCGCTGACCGTGTCATTGTGTTCGACGGCAAGCCCTCCGTCGATGCTCGTGCTAATGCTCCCGAGTCGCTCTTGACCGGCTGTAACAAATTCCTTCAGAACTTGGACGTCACGTTCCGTCGCGACCCGAACAGCTACCGGCCACGTATCAACAAGTACCAGAGTCAGCTCGACCAGGAACAGAAGTTGAGTGGAAACTACGTAAGTTTAACAACTGATATCCGATGGTCGTTTCTCCTTGGCTGGACGCATGCTGATTGTCTCCCGAACAGTTCTTCCTGGAGGAAGAGAGCTGAAAAGGGTGTCCCAAAGAAGCATCGTCGCGATCATCACAGGCATGATGACCGCGACTCCTATAAGCGTCAAGGACGACGGCGACATCGTGGCATTAAGAAGGGCGTTTGGTTAGTCTCATTTTCCGGCGTTGGTAGAGGGTCTGGTATCCGAGCTAGACGGTGCCGTCGTTGTGCAGGTCTTCCGGAAGATGAGGCATCGGGTGGTGAGGATGACGATGAGGATGACATGACTGGGGCAGTGGTTGACCTCCTGTCACCATTTTCGCCTCTCCCCCACGTCTAGATGTCAGTCACCCATCGTCAGTGCTGTGCTACACTCGTACTCACGCCCTTGTTACCCGTGACCTCATCGACCCATCCGAGTGTCTAGTTTGGGATTCATCTGTCAGGTATTGCCACAGTTTCTCTTGTCTGTGAAACAACGGTCACGTGCTGTCAGACCAGTTCTGCATTTGGATCGGCAGGGTTGGG
>Ga0008109_10000748_pt1 | contig 14059 bp, 8 predicted proteins | sample HigsolmetaGSP18D_FD_59306 | JGI IMG/M metagenome (GOLD analysis project Ga0008109, IMG submission 59306) | High solid enriched microbial communities from the Joint BioEnergy Institute, USA - SP1-8-D | ecosystem: Engineered > Bioreactor > SSF (Solid state fermentation) > Aerobic > Biomass ...
CCCCCCCCCCCGATCCCTGTTCACAGACGTCCCAGCACCAGAGCAGACCAGCTGGTTCCTGTTGCTGCGATGTCTGATGTGCGAGATGATGTGATCGACTAACCAGTCCATAGTATCATGATTGGTATGGGTCAGAAGGACTCGTACGTCGGTGATGAGGCACAGTCGAAGCGTGGTATCTTGACCCTGAGATACCCCATCGAGCACGGTGTCGTCACCAACTGGGACGACATGGAGAAGATCTGGCACCACACTTTCTACAACGAACTGCGTGTTGCTCCTGAGGAGCACCCGGTTCTCCTGACTGAGGCTCCCATCAACCCCAAGTCCAACCGTGAGAAGATGACCCAGATCGTCTTCGAGACCTTCAACGCCCCCGCCTTCTACGTCTCCATCCAGGCCGTGCTGTCTCTGTACGCCTCCGGTCGTACCACCGGTATCGTGCTCGACTCCGGTGACGGTGTCACCCACGTCGTGCCCATCTACGAGGGTTTCGCCCTCCCACACGCCATCTCGCGTGTCGACATGGCTGGTCGTGACCTGACCGACTACCTGATGAAGATCCTCGCCGAGCGTGGTTACACCTTCTCCACCACCGCCGAGCGTGAAATCGTCCGTGACATCAAGGAGAAGCTCTGCTATGTCGCCCTCGACTTCGAGCAGGAGATCCAGACCGCTTCCCAGAGCTCCAGCCTGGAGAAGTCCTACGAGCTTCCTGACGGTCAGGTCATCACCATCGGTAACGAGCGTTTCCGTGCTCCTGAGGCTCTGTTCCAGCCTAGCGTCCTGGGTCTGGAGAGCGGTGGTATCCACGTCACCACCTTCAACTCCATCATGAAGTGTGATGTCGACGTCCGTAAGGATCTGTACGGCAACATCGTCATGGTACGTACCCTCACGTATTATCTTCAGAGCTAAGTTGAACGGCTACTCACGCTTCTACAGTCTGGTGGTACCACCATGTACCCAGGTATCTCCGACCGTATGCAGAAGGAAATCACCGCCCTTGCCCCGTCCTCCATGAAGGTTAAGATCATCGCTCCTCCTGAGCGTAAATACTCCGTCTGGATCGGTGGTTCCATTCTGGCCTCCCTGTCCACCTTCCAGCAGATGTGGATCTCGAAGCAGGAGTACGACGAGAGCGGTCCTTCGATCGTCCACCGCAAGTGCTTCTAAGGTATGGCCCACGTCGACGGATGTTTCCCGCACTATGACGGCGCTGACATCGGATTTGCCCCGCAGGTGCTTGAGACGTCTGCTCATTTCCTTCGCACGTACCTCCGTGGGGTATCAAAATGCAGGATGGTGGCTGGTAGACCTTGTCTGACTCGCAATGTCAAGGCTACAAGCTGAAGAGGGCGCAAGGTGTGGAATAGAGACGGCTATTTGGAGGATTCTTACTCTGGAGTGTCATCTGTGACGGTCGATTGATTCAGCTCGGGGAAATGAAGGGGTGTTGGAGAATAAAAGGTTTGGGTGAAGAGGCGAAGAGAGCTTTTCCTGTAGTTCTGTTCTCATACTTTCCTCCCTTTCTCTCCATTACCCCCTTCATTGTCTTTTCGAGTCCTGAATTCTAAGTGCTGTCGAGGGTTGACCTCCTGTTGAGTAAGACCCACATTTTCTCCTTGATTACCTCCTGACTATTATCCCTTTTAGTTCTTTTTTTGTTTCGCATTCTAGCAGCAGCAGCAGGTATAAAGTATCAATTTGTAGTTCGAAGTTTCCCAACCTATTTCTCTCCAAAAACACCTTTTCAGCCTCGACTTTGTAGCTACGTCTGTTCTAACTGGGTTCTCCGCGCTAGAACTGCTGCTGCTTCTAGAAAACCCCCTTAGACCGCCAAGTGTGCCTGATCTTCCAATTTTTTCTTAATCCGGTAACCGTGACGGGCCCCCCTACCGGGCCTACCGCCTGTCGCGCCATTTACTATACATAGTAATAGTTAGTAGCCCCTGGTCCTCGGGCTGCACACCCTGGAGTTAACCGGGCCGGGACCCGGGGCCGAGGCCGCCCAGATTCCAGAGCATTTCCACATTATTAAGGTTCCCGTCCAAGCTGGAGCCTCTCCAACTTCCAACCCTCCACGGATTGGAAGGACCTCCGGCCCGCGGCTCGGTCGTGTCTACTGTACAGTATGTTATGTATGGGTCATGTGATTTGTGTCGTTCCGTCTCTCCTCTGATCTGTGATCTGCTTGCGAGGGTGGAGTGTACGGAGTACTGTATGGAGAGAGCCGTCTATCTGAGATAGTATATATCGTTCATCTCTGTCTGACTGGCTGGCTGGCTGGACTCGTGCCATCATTATTATTGCATGTGAACCAGCAATAATAAATAGAATAGTAACTGAAGTGAGCAATGCAGATAGATTACTTGTGTAATTGTCGGAATTGGAAACATTCAATTCTGTTTTTAACAAACAGGCATGTTACCCTCTTTTTTTTTCTTGTCTTGCAGGTTTCCGGCCGACCTTATATTACTATGTACTCCAACAAGTTATTCATATATCATGACAAAAAGCATATGTGAACATTAAAAAAGCATCAGCATAAATTGTACTTCTTTTCTCTTACTTTCTGGCCTTTTTCATATATCTACATATCGATTTTACTTTTTTTTCAAAACAGAAGGGGGAATATTATTTTCCAGAACAGGACAACCTTGGAAAAAAAAGGTGGTGAGAGCCAGCTTAAGCATCCCACCCCTCCAATCCCTCCAACACGCACCCTTCCTCCCCTTCACCCTTTACCCGCAACTCTCCGACCTCGTACACCGTCTCCCCTTCCTTCTCCAGCACCTCCCGCACGGCGCCCTCGCACCCTTTCTCGACGACCATCACCATCCCGACACCGCAGTTGAACGCCCGCGCCATCTCCGCCGCGGAGACGTTGCCCGTCGTCTTGAGCCACCGGAACACGGGGGGCAGTTCCCACGCGGAGACCCTGATGTGCGCCGTCAGCGTGGCGGGGAGCATGCGCGGCACGTTCTCGACTAGGCCGCCGCCCGTGATGTGGGCGAGGCCTTTGATCGCGGAGCGGAAGGGGGAGGAAGAGGGGGTGGAGGAGGGGATGGTGAGGGCTTTCAGGAGCGGTTTGACGTAGATCCGGGTCGGGGTGAGGAGGGCTGCGCCGAGGGATAGAGGTTCATTCTTGGTGTTGTTGGAGGAGGATGCCGGCATGGAGAAGGGGGCCGGGTCGTGGTAGCTCAGTCCGGAGCGCTCGACGATCTTCCGGATCAGGGAGTAGCCGTTGGAGTGCGGGCCGGACGAGGCCAGGGCGAGCAGGACGTCTCCGGGCTTCATCGCCGCGGTATCCGGCAGCACGGTCCGCGCGTGCTCGCCCGCCGTGTTGATGGCGCCGACGGCGGCGCCCACAGCGTCGTAGGTGCCGTCGAGGAACAGGCCCGGCATCTCCGCCGTCTCGCCGCCCACGAGCGCGCAGCCCGCCTGCACGCAGCCGTCCGCGACGCCGGACACGAACGCCGCAGCCGTCGCGACGTCCAGCTTGCCGCACGAATAGCAATCGAGGAAGAACAGGGGCTCCGCGCCCTGGACCACCAGGTCGTTGACGTTCATCGCGACCAGGTCCACGCCCACAGTGTCATGGATCCCCATGGCGTGGGCGATCTTCAGCTTAGTGCCCACGCCGTCGATGGCGCCGATCAGCGTCGGAGAGTGCGGGTGGTAGGACGAATTGGCCTCCGCCAGCGAGAAGGCACCGCCGAAGCCGCCGATGATGGCGTCCGAACCTGGCCGTCGGGTTCGTGTTACGGACGACTTGATCCGATTGACGAGCTCGTTGCCTGCGTCGATGGAGACGCCCGCAGCGGCGTAGGTCAGGGCCTCATTGTTATTGTTATTGTTGTTCTTTGCCTTGGCTGCGTCCCGGAAGGCGCGGTGTGCGATGTCCTTGCGGTAATGCATGCCCTCGAAGTGGATCGCGGAGACGCCGACGTAGCTCTTCCGGACGGCCTCTTCCAGCGTCGAAGCCGTTGACGTCGCGGCGATAACTCGTCCGCCGGATGTCAGCAGCTGGTTGTTCTCTGCCAGCGTCGTGCCGGCGTGGAAGATCATCGTGTCCTCCGGGACCGGGTCCAGCGTGATGGGACGCCCCTTGGCGTAGGACCCCGGGTATCCTTCCGCGACGGCGATGACGGTCGCAGAGAACTTGGGCTCCACCTTGATGCTGACCCCGTCGAGCCAGTGCTCCGTGCAGGCGACCATCACTTCCGCCAGGTCGGTGTCGTCGCTCAACAGGGGTAGGAGGGTCTGGGTCTCAGGGTCTCCGCCCCGGACGTTGTATTCTAGAACTTTGGGACCGGTCTTGGTCATCATCAGACCGGTGAAAAGGATGCCGACGAAAGGGAAGCCTGTTTTTTTTGGTAATCAATTAGCATATGGGATCTACAGTCAGATAGTTTTTATTGTTATGACGTACCTTCTCTCCTCATTCCGGTTATGGTAGGCTGCACGATCGTCCGCTCGATCTCCTCCAGGACTTCTTTCGTGGCAATCAGTGTAGGCGCATAGCACCCCATTCCTCCCGTGTTTGGACCCTGATCGCCGTCAAAGACGCGCTTGTGGTCCTGCGCCGGTGGGAGGGACTTGGTCGTGTAGCCGTCGCTGAAGGTCAGAATGCTCAGCTCGTCGCCATCGAGGTATTCCTCAATAACGACTTCGTCACCAGCTGCGCCGAACTGGTGGTCAAGCATGATCTCCTTGAGAGCCCGATGGGCCTCCTCCTTTGAAGCAGGGATGATGACTCCCTTGCCCGCGGCCAGTCCGCTGGCCTTGATGACGACGTCATGGTCGATGGAGTCGAGATACTTGCGGGCGGCCTCGTAGTCCGAGAAGTTCTCGTACGCCGCAGTTGGGATGTTATGACGCTTCATGAAGTCCTTGGCGAAGGTCTTGGAGCCTTCCATGCGGGCGGCCGCCTTGGACGGGCCAAAGCATCGGATGCCGACTGTTCGCGACAGTTAACAGCATGTTCTTGGTAGATGAATACTGCGTAGTACAACCACTCGATTGATATTCTACCTACCAGCTCGGAAGTAGTCCTGAATGCCATCCACAAGGGGGGCCTCGGGACCAGGAACGACGAGGTTGACATTGTGTTTCTGCGCAAAAGCCACAAGGCCCGGGTAGTCGTCGCCCTTGACGTTGGCATTTACGATCTTGGGGGAGGCTCCCAGACCGGTGCCGCCGTTTCCAGGAGCGACGTAGACGATGTCAACTGAGGGAGACTGGCTCAGCTTCCAGGCGAGGGCGTGCTCGCGGCCGCCATTGCCGACGACGAGGATGCGCAGCCGTTCTTGGAGCATCTTCGACGCGGCGTTCTTGACTTAGATCTGGAGCTGTCAGCTGGCCGGTCTGGTTCTATGCTGAAAGCCGGATTTTTGCACAAAATTATAGGGATAGACAGGTCAACATAAAGATACAAATGGCAAGTCCCATATGCACATGAGTATCACGAGGGGCAGTCAGATTATACATCCAGACACAACTCGAAACCGTTTAAAACAACATCATAGAATTCACAGAAGGAACTCCTTTAACTATACCAAATCATAGAAGATGAAATAAAGGTAATTGGAAGGCAGAAGACAACAGCCAAGGTCGTCCGACTCGACGCGGAGGGACGCACGATTACCGATATCGTGGGGTTATCGCAACCCACAATGCCAGTGGATGGACAACACAGGGACCCAGACCAGAACTCCAAGATAAAAATAAAGCAATTATCAGATATACATCAACTCACCTCACGCGAAATCAGGATATGGAGGGCCGTCAAACGGAGATGCGTTGACGAGCAGCTCGTCCGCAGCGCGGCACCTGTAACTTTTTTTTCTCGCCGCCATCGGACGCGGTCACGTTTTCTCCGACCCCGCCGGGAGGGACCCCGCGGAGACAAACTCTCCTAACATCAAGTATACAAGTTGAGGAATACTTGAAGTCATTTTAGTCTCTAATGAGATATTTCCATAAGACCTTGATCCTTCATGTTGAGCTACGATGAGCAGCAGTCTTTGACCTGGTCTCTGCCCGGGAAGGATGCGTTGAAAGGGCTATTCCAGCAACGAGTATGCCACCTTGTACGAGGTACTGATACTGACAGTATCATTTCTATCTATCTTCATCGAGAAGAGGTTTCTAGTAGTGATTGCTGTCCCTTTTATGAGGGGCCACAGGGCTACAGATACCTACTGTGAATTCTGACCGAGCTTGGAGAACGAACTGCAAGCTCCGTATCTTATCTTGAGTGACTCTTAATATGCTCCGGCGTGAGGAAGAAAGAAAATTTTTTAGTTGGGGAGTCCGTGGCGAGTTGTCCAGAAAATCAGATGGAGCCCCCGTAGAGATAGTCTGGTTCAACCAGAGGGACTCTGGGGTACTTCAACTCGGGCAGCACCGACGGGCTGTCTGTGAGAACACCCTTGCAGGGACAAAATACCTGCAAGCGTCAGCAAGGAAGTGAGGTAACCGCTGTGTAGACTGTAACAGCGACATCATAGACGGATATATATCGCAGTACGGCAGAAGATCGGTCCACGGGTGTATCGGTGGCGGTCTGAATCGGGCAGGCGGTGAGGCACGGGCCAGGCACGCGACGCCCGACGGGGAAAGCCTGCTCCGCGCGCATCAAAAAAAGTTACGGCGAGCATCGAGACGAAGAGAAGAGCTTTCCAGCCCCCGCCCCAGCGTCGTCTCCGTCTTCTTTTTCTTTCCATCGTGCGTGCCCAGGTCCCGTTCGCTTTCTCCAGCCCTGCAGAGGATTTGTCGTCTGAATGTTACGGGTCTCTCTGCGGTCTGTCGCAGACCCAATCCGCAACCATGTCTGCCTCTCCTGCTTAGCTCTGAGGACTGCAAGTCCTGTCCGGTACCGTCGATTTTACAGCGTCGCTTCGTCTGCTCTCGAAGCTGGCGAGCATCGGCCAGTCACTGTTCCGCAGCCGCCGGAACATCTCAGAATTCGAGGGGACCCAAAGGTACGGATCGTTCATCTCCGGAAGTGACGTCTCGCGTCGTCCAAAGGCCACATACCCGATCATCCACTGATCTTGTCTCTTCCTGATTATAGGTGGACTTTCCCGAGCAGCCCGGAAAAGAGGAACCTTCAAATACACCCTCGAAACCGGATCCCCACAATCCTGGCACTCAGGCTGCGGACTCGAAGAGCGCCGACAGCCAGGCTGTCAGCTCCCAAGATGGCTCTGCCTCCCCACCCGGCTCCGAGGGGGATGCTGGGAGTGAGTCAAAGCGAGAGAAAAGGAAAAAGAGAAAGGCGGCCAGAAAGGCGGCCAAGGCTGCAAAGATAGCGGAGCAGAAGGCGAAGAAAGAAGAAATGAAAAGAATAAAAGCGATAAAAAAGGCCGCCAAAAAGGTCAGAGCTGAACTGAAGAAAGAGATCATGGAAGCAGCAGCAAAGGGAGCTGTTGTAAGTATCCTTCGGCCTAAACTTGGGATATTGGCCTACTCACTGGCTTTCAGTCAGAGGTCAGTTCCAAGTCTCCCGCTAAGAAAGACTCGGCCGCTGCGCCCTCGGACAACCCCAATTCGAGCGAAAAATTGATACATATCAAGGGTTATATAAACCGGAAATCATCTGGGACTCTCCATGCCCAGAACCTCAAGATTACTCGTGAGTGCCAACATTCCCCGAATGCATTGTGTCACTCTCAGTTCTCCGACTGATTCCATAAAGCACTGGACATTGAGACAACGACGCCACCGAGTCTCTCCTATGGGCTTGAAAGAGTCCTGTTCAAGTAAGTTTTGGTATATCCAGTTCCATCTGGACGATGCTAACAGGTTTTATTAGCCCTGGTGTCTACCACCTTCGCGATCCGCGTTCCCGTGTCTACAACTTTGATCCGTATCTGGGATCTATCATGCCCGTCACGGAGTTTGACTTTGATGCGCTGAAGAAGTACGTTACATCATCTAAAGATGAGACGCTACGGCAGATTGCCCTAAAGGAAGGCAAAAAATACGTGGGTTCGTCTTCGAGCATGACCTCGGTCCTTTCGCACTTTCACTATCTCCTGTCCGCGTGGCGAGGGGTCAACATCGACAACCTTTCTCAAGGCTTCCCCGATAAATTGCGCACCTTCACGCGCCTGTTGCGAGCTCCTGCTGCCATGTTCCTGCACTACCAGGACGGCGTTTATGCGATTGATGCGGATAAAGAGTTCGACAGCGCCAACATCCTCATGAATCTTGGCAAGTCGATGGAGAAGCTGCTCACCTTGCCGAAGGAAGAGTTCGAGCGCTATAGGAGGTCGAGCCAGAACAAGATCACGGCGGAGGAGGAGGAGGCTACCCCGGAATCCTACCATTATTCTACGCAGGGTGATTTCGTAATGCGATCTCAGCTCGATGCTTACGACCCCCGGCTCCCGGGGACCGGTATGTTCGACTTGAAGACGCGAGCCGTCGTGTCCATTCGAATGGACGCAAAGAACTTCGAGCATGGATTGGGTTATGAGATCAAAAGTCGATTTGGCGGTTTCGAATCATACGAGCGCGAGTTTTTCGATATGATCAGGGCTGCATTCCTCAAATACTCCTTGCAAGTGCGAGTGGGCCGCATGGATGGGATCTTCGTGGCGTTCCACAACATCGAACGTATCTTCGGTTTCCAGTACATCAGCCTCCCCGAGATGGATGAGACCTTACATGGCCAGAGCGACACTTCTCTTGGCGATGCCGAATTCAGACTCAGCCTTTCTCTGTGGAATAAGATCCTTGATAAAGCAACGGCCAGATTCCCGAAGAAATCCCTCCGTTTCCACTTTGAGACTCGCGACGCGCAGATCCCCTTCATGTACATATTTGCGGAGCCTGTGACGCAGGAGGAGATCCAAGCCATCCAGACGAAAAACCAAGCAGAGATTGAGGAATTCCAGCGGCGAGTCTTAAACTTGGGACCAAAGAAGGAAACCGAGGACTCGACTACGTCTGCGGGACCTTCGGACACCGAATCTCAGGGGGCACAGAACTCGAAGGATTCTCCTGAGAGTTCTGATGTAGAAGCAGACGATCTGGACTCTTCGTCTGCGAAGGATGAACAGGTTCCTCAAGATCTTGCCGCCGATCAGGAGCCGCCGCGCGATCTTCTCGCGATGGTACTGACCATCAACAACAAGGTCAACGGCAAGCTGGTCGAACGCCCGGTCAACTTCACCGCTCAGGACAAGTGGTCTGTGACTTACGAACTCGCAGAGTTCGAAGGCCAGGCTGCATGGCTCCTGTACAAGGCATGCCAGAAGCGCCGGCAAAAGGCACTTGAGGGCAGAGGTGAGGATGAAACCGACGTCGCCGGCAACGGCTACATCCGGAAACTCCGGGAAATTAGCCAGCAGGGCCGGCTCTGGCGCGCGCAGGAGGATAAGCTTGATCGGGAGAGGGGCATTGTCGTGCTCACTGACCCCATCCCACAAAAGAAATCGGCTTGATAAAGTCATGTTGAACGCGTCTTTCGACGGATTTGCTTTTGTTCTTGGGTTCCACTGGAAGGCTTTGTACAACACCGTGTCACATGTATGATTCCCACTGTTTGTTTGATGTCGTAAATTCAGGCATGCTCGGGACTCCCTTCCATTGAGCTGAACGGTATTGGACCGGCTTCTATATTATACTATGACGACCGTCTACGAAGGGGGCTTCTGCTTTTTACGGGGTATTCATGTATGTGTATATATTTGTATCATAGATGTCTGTTTTCTTTTCTTGCCCCCTTGACGTCAATGTAGTACCTTGGTTGGCACGAACAAAAATTCGTACTCCTTTTTGGCATACGCTCAAATCCTATGATTATTGTCATGCTCCTGTACGCACGATCTTGAACAAAAAAGCTCTGATCTTTTTTTTGTCTTCCAATATTTATCCGTCTCCCTTGTCCATACAATCACTGGCATTCTGGCAAGAGATTCATTCACTGCAGCTTCGGAACCGTCCAATCAATCCACTGCGCCTCATCAAACTCGAAAGTCCCATCTGTGTACATGACCCCCGTAGTATTTGCCGGCCGATCCAGCAAGAACTTATCCACAAACGCAAACAAATCCTTCTCCTGGGACGCCGGAAACTGGCAATGCAGGTGGTTCCCAACCTGCGAAAATCCCATATGATCCTCCACCCCGAGCGCCGTCCACACCTTCTGCGCGGTCTTCATGCACCCGTAGCAGCTCATAGGCCCCAACCACTCGTACCCCGTGTTCTCCACGACGAACAGACCCCGGGGCGCGACCAGCCCAGCCAGCATGTGGTGATCGAAGGGTAGCACATCCACGTTCGTCGACGCATACGGGTTGAACGACGTCGAGAACCACACGTTCTCCGTGACAATCTCCCTCGCCGTCTGCACATTCTGCCCCGAATCCCACATCGCGTCGGACAGCCGCCAGCACGCGGACCCTCCCGACCCTGACTCCTGCGGGATCGTGAGCGCGATGCGCTCGTCGAACGCGCCCGCGACGAGCGCGCCCTTGCCGTTGCGCGAGCACCCCGTGACGCCCACTCTATCGAGATTGATGTTCGCCTGAGGGGCGGTCATCTCCAGCGCATCCAGGATGCGAGAAACCCCCCACGCCCACGCGATCATCGCCCCCGCGGTGTGGTTCTGGCCGTAGAGGTCGTAGAACTTGCCCTGCCCGCGGCTCCCGGCGTTCACCTGCGCCGCGAGGTCGTCGTTGTTGAACGTGATCACGGCGATGTTGCCGTCCGTGGGGAGCGGGATGCTGAGGCCGCCGTAGGCGATGATCGCCGGATACGGACCTTGCTTCCCAGGAGGGTAGGAAATCGACACGGAGAACGAGATCTGTTTGCCTCTTTCGGCGCAGTTGATCGTCAAGGTGCCTGTATTCGAACCCGAGCCGGGGCCGCTAAAGGTCGCCGTCACGACCTCCGGCTGCGGCGGGAGCTCGCCCAGCTCGTACCGCTGGAACAGCGCCCTGACCTGCTCCTGGCGGCATTGGAGGAAGTCTTCCTTTGTCGTTGCGTCGGCGTCGGTGTCGAAGAAGCGGAACGGGTCCGGGAGTTTGGGGTCCGCGGGGAGAGAGGGGTTGTTTGGGAGGGCGGGGCATGGGTCTGATCCTAGAGGGAGAGGACGAGGGAGAACGGGGCTTGAGAGGGTGGTTGTTGGGATGAGGGTTGTGGTTGTAAGGAGAAGGAGGGGGATGGGGATGGAGATTGGGAGTTTCATTGCTGCGTTGTATGTATGGGATGTATGTATCTTTTATATTTGTTTGCAGTTGCGTCTGGGTGTGTTAAATTAGATAGGTACACATGGGTTATTTTAACTTTTTTTCTTTCAATTATTTATGTGGAGGGGAGGGGGTGGAAGGGATAATATCAATAAAAATGCCTTGATATATGTACAGTATCCAGGCAGACAGGCAGGTTCTATGCCTGATATATATACATCCATATACTCGGTATCCCCATCTTGCCTTCTAATGTTGAGTTTTTTCGTGACATCGACCTGAAATACTGACTACTATTCCAGGCTAAATACATACATACATGTAGTGTCAGATCATATCAGCCTATATTCAAGTCGCGTTGCCTCCATTCATCCAGAGTATTGTTATTAAAAGTACCCACCTATCCAAGAAACCTACCTACCTACCTAGTATAGTAGGTACCCAAAGTAGGATAGGTAGGTAGGTACTTACGTTCTCTACAGTACACTCAATGACATCACATGCCTATCTATTATTCCCGCCAGGTATAAGGTATGAGGTATATGGGAACCTACTACTACCTACCTAAACAAGCACACACAAGTATTACCACTCGGTATATGCAATAATATGTTAGTATGTTAGCATAGGTGGTGTTCTGAGTAAGGGGTTGAATCCCTTGAGAGGTTCTTCTAGCTACAGCTACTTGAGTAGAAAAAAAAAGGCAGGTATGAATGTACAGTACAACAGGAAGTATATGCTACTGTAGTAACTGTACATTACATACTATCCGGATTCAATTAATCGAAATGCAGGTTTTCTCAAGATTTGGATGAATTCCATATGTATACATACATACATGTACAGTACATGCATTGAATGCCTGGGACCTCTCTTTTTGTCTGTCTGTTGCAACCGACCCTCTCCTCTCTCCCTCTCCATACCTTCATCTTCATCATGAAGCTCATAACCCGAGTGGTGGGAAAATTCCCAAACAAAACAACTTTGCCAGTAGTCCATAGAACTGTCGAGTGGTCGAGTGGTCGAGAGCGTAGTGGACGGAACGGAACAGAACAGAACTTACTTCCCCGCGCCCCCACAACAATTATCCCCGGATATTATTATATTACCCCGGATTTTCCCATCCATGGTCCACCGTAATCCATGGCCTCCAATTTCGCTGATCGTTACTGAATGCAGGAAAAAAAGGGGTACGGCACCGGATAAAATGGCGTTGATTGATTTCCTTTTAGATAATAATAATACCTTTTACACAATAATAATAATAATTTAATGGGAAGTCAACAAAACAAGCTCTTTCTTCCTTGTGAGGAGGCCATGCTGGGTATGCCATAGAAGTATGGCGGGGTAAAAGAAAAAAGGAAAAAAAAGCAGGTCTTGATTTTTATTTGAATCCGCATGCATATATACTATACTACTACTACTACTACTACTACTACTACTACTACTAATCTGATCTATCTTAACGGCTCTTCTCTTGTTTGGATGAATATAGCGTATACTAACTACTATGCGATGATCATCCATGCAGAGGGAGAGAAAGAAAGAGAGAGAAAACAAAATCATTTTCCAATCAAGGAGGAACGCTGGATGTGTCGACACCCTTTCTAAATGTCACATCTCATTTTCCCCCCATTTCACCTTAAGAGCCAAACAAAGGTCCCTCCTGTCCTTGAGACGAAAGGCATTCAGGCCTTGTAACATGTTCCAGACAAAGTCCCTCTGCGGATCCAAATGATTAGGAGCATCTAACCATCTTATTCAATAGCAGTAATGTTATCTAGGTAGAATTCATAGATAGAGCAGGATATTGAGAAACACACTTGGTAAAATTGAGAAGAAGATAATGCGTCCCTGTTGGAATGGTCGCAGAAAAATATACAGAGGAATCGCACAACATCGAAAGAACACTTGCTCAATTCGATTCTATTTACACTAACCGATCCATTAATTAGGACCCTATATGCATAAATATCCCGTCTGTATGTACAGTACACAGTTACAACAACAAATGAAACCAGAGACCCCGCCCCATCCAGACCCCGTCCAGGCAATCGATGTATGTATGTATGTATGTATGTATGTATGTATGTATGTTATGCACGTGAACCAGGTAATCTCTCTCTCTACCTCCACATCCATCCTAAAGCCAGGCTGCCCTGCAAGGAGTAGTAGTGATGATGCTCTCCATCGGTCTATTATGTCTTCCAAGCCAAGTCGCATGCATGTGCCTTTTCCTTTTGGTTGCCTGAACGCTGAACGCTGAACGCTGATGCCGATGCCGATAACCGATGCAGATACAGATGCAGGTGTGCCCGTCAAAAATGCTAGCGGTGACAAGAAATTAAGAAACCAAGGGGGGGAAAAAAATACATGAGCCAGAGTATATGCAAGACGAGCGGAAAAACCAGGCATTACCGAAACCATCAGAAGTTCCTGAGCCCTGAAAGGGAATCGTGCGCCAGATACGAACACCAGTTAGGAAAGAAACACGAAAGCCTGAAGGATAGGGTGAGAATGGACACTGTGACGGAATCAAAAGGGAACAAAAGAAAATGAGGATGATGACAGTATGAGAGCAACAGGGAATGGATATGGGAATGCATGTACCATCGCGATCGAAGAACCAACAGCGGTACATGGTATATGCAGAATCGCGTATGAAATTACAAGCAACAAGGGAACGATTAGGGTCAAAATAGAATGGAAATGGCGACTGGGAGGCGAGGTCGACTCTCGAAGTCCTTCGACAGACATGGAATATCTGCTGAACGAGTTCGGAGTTGATCGCAAAGCATTCCCGCGAAAATACTGCCAGCTGGAACACGGCAGATTCAGGGGGGGGGGGGGGG
>Ga0008109_10000769_pt1 | contig 13696 bp, 19 predicted proteins | sample HigsolmetaGSP18D_FD_59306 | JGI IMG/M metagenome (GOLD analysis project Ga0008109, IMG submission 59306) | High solid enriched microbial communities from the Joint BioEnergy Institute, USA - SP1-8-D | ecosystem: Engineered > Bioreactor > SSF (Solid state fermentation) > Aerobic > Biomass ...
GGGGGGGGGGGGGGGGCGATTTACCTTGCTAGATGGAAAGGAATGGAATGGGCGCGAATAAATCCCTCTCTTGCCTTTTTTTCCATTTATTTGCTTGTGGAATCATTCTTGTCATTTTTGTTGTGGTCTTCGTGTTTGTAGCTCCTCTCCACGTAGCTAAGCCAAGACATGACATGCCATGCAAAACAAATCATAGCTTGTCTCCATCATCTCATAGCTGGAATCTTCAATGTATGTATATACAACATCACATCGTCTCAGTTCGTGATTACGGTAGCTCATTCACATCCTCGATATACCCTGCACACGCGTTCGAATTCAAGCACCCTCCACAATCTCCACCCCAACCTTGACCCCATAATCCTCCCTCGCCTTCTCACTCGCCGCATCCACCCGCTCCTCGGCCTTCACCCAATTCTTCTTCTTGCCCGCCTTCTCGACCCGCTCCGCGTCCTCCCGCAGCGACGAATCCCGCGCAAAAGCCATCGTGACGGTCGATTCACTGTTACTGTTAACCCGCACCTCGAGCAGCAGCTTGTCCTGCGTCCCCTTCTGCTTCTTCTTCGCGACCGTCTGCCAGCTTGTGCGCAGGCGGATCCGCCAGTTCTTCTCCTTTTCTTTTCCACTTTCGGAAGATGATGAGGGGGAGGAGGATTCAGGCACGACGCCCGCGGGGTACACGTCCCCGATCAGGGTGGCCACCCGCCCGAGGTACTGGCACCACCAGGCCTCGTCCGCGGAGACGAACTGGCGGAGACGCCGCTGGAAGCACTCCCCCGCGGGCGTGAGGTCGCCCGGCCAGCGCTCGGCAAGGACAAGCGCGATGAGGGCGCGGTCGAGATGGGCGAGACCGTGCGCGGACGCGAGGAGGCCCGTCGTCGTGCTGTAGAGGGCCGCCGCGGGCCGGGATTCGCGGTGCACGGGGGCGTGGGCGTAGAGGAGGTTCGCCAGAGCGGATATGAGGCGGGGGGTAAATGACGCTGGGGCTTTCAACGATGAGATGGAAGAAGGCCCGTCCGGAAGGGCGGAGCGGAGGAGATCGCCGATCGCCTTGGCGGAGGGTGGAGCGTACGGGGACGTAGCGACCAGAAGGGGGTCCTGCGCCCGTATCTCGGGGGGCAGTTGGTCGAACAGGAAGCCCTCGCGGACGCCGCCCTGGCAGAACTGGATGTCTTTGATGATGGGCAAAGCGTCCGCCAGGACGTTCACGAGGAACGCAACCGCGGGGACCTGCGCCGCCCGGCGCTTCGAGACGCGGAAGATCTTGATATCCTTCGTGTCGGACTTGGAAACGGTCTTCATCACCGCAGTGGTATCGTGGAAATCGGCCCTGCTGGCCTTGAACCCGTTGATCATGGGGATCGGGTACGGGTCAACCTTCGACTCGCTCATGAGCAGGTATCCCCAGCCCCGGAACCCTCCACCGGACAAGTAGAGATCGAACCCGCCCTGCTTCTCTGCCGCTTTCACCATGTCATCCGGAACCTCGAGCTCCTTGTACGCCTTGCGGAAATTGCTCTTCATCTCCTCCTTCAAGTCGTACTCCGCCTTCGGGCTCTTCTTCCTTGCCTCCTGCAACCGCCTCATCAGCGCAGCCGCGCCGTAGGGAAGGCTCACGGAGCCCTTGGGACTGGTGGTGACGACTCCGTCCTTCGCCCGCATCCACGTAATCTGCGTACTGCCCCCTCCAAGATCCATCACGAGCCCTTCAACGGACGCAAACCCGCTCGCGACGCCCAGCGCCCCGATCCGGCCCTCCTCCTCCTTGGAGACCACGCGGACCTCGAGCCCCGTCTTCTCCCTGATCCGGGCCAGGAACTCCTCCGCATTCGGCGCCGTCCTCGACGCCTCCGTCGCCAGGACGTGGATGTTCTCGCGCGGCACGCCAAAGTCCTGGCAGGTGAGCTTGAACCGGGCCAGCCGGGCGACGACGTCGTCGATGACGTTGGCGGGGATGGGGCCTCGTTCGCCGTGGTTGGCGCTGTTCGAATCTGCAAACTGCGCCTCGTAGAGCGAGATCCCTGCCCGGTCCTGGAAGACGGTGGGCATGATGCGGGCGGTCGGCGGGGAGAGATCGGTGATGGAGAACCGGATGCCATTGCTGGGCAGTTGTCAGCATGTATTTCCGAATAACCAGGCGTGCAGAGCATCCTTATTTGCAGTATGAATAAACTGGGTGTTGAATAACAGTTGCATAAGGTGTTTACCTTCCCATGTCCACGACGCCGTGGAGGTTCTGCTTCCCGCCCCTCACCGGCAGAGCCATTCCGACTCGAGAAAGATCAAGTAACAATGACAAATGAAATCCCAAAAGATCGGCCAACCCTTTTTTTTTCTCTAGAATACTGTGCTATCGAAATCACACACGACACATCTAAACGGGGCACCAGATAATGCTATTGAGTATCATGTCCGGCCCAGCCGGAACAAGAGGGGTTCTTCAACAAACTCCAAGATCCTTGAGACAGTAAGAAAGAGCTGGGACAAAAAGGCGATAACAAGTAAGATAGAGAGAAGAACACAAACCCCGAGTATCCCGGGATTCTGTAATCAAGAACCCGATCGTACGCTGCCCCGCCACCTGCTCGAACTTGAACTGCCCAGCAGGTTTTCAAGCCCGCTTGACGGAATGGCGGAGCAGTCCGTCCGCACGGTCCAAACCTTGAATGTCTGAACATAACTCCATCTGAGGTCCGACAGACGAGCCACCTACCGAAAAGGTGCCTGATTCGGGCGTGGCTACTAATATCAATGGAATGCCCTTCTCTCTGTTCCCCAGCAACGGACAAATACGGGACATACCTCTAGCAGAAGTGCCGGACACGCCACCAACTTCTACCTTCGGTCCTGGCCCCGTCCATGCGGGGAATTGGATTCCGCACGCCAAGACCCAAGTCCTGGACAAGCAATATGATAAAGGGAAACCCGGGATCATAAATCAATAATATGACTTTCCCAGCCAGGCACGGGGCCCTCGTCCTCTCATCGGCTCACTATTAGATCATCCATCTTCTTGGCGTTGATTCGACTCATCATTGACTAAATCATTGATACCAGGTGCCTAATCCAGCATTTGGACACTGCCTGGTGGTTCGGCGGATTCTAGCAAAGTGGTGTGCTCGACTCCTGATCCAGGCATGAAACGTGAACGTAGGTACCGACTTTCTACGGGATAAGCCAAGCGCTGAGGGTGATCTATGACATGTCCGCATTGAATAGATTCCATACCGTACCAACAAAAACAATTGCACCCAAAAACATATCATCCAAGCTGCGGCAGGCCTCTCAATTGAGGCCTTGACGCTCCAAACCAAGATCCGTTACACTCTACATCAGACGCTCATAGCCATCATCCACAAAAGTCGCCTACCATCAGTACAGGGTTATATATGCTCAGAGAACAAACCTGAAATCCGGTCCGTAGTTCTCCTCAGAAGTAACCACTCCTTCCTTCTCGCCGGCTTTGCGGGCCTCCCTCTCCGCCTTTGTGCCATACTTTTGATCCAGGCGTTTATTCTCCCAGGCAAGCAACGCTCGTAGACTGAGAGCAAGGAACGTCGTGAAGAACATAAAGGCTGCGCAGATAGCTTGGCCTTTGACATATCGAGGACCGTCTTCCGAGGGGAAGATGTTGGATCCCAGAAACGGGCCGCACTGTCCGACGACGTTGAGGATAACTATACCCATGCCGCGTCGAGAGTCGGAACCCTGGTTGTCTGTGTCATCGTTGTTAGTGTACATGTATTCCAGAACCGCAGTCACTTTTGGGATGAACATACTCAACACCCAGGGAAGGATGTTTCCGATGCACGGGAAAACACCACTAGCCGCGAGAAACACGCCGAAGTAACGGACACCAACGGACTCGCAGGTCGCAAGGAGGACGTATCCAACAGCTCCCATCGTGGAGAGGAAAGCAATCATCAGACCACGCTGTTGGAGTCGATCCGCGACCCAGGTGGTAAAGATTGTGACCAAGAAAGAAAGGAAATACGGAGGCGCCGTGAGACCCTGAGCGTTGATCGCTGTGAAACCCATGTCCTTCAGAATCGTAGGGAGGAACACTGGGAGAGAGGAGAAGCTGACGTTGCAGCTGAAGTACATGAGCTTTTTTTTGATCTGTCAGCTACAGAGTCCGTCGTAGAGCGATGAAGCGCGTACCGCTGTGAACCATGCTTTGGCATCCAGGAGGGTCAAGCCAATCTCCTTCCAGACGATGCCATTGCTCCGCTCGGCTTCGCCATGCTGTCTCAGTCCTCTTGCTCTCGCAACCTCTTTTTCCTCCTCGGTGAGAAACTTGGCCTGGGCCGGACAATCCGGCAAGAAGAACCAAGCAAGGGGGGCGGCCAAGATCGTGGGAATGCCCTCGACAAGGAACAGCAGCCGCCAGTTTGCCAACTTTGAATGGCCGGAGGTAATTCCATAGGCCAGCGCTCCGGCGAAGGTGTTGGCAAGCGGTGCCGCGGAGAGAAACAGGCCACAGCGGAGACCCAGCTCGTGGCGGCGATAGAAGAAGGACAGGAGGTAAGGCACGCCGGGCCCAAAAGCAGCCTCCGTGGCACCCAGGAGGAAACGAAGCGCCATCTCGCCGCTCCAGTTCTGGACAGCGGCCTGGCATGTGGCCACAACGCCCCTGCTGACAGTCAGCACGAGAGATAACGCTGAATTGGAGCAGAGGTACTTGCCATCCAAAAACAACCAAAGCCGCCCACCTGTGCGGGGGTAGTATCTTCCACATCAACGCCTGAAACTCGAAGACGGTGTATGATATGTAGAAGATGGTGAGGAGCCACTCATAGCGGCCTCCGCGCAGGACCAGGTCCTCCTCCATTCCCGCAATCTTTGCATTTCTGCTCAACCGTTAGGCCATGAATGACGCAGGTTGTCTCGATCGTCCTACCCAATGTTCCCTCTATCCAAAAACGCAAGCATGTCTATCTGGCTGCGTCAGTGAAATAGCATTCACCCCAGATAGGGGGTAGTCGTACATAGAAACGCCAACAGGACGGGGACCCGGGCGTCCAGTTTCCTCACAACGCGGGCCTCGAGCACGGGGTCAATGGCGGGGATGCGAGAGGCCTGCGGCGCGGGTGACTCCGAGGGCGCCATCTGCTTTTCGGCATCAACCGAGGGGGCATTGTCAATGGCATCCTCCGGAGAAGGATCCTTCTTGCCGAAGAAGCCCATCGTCGGGGGATGGGATCAGAGCGTGGTACCCAGCGCCGGAGAGGGAGGACGCAAGAGAAAAAGAGAGGGTGTTAGCGGTGTTGGCAGCCAGCAGCCAGATCGAGAAGGAGGGCGCCCTCAGGTATAAGAGCCCGGGCCCGGGGGGCGAGGGCCTGACGACCGCTGCTCAACGACGTGGTAGAATCTGTGGCCCCAGCGGGCGCCCGCAGCCAATTGCTGGCATGCCCGCGGGCGACATCAGGATGAGATAGATGCCGATTGCCGGGAATTCGGAGTAGACGGTCCTGGGTATGGAGATGCGGCTGGGCGGAGAGCTCAGCGCGCCGGCGGGGGGAGCTTGCCTGAAGCTTGACAGGTTAACGGGCCCGCACACCGCCGCTATGATGCCAGGATGATTCCCACATGGCGCCCATCTCGTAAGATGCTGCGTAATCCCGTGGAAGGGACTGGGGGGTTGGCGGCTGTCGGGCAACCTCCGTGGTCCGTCTGAACGTGGTGTCGCGGGTGCCAAGTCTGGGGTAGGCGAGACCAAACCCTTCTGGAAAAAAAAAAATCTGGAGCTGAGGAGCAGGCAGTCCAGCGTATTATCCTCTAGTCTTTTCAGTCCTCATGTCTTTATCGTGAATCGCTGATCAGATGTCTCGTGCTTTTCTCGACAGAACAGCCCATCTCGTGAGCTGTATCCGTTGATCGCTTGCCATCCCACGCCCTCCGGATCTCGTGCGGGGCACGCGTCCGGGGTTGGAGCGGCCCCGGACGCAAGTTTCCCTGTGGATGAATCTCCCTTTGCGGTCAACCGACTCGCTACGAACCCCGTTTTGCGACAAAACCACCCGTGTTGGACGGGCTGGAACGGAAGATTAATCAATCCTCTAGACAAGAAGGTTCAGACGGCCGCATACTCCTGACCCTTGTTCCTGTCATCGCTAATCACACGCAAACCCGATCTTCCCATGCCGAAGATGCAGTCATCCGAAGAAAGTGTCGCCGTGTAAGCTGAGCTCATCTCCAATATCCCGGTCCTGGAAGAATCACTGGGAGAGTGGTGGTGGGGATGCCGCAACCCCGGACACCGTCCGACCTCCGAGGTCAGAGATGATGCGGCACAATGGTTTGCCGCGGCGAGTAGGGGAGGATGACTCAAATCCCATGCAGCTTCCAGAGAGTTGGATATCATCACTCCAGCATCCGACACTCCAATTAAAATTTAGTAGTCTGATACTGCTATCATGTGTAAATAATAATGTCCTTCCCTCCATGGAACAATCTACTCCGATTGGCACATGAGTCGATATCTGCCACTCGCTGAATGGACAGTTGACAATGACATCCACAGATTCCTGGCTTGACCATGCCCTTGTCGTTCCTTGCATGTTGCCAGTAATGTATCTCTCTTATCTATCTATTGACACTATCACACTATAATCCATTAAAAAATTCTCCGAAGATCTTAGCCACCACGGTCGGGACCAGGACCCACGCCATTCAGGGTAAACAACGTCACTACACAGTCTTCCGCTGTCAAAGGGAGGCCCTTCAGAGCGGCAGTGATTAAATGCGCTAGTCCGATCGGGAGCCATAAGTCTATTTGCAGTCATTTTAGGGATAAGAATGGCAGAAAACATGGAGGTACACTATATGTGGTCCCTTCGGCAGTGCATTTGAAGTTCGAGATATATCTGGACACCATGTTCAGATTCCTGACATTTCACAGTTATCAAAACTTGCGGAATCATATCAACAGCAACACAATGTTATCCAGGCCCTCTACAAAGGCGCAAAATTTACCAACCAAAAAAAGAGGAAACCCGACCACACCATCGAAGTGGCGAGGAGGCTTGCTGGCACAGGTGAAGACATGTTTGCTGCCTCAGGCAGAAACATGCGCAGTTGGTGGCAACCGACCGCCGCAGCGCAGCCATCCTCTCAACTTCTGAAGCTCAAAAATCCGCGTCGCGTCCCAAAGGGGAGAGCTCCAACCGCAACCCGGTCGACCTCCTTCAACCGGAACCCACCAGGCCCTGATGCATCCCTTCCCTTGACGTCTCGAGATCCTCTGACATACTGCGACAGCACCTACCGACCAGTTTGCAGGCGAAAACGACGCAGTCTCTGTCAAGATGAATGACCCAGCGAGCGGTCTCCCGGCGCAGCTGGTACGTCTAATACCCTTCTATGCCTGTTTGCGCTCCTGTCTGCAGTACGAGCTGACCCAGGTCGTTTCTCCCAGCTGCCGCATATGCATCTCGTGTCCCGGTATCGGTATCCGGTGATGCATATGCTTCCGACGGAGACCGTGGTCGAGTATCTCCTCCAGGCGCCGAAGATTGTTCGCGAGCTGCAACCGATGCATTGGACCTTTCTGGATGGACCGCCAGATGGAACGGTGATGCTCACATGGCAACCCCTCAACCACCTGGGTACGAACTTTGCTAGCGATGGTTACGTCTGGGCAGACGTGGAGCAGGCGTTCACATTTGAAGCTAGAGGCTACGTACGTTTGCCGTTCTTGCGGCTGCGCTCTGGACAGGTCGCTGACTCCTAAGCTAGACTGTTGAGATGTGGCTTCACCGGAGCGGTTATCATCCTCCAAACGAGACGGTGGCTACGCATTGTCGCAAGCGCTATCGCCTCCTGCCCCCCAAAGTCCCCAATCCCAACCTTCCCCCGCCTGATCCGTCGCTATGGATCGTCCATTACTCGAAGGCCCCGCCGACCGACCATATCCCGGCGAACCGAATCCCTATTCCTCCACAAGTTCAGAATATGCTCGCGCAGCGACGCTTCCTGCAAAGCCAGGGTCAGCTAGTCCGGAAAGACTTCATGCTTCACGATCGGAGTAACTGGCCGACAATCACTTTCCCGCCCCAGATGGGGCAGCAGGGTTTTGGGCAGCCCCCTGGCGCATATCCCAATCCCATGATGGCTCGTCAGCCGCAAGGTGCTTTCTACCCGCAGCAACCGGCTCCAGGCATGCCAGGTGCCATGGGTCCAACGCCAGCTAAAGTGCCGCGCGGCCATCGCCCTTCAGCTGCGGCAATGGCGGCAGCCGCTGTCGACTTTTCCTTGGAGGACGAGGAAGTTTCTGCTGGTGATATGCTGGATCTCCTCACACCTAGAGAGATCAGTAAGATGCGATATCAGCAGCACCATGAATGGATGGAAGAGATCTTTGCTTCTCCCTATGCCATCAGCCAGATAGCACCGGTCGATCTCGGTCTTGGCCGGAAAGGGGAGCTCGAGTCGTTGACGGCAGGCTTCTTCGACGCGCCCGTCGGACCTTCAGTACCCAGCAAAGATCCTAAGGAGCCGCCACGAGCCGGAAAGATGGAGCCGGAGAAGGCTCAAGAGTTTGCGGATCGTGTCGCTAAGAAGGTGGCTGACATAACTGCCGAAATCGAGAAGCTCAAGAAGCGACACGCTCGCAGAATGGAAAAGGTCGGACGGATGTCCTTCCTCAAGGAAGCAGAGTTGCGACTGCGGGAAGCCGCTGCTGATCCTGCCGACACGGGTTCCGAGATCTGGAGACTGGAAGGCCGTGTTGTTGATGTCCCCGTTGAAGAGGGCGCATCACCAGTGGACCGTCCGCAGCCGCTGCCGAAGTATAAAGTCGATGATATCATCAAGGAGGTGGAGACAACATTGGGGAAGTCAATTGTGCCTGAACCTAAGATATCGTGCATCCAGAAGGGTGGCTTGTTGGAAAAGATCGAACATGACCAGAAACCAGAAGGCGCTGCGAATGGAGAGTTGGAAGGCGATATTGTCATGGACAACACTCACAGCCATCTTCTGGATCAGTTCGGCACCCCACCACCAGCCCCAACCCCGGGCCAGGGAGGACCATCAACGACCCAAGGGTCAGCGCCCCAGACCGGCCCGACGACAGCAGTCGGTTCATCCAATGCATCTAATGCCGATACCTCTGCGCAGCATCCGACCACAACGGATGCCGCGCAGCAAGGCACGGTCCCGTCCATCCCCGACCTGGACGTTGACATCGAGATGGCCGGGGTGGGCGATGACCAGACCGCAAACACCGCTGCTGGAGAGACGGGCGACTGGGTGATGGTCAACAACGACTCCAAGAAAGACCAAGGTGCCAACGAAGGGGGCAGCGCCGGCAGCGCCGGTGCTTCGGGCCCGGCCGCGACAGGCACGCCGGGCGGTGGCATCCAGGGCCTGACTCCCGGCAACACGGGCGGGCTCGAGACGAGCAACTTCGACGACGCGGCCGACTTTACCAACATGGACACCGCGGGGGACGCGCTCGCCGCGTACAGCGAGCAGCACGGCCTCGACCTGCCGGATCTGGAGAATTCGGCCTTTGGAGATGCATTCCACGCATCTGATAACGAGAACACTACGCATCATCAGCATGATGCGGATGAGATGTCTTGAAACAAAAAGAGGTGGCGCTATTTTATTTCTATTCCTTTATTAATGCGGATTCGGGGGCTTTTTGTTTGCTGTTTCTGGCCTGGGATGCCGGTGTTGACGGTCTTATACATGAGATAGATCTATGGGCGCGGGGTGTTGTTTTTACGATATCTGACCAACCCTTCGGCCAGGATCTACGAGGATGTGTCTGTGACGTATGTAAAGTAGGAAAATCAAACTGGTACTGTATACCTGTTCCGCAGCTTATGATGGTTGTCGTTGGAGCATCAAAAAACAGCTTCTCTGTTGCAAAGACCCCTGGAAATAGCTCCTGTCCACCAAGAATTGACCATTTTGAGAGGAGAGGATGGGGTTTATTTGTTTACCCAACCATCGTCCGAGCGTCTAACACAAATAGCTCCTCTCTCCCTTGCCCTGGCTCCTCCCCACGGCCAAGTCCACCGGGACCCCCAGGATCCCGTGCGATTCCCCCATCGTTCTCACTGATTACGCAAAACCCACAACTCCCCGCTCCTATTCTGGATCCCTTGAACCCAGAGACGGTTAGCCCGGGATCCCATTCATTCTGGGGACTCTGCTGAACAGCAGGATTGCGCCATTGACCGACAGGACTGGGAGTCCCGAGGTCCTCGACCGCCACTGCATGCCTGGATTCTGCGGTGTCCGTGCATCGGACGATGGCCATCGCTCGACGCTCCGGGCAGAGCAATGGAGCAATCAGATGGCTGAAACGGCGAACAACTCAACGCTGCATAGGTGCCCCCCGCCGAGAGCTTGATTCCGCCTGAAACCCGCAGATGTCTAGACTTCCCCGACCTGCACCTCGCGTCTCGCAGTCTCGTGACGGGTCAGGACCGGTCCACCCCGTTAGGTACGTACAGGTACATGTACATACGGTACGGTACCTGAGGTACCGCCGGTCGGGCGGCCATGGCCGATCTCGTCGGTTTCAGACCACATCGCACCACATCTTGCCCGGAAGTCCAGCTGCGTATCCCAGCGTGTACCGAAGGTCTATCTCTCACGCGCGCCCGACCCGGGAAGTACCCGGTACCCTTGTCCGATACCGTACCTTTCTTCTGGCGCGGGAGGCAGATCTTGCAGATCGCGCGGCAGATCTGGAGCAGTCGTGCCCCACCAAGTGAACTGGCGCTCTGTGCGTGTGAGACAAGCAAGTCGGTCAGCGTCCGCGTCCACCCAACCAGGCCCGTGAGGCCCCCGGAAAATAATGCACCGGCCGAGTAGCGCGTGTCGTCTATCGTTACGCGACTGGGGAGGGCAGCGGGCGAAGAGAGCAGGCGCCGAGTCCGTCCCTCACGAGCCAAGAAAAAAGATGGCTGGACACGGAGGTCGATCACGGCAACCGCCGTTGTGTTTCTTGCTCTTCCGGGCAAAGGCTGCGGAGTCGGTGGTGAGAGCTACACCTGTCGCCATCTCACCTCCACACGCGCACACACCCTGCTCCGTCAGCCGAGGCGCGTGCTGACCGATTGACCGTCATCAGCAGCAGCATCCTTTTTTTTTTTCCAGTACACCAGGGAAGAGCCCAGATGGTGTGCAGAAAGAGGGGAAAGAGGTCAGGGCCAGCGGCCGCCGTACGCAGTCGCATGCCATATCGTCTCCATGATGCTCCATGACGAGCGACGGACAGACTGCTTACCTGCCCACCGTACTGCTTGTGTACTGCTAACTGCCTGACAGACTGACGTGCATCGTCTTGCGCGGGCTGGACCTGGCCCGGTGCGGTGCGCATGCAGCTGGCTGCCCTGACCTGCTGTGGGAGTCGGACCAGGCTCCAGGTCAGCTACTTTTTGTCGTCCTCGTTCTTCAGGATCGCTCTTTTTCTTCCCTCTTTCTTCTCCCACTCTCTTTCTTTGCTTTGCCTTTGTGTCCTTGTCTCTCGTTCCCGTCTACCTACCTACCTACCTACCTACCTACCTACCTATCTAATTCTGGGACCCGAGTCTTTGAGGTCGGTCGTTCGATCGCTGCGATTATAGCCTGCTTAGTCTCCCTTCGTTTATCGCTTTATTTAATTTAATTTCTATTTGCCTGTGCGAAAGACAGGAGGGAGCTTGCTCTCTGCCCTTGTTCTATCGTTCCCACCGGCTCGTGGCTGTGGCTGTTCAAGCCCTTGGGGAACGCCTCGGCGCTTATCGTGCAGTGCCTCGTAGGGTCCTCTCCCAGCGGCGCTGCGACCGGGGTAGCGCAAACGCTGCGCTTTGACGACTTCGTGGAGAGATATACATACACCGTCTCTCCCTCTACCTGCTTACTCTCCGATTCGCGGTTGGGGTCGCGATTCAAGATAAAACCTTCTTCCACCGGGTCTCCTGGTCCATCATCATCAACATTAGCCGGGACCTGAACCCAGTACCTTACAAACCGAACCGCCGACACCCCAAAGCCACCTCGAAAAAAAAAACACAATCAACCCAAGAGAAATCCAAAGACAAAAGGAAAACCAAAATGTGCTGCATCATCGAAACCGCAACATCCGACGACTCCCCTTCCCCATCCATCCGCGTCGTCGACCGCAAGTCTCGCACCACCATGACCACCGTCCCCCGCCCCCCGAGCTTCATCTACACCAGCCGCGCCCCATCGTCGTCGCGGCACTCGCGTCACTCATCATACCACTCCTCCTACTACTCGCACCGCAACCCTTCTTTCCCGTCTTCCTCCTCCGAGCGCACGTCCTACACGACCGTGACGCGGACGCACTCGCGCACGCGCTCGCACTCCATCGCCCCCGTCGAGCGCACCAGCGTCGAGTACATCGAGCCGGGGGCGTACGAGCGGCGGAGGAAGCGCGAGTACCACTACGAGCGTGACCGCTATGGGCGGGGGAGCGGGGAGGTGAGGATCCTGAGGATCGACTAGGGCAGCAGAACTGCGGAGAAGGAAGAGTGGGGAGAGAAGCGGAGTTGCAGGGGAGGAAATGGATCGGTCTATATACCCGGGGCGTGGTTTTCGTCGTTTCTTTTGCGGTGGTTTTTGGTTCTCAAGGGAAAGGGGGAGGGATGGGACGGGAAGGGATTTCGCTACGGCTCATTGGAGTCTGAGATCTGTATATCACTCCGCTATTCACTCGGTCGGTTTTCTTCTTTCTTGGGCACGGTTGGTCGATTTGTCTGGATCGAAGCGAGCAAGCACGGCGAGGCAAGGCAAGGCGAGGCGTTTTCTTCTTTTCTTTTCATGGGCAGGTGGGAATATGGTTATGCTGTATATACTTATACTGGGGGTATAGATATATATATATATATATATAGCGACGTTGATGCCCCCTCTCTCTACTTATTCTTAGTTGGCAGATTTGTCAATTTATTTATAATTTCAACATGTTTTTTGCCCCCTCCCTTCGCTTCCTTCAACTGCCTCGTATCCTGTATCGACTTGAAGATTATAATTCGACTGCTTCCTACAACTCTCTTACCTGTTTCCGTTAGTATTGACCATTATACTGAGATGACGATGATCTGGGTATGTGTACTGTACAGTACGACTACACATGCACAGCATGCTGAACTGTATACATTGCATTTCCCAGGTTATGCTGTAATTGCTTCCATTTTTTAAAAAAAATTTTTCAGCTGCTAAGGCAGTGTTCTGTCTGTTTCCTTTTTTTCTCCTTTTTTTTCTTGGATCAGAGGTACTGTACAGTACATACCATATACCGTGGGATGCATCATGCTCGGATTTTAATTGTGATTCGAGAATGCGGGAGCATTAGTAGTAGTAGTAGTAGTAGTAGTAGTAAAGCGGCCTACTGCACAGCTAAATATGTAGGTGGGGATTTTTTGGATGTTTGATTCATAAAAAAAAAGAGGAGGTAGGTAGTGGCTCGGTGGCTATATTTATTTATGTACAGTAGATACCTAATATGCAGGCAGGTTACCTAACTGGAGATTACTATCTATAAGGTCCACATATGATGGATGCATGTATGTATGTACAGCGTGTTTTTGATCCGATGCACAGCCGATTGTACTCCGTATGTAAGCCAAGTTAGGTAGGTAGGTAGATACCTTTTGTACATACATACATACATACATACATACACAATGGCTCCCCCCCCCCCCCCCCCCCCCCCCCCCCCCCCCCCCCC
>Ga0008109_10000771_pt1 | contig 13688 bp, 20 predicted proteins | sample HigsolmetaGSP18D_FD_59306 | JGI IMG/M metagenome (GOLD analysis project Ga0008109, IMG submission 59306) | High solid enriched microbial communities from the Joint BioEnergy Institute, USA - SP1-8-D | ecosystem: Engineered > Bioreactor > SSF (Solid state fermentation) > Aerobic > Biomass ...
ACTGCCTATTCCCATAGTCGCCTATTTTCCTTTGTTATAACTTTTGATATATCACATTTTCGGGTTTCCATATTCGGAAGGTCATAGGCCCTTAATCCATGAGATAAATAGCTAGTCAGATAGGTAGATTAAGAAAATCAGAGCATCATCATCATACCTTCGGATTACTAGGTTTGCTCAGTCTGACAGATATCTTCCTTGGTCAGTCAGATTTTCAATCCGATAGGACGTCACCAGGGAAGTGTCAGGCGGAATGTTGAATCATCGAATGGAAGGAGGTTCCTATTATCCCAAATTGCGCCTACCTGCACAATGAACGCGGCCGCTTCATTACCCATCGGAGCTTCCTGAACGAATAATTCAGCTTTAGATAGTAAGGACATTGCTCGAAAGCTCCAAGAAGATCTGACTACTTTGAATAATTTCTTTCAATGACCATAAAGCAGGCTATAAGGTTCTTTACCCAGGATCACTGATGCTTCAATGTTCAAGGAATTTCTACATTCCAAACTGCTTTTTGTGGCCTGAAAACAACAGCGCCATTCGAATCATCTACGCTCAATAACTATTCACGAGTATAGAACAGATGGATGGTAAGAGGGTGAGATTCTGCTCTGGGTCGTTCGTGGATGGCGAGCATGTGTATAATAACAGGATTAGCACTACCACTACCACAGATGGACACGACTGTGTTATTCTAAGCATGCGCTTAATAGTCCATCATGCCCAATGCTTCCCCATGGCCATCCTCGCGTGGTGATGGGAGATGGAGTGCATCCCCCTTGCTGCTCCTCCTGACCACATCCCCAACTCCCATCCCCCCTGCGTCTCCCACTCCCGCCAGTCCCCTCATTTCCCTTTCATCCACTGCATTCACATTCACACCCCCTCTTGTTGATAGCGAAGGCGGCAAGTCCTCCTCCCTCGTCCCCCACCGACTCTCGTTCCGTCCTAACACAAGCACCAACTCCTTTCCCTGTATGAAAAAGTCATGATCGACCCAATTCTTCGTATACGGTTTCCCGTCCAACGTGGCTGACTGAATATAGATGTTCTTATATGTTGGATCGAAATTCTTCACACGCACTGTCGCGGTGCGATTCGTGATCGGCGATGTGATACTCACAGATTCGAAGAACGAGGGAGTAATGAGGTACACGTTCTGCCCTGGGTTCGGGAATAAGCCCATCATGGACATGGCGACGAAAGAACCCATGGCACCGGAGTCGTTGTTTCCTGGTAAGCCGGCAGGGGAATGTAGTAGTGCGCGCGCAGGGCAGATTTCGCTGGGCGGCCAGCGTAGTGGTATTGGTAGACAGTCAGGAAAGCAGGCTCATTGCCGATGTAGGTGATGCCGTTATCATGGAGGTAGTCAAGGCGGCGGACAAATTCTGAGGGCCCGTTCAGAAAAGAGATGAGGGTTGCCATATCGTGGGGAACGAAGCTGGGTGGTTGACAATGATTAGTGGACAGCACTCAGAGTAAGATAGACAAGGAAGGGGTTTACTGCTTTGGTGGTAAGAGGAATTGGTAGTGGAGGAGAGAGGATTGGGACTAAGCAAGGGAAGGAAATCGTACAATTGATACTCCCAGATGCTTGACTCGAACGTTTCTGCTGCGTTATTCTGCAGAGAGCAGGCTCGCCCACTGGTATCAATGTTCGAACATGTAATAGGGTCCTGCGTTTAGCTCGGTCATCCCCCATAAGCGCCATACTTCAATCTCTTCGGCTGTATGTCCTTCCTACCTGATAACCCCATTTCTGGTTCAAGAACTTTGGCTGGAACCACCCTACGAACCCGGTATCTCTGCCGTTGATATACGACGTCTGATCCTGCCTGAACAAGTTCTGCCAGTCTCCCGAGTTTGCCTCATACTTCTCAGCGTCCTCGGTCTTCCCGAGTCCGCGAGCGATCTGTGAGATGGCGAAGTCGTCGTAGCTGTACTCGAGGGTGCGCGAGATGCTTCGCGTCATTGTCCCAAATCCCCAGTAATCGAAATCCTGCACAGGGATATAGTTCAACGTCTTCCAGCTGCGCAGGCCACCACGGCCCTCGTTCGACCAGTCGTACGGCTCCTCTTCGGCATCTTTCTTGACAGCCGCATAGTCGGCTTCCCAGTCGATCCCCTCGGAAAGCCCCTTTATATATGCATCAGTGAGTACAATATCTGCATTTGAACCGCCTTGAGTGTATCACATTAACTATAAGAAAGAGAGCTACTTTAATTTGTGAATGGGATTCACCTTTACACAGTGACATTCGGCAGTCTGGAAGCCACCCCAGATGCTGCTGTGTGTCTATAAGCGAGCGAATCATCCGGGTGACTGACTTCGGATCAAGAATCGTCAGGAATGGAAGTTGAGACCGGAACGAGTCCCAGAGACTATCAAAGGATTAATGAAGAACCGATATGAGGCTCTATTTTTGGATATCAAAGGTGCCACACATACCAGTAAAAGGAGTCAAAATATGGTTCCGTACTATTCCATAGAGGATTTTCACCCGTATAGTCTTGAGGGTTGATCATGATCCGGTAGATTCCACCGTAGAAGTTGGTGAGCAAAGATGAGTCGACTCCCTCTCTAGATACTCTGATAGGGCTGAGTTTCTCCCTCCGAATTCTTTCGGCGCAGAGTGGGTAGAATCGAAGTCGAAGGTCGGAATTTCGGATTCTGCATTCGAGCAGGCCTGGTCACTACTGATGAAGCTGACACCTACCCTGGCCAGAATGGTATTGCCTGGCGGGGAATAGAACCTGACAAATGCGCCCCCCCTAAGCAATACAATTAGCAAAGAGAGATCAAACTGACGGATGGGCGGGTCAGATTGGCAGTGGGTAGCCGTTGATACTCCGCGATATCTTGAGATGCTTCACATCCGTGCTCGCCCGGGAGTCAACAAAGATCCCGTTGTCGCGCAGCTTCGACGAACTCTTGAAGTCCGCGCAGAAATAGAGCACGTAACTGCCACTCCCAAAGCTGGGCAGGAAACGGGCGTTCTCTGTCATGCGCCCCGTCGAGGGGTCTACAGTAATAGTTCCGTTGTCCTGCCTAGAATCAGATAGGTCCGTCAGGTCCATCAGAATCAGAGGACTCGACGCGCGGCCCGTGGCATCTGCAGCAGTCGGGAAGCGGAAGCGAAAGAGGGACGTATGCTGAGCAACGGTCATGTCGACTCGGATGCCCGACTCCATGTTGAGGCCGAAGTAGCCCGGACTGGCTTTGACCGACTCGTCCACGTAGTTGGTCGCCCTGGCCTTCTTTGGATAGACACAGCCGTCGACTGTGTCATCTTTGCAGCTCCCATAAGGGAAGAGGGCGAAGTTTCCGAGAGAGGGAAGGCCGCCAGTTCCAGAATCGTGCATGTTGGAGAAGCCTGTGATCTTTGAGCCGTCGTAGGAGAAAACTGGCTGTCCGCCACAGCCTTGGCCATACCGTAGGGCAGAGAAGCACCAGCGAAGACATTTCCTATGACGACGGGTCAAGATTTGTGGCAAGGAAAAGCAGACAAAGCAAACAGATGATTACCTCCATTCGCACTTCCGATCAGCGGACAACATATTGTAAGACATCACAATATGTGTTGCTGTTGTTAGCAGCAAGAGAGTAGCTAAGGGAAAAGAGTGACAAGACAATAATATGGCGGAGCGCCATCTTTCAATGTAGTCAACCAATCTAACGAGACAAAACGAATGACGGGTCCTCGGAGGACTTTGACTTCCCCACGACTGCGGAGTCACAGGAAGATATAAGTACTGTATAGTGCAGTACTGCGTACATCGTGGGGAGACTGGTGATTTCCCCCGGCATGCTGGAGGCCTCCCTCAATTGATCGACGCTTGGACGAGCAGAGGTTGGCCGATAGCAGATCCTCGGGGCTTATCGCCGGGGAATGACTGCTGGAATGCACAGTCCGCTCAGCGGCCCCTGAGGACCTGGGGTATTTTCAATCAATGAATGGTCCGGCCATCAATAACAGATCAGTGATATCGGGCCAGGCCTTCGCGGTGCAGAAATCGAAAAAGGAGAACACAGGGATCTTCAAGGGAAAGGGGCAGCGGAAGCGTCGGCGCGGACCGCAGCCTAGACAACTTCTCCCCTGTCGATCGTGATCCTGCAAAGAAAGATAAGACCGTGCCTTAACGTACTACATACTCCGTGCATAGCGGGAGTAGTATGCTAGACGCAAAGAGCTCAAAGGCGGCTGCGAAGTTGTCAAAATCAAAGCAGAGAGACAGATCATTGATCATGCCGTCGTCTCCTATCCTCCCGATGTGACCTTGAGTCTCTTGTGCCCCCGATCCCTTTCATGTAGGCGAGGCACTCCCGGGTCCTGTATTGTGTGCTTCTACCAGCGGAGATTAATAGACAGGGATGTCAAAGCCAATGACCCCGGTTGCACCAAATTCAGGCATCTGATGCAACTATCCATATGTAACCCTGGGTTGGGTGTGTACGGAGGACTTCCACATCCGTCAAACAAGGGGCATCATGAACGTGATCACCGGGGAAGAAAGAGGGGATAGAGGCACTTCCCAAGTCTCTGAACCGGAATTCATCGACAGTAAACTAGACTTGCGATCCATTCTCAGGATACCTGCCCAAGAAGTAGGTCCTGTACGAATATGTAGACACTCGAAGCTGAAAATGTCAGGTATTCGCTGCTCTATCACTCAGTAGCAAAGCTTGCAGAGGTCTTGACATTGATTATTGCAACTTAGCCCTCAACAGGTGTGGTTCTAAATTTTTCTTAAAAAAAAAGCAGCCTTAGAGAATACTATCGTGTATAGAGGAATAGCCGAAGCGATCCGAGATAGGCTATTTTAATCTATCGTTGCTAAATTAGTCACTGTGAGCGGGAATGAACCGAGAATCAAACACCAATGCCCAAGAAATATGTCTTCGCCTAAACGCTTAGACAGCATCGATGCTGGCTCTTGTGGTGACCTGCTCGTTTTTATTACCAAGTTTCGATATTTGAAGGAATGCATCAACACCATAGCCTTCTAAACTGTGAAGCTCAAGACTGCCAGCCCAATACTCAGCATACACCCTGCTCATCGGTAAACCCATACCAAGCCGGAGATTGGGGGGTCGGGAACTCAGAGAGGCTAGGGAACTTTCACGGTATGTCTCCTTATCAGCATGCTTTCTTTCCGCAGATACAGTCAACTCCTGCATAGTAGCGGCCATCGTGGGGACCTGTCCTAGATTTTTCAAGCGGGTCTGAGTACGAGGACCCTTGCTGAAAGACCACAGGTACGGCAGAATCTCTCGGGGAACGCCCCCTCCTTGGTCAGAGATCCGTATGATCACATGCTGAGGTGCTTCACAGATGAGCACTTCGATGGGCGGCGGCTTCCCGGGAGAGTCCTTGTATTTTTCGATGACAGCCTGTACCGAGTTGCGCAGAAGCTCCCCGATGATATACTCCAGGTGGCTGAGAATGTAAGGGAAGGTCGTTTCAAGATGACCCTGTACGGAAATCTCTGGAATCTTATCCGACCCGGAACTCTGCCTCAGAAGATCTTGCACAAGCTTCCCGCAACGCTCAACAACCTCCTTCGCATTGCATTTCAGAAAAACTTCGCCCACAAAATCCGCGTTCAAATCTGTCCGTGCCTTCGAATCAGGAAAGTGCCACGGCGAGTTGAACGTTTCAGTTAGAGCAAGATGCTGCTCCGCTATGACTCGACGAGAGATTCTCTACAGCAAAAGAACCACGTCAGCTTGGGAATCCAGCAATTGTGAGTTGAAGCCTCCATACAGCTCGTAATATGGTATTCATAAATCGATCCATTTCGTCTGGGTCGACGAGATCCTGGCACTCCAGAACACCCATAGCTAAGTTTGGAATCACGGTGAGATGCTCCCTGAGAGTCTCGCGCAAGATAGCGCAATATCTATCATTATCCTCGAGAGTCCTAATCTCCGGAATCACTCTGAATCTCTCAAATGCTTTGTAGTAAAGCTCGTACACAAAGGATATATGAGGGTTGGCTACGACGACATAGGGAAGCTTCTGCATATCTCGCAGACGGTGTGCGATTCTGTCACAAATTAGTGATCACGGCCAAAGAGAGAGGTCACGATACCCAACCTGGTAGGAAGCTCCGTGCGAACATAGTTGGCAGAGCTGATCAATCGCGATTCCGTCAATGTTCGGCCAAAGAAAGTAAGCTGTCTCAGACTGATTGGCCTGACTTCGCGCTCCACCCATCTATCGCAGGGTCAATAGGAGCTCCCAAGTCTTTCCTAGAGAACAAGATCTCCATACTCATCGAGAACAGACACTGGCCGCCATGGAGGCGGACATTGAGTGTGAGGTATTCCTGAGTAAAACCGAGATCTGGGTGCGCATCTCAGCCGGATGTTTTGCCAACATCGAGCTGGATGACGATGCCGCATGCTGGCGTGCCATGCAATGCTTTGTCCGAGCAGAGCGTTCCTGATCGCAAAAGGGGATTCTGTTCAATGTGAGGGAATAATTGAGTGCCCAAAACATGGCTTACCAATGGCCGTCATCTGCCTTGATGGGAGATGTCTCTTGCGTGTGTCATCTTGGGAGCAAGTCGTCGATGTACGCGTGAGTCTTCCCGTGGGCGAGCAAGGGCGGTGACCTCGAGAGTGCCAAGCACAATGCCACATTCCTGCTTGGGCTTATGACGCATCGTCAGCATTCTCCTTATTATTGCCGAGAAGCCGACATCACGGAATGGTCCGTCATTCCATAGTCTTCTATAATACAGTTTGTCCATCGTTGTCCCGTACTCTTGAGAAGACACTGTACCCTCAACGGTTCCTCCATGGTGACAATATCAGAAGCTGCGGCTTTCCACCGATCAGCCCACTCTTTCACTGCATGAGCGCGCGGACTGTCAAAGTGCATTATGTCCCTCGATGTATCTTGCACTTAACTGTTTTTTTCTAGCACTTATCTATTTAGGGCAGCCAGTCATGTGGCAGAGATTTAACTGAGGCTTTATTGGAGTATTTGCTGGACTCCATGTAATACATGGAGCGCTACTAAATCCCGATGGACTGCGGTAGTTGAACCATTTGAAATAGACAGCAGGTAGAATTTTGAGCTATAGAGCCTCTACGGGAAACAAATGTAAGAACTAGAAAAGGAAGAAGTATGAAATGCGGATATTCTCGACGAAATGGCGATGCAAAATCTTCCGGATGAATGGCTTGGGTTGGCTCTAATTCAATGTATAACTCCGCATTTTGGCAACGAAGAGACACCAGATTTGCTGTCAATAATAAATTCGTATCCTTACTGACTACTGCTTGGTAGACGGGAAACTTGGAGACTGAAGAATTTGCGGTTTGTGCCTCAGGGGGAGGGGGAAGGGTGGTGAAAATCGCGGATAAGCAAACGACAAACGGGCAGTGTTTACTACCAAACCCGGATGGATTAGTCCCTGTTGGAGAGTGTGTTGCTTACTCTTTCAATATTTATCCAAGTTACAGGTAAAGAGAAACTAGAACGCTTTTCAGGGGATTCATCAAGGATGAATATGATATCACGGCCAAAGAATAGCGACCAGCTTTGGCTGCCGGATGGCCCCACCTGCGAGGAGGACACTGTACTCAGTCACAATCCCAGGCAGGCTCTGAGGCACAGAGGTTTGTAGAAGAAATATACATATATCATTCACGGAGAAAATGATGAATTCAAAGATGTAGTTGAATCCCCACAGATGCAGGAGTGCAGCGTAGGATGATGTGGTGCTGGGGCTGCTGGAGCTCGATTATTGGATTTGTGAACTCCGCCACTAACTTCGACCCTCCGCGAGCTGGAATCTGTAGCGAGTCTGCCGTGAACTTCTTCAGGAACATCGCCTCATCAAGTTCCGTGCTGCACCGATCCCGACCGCTCCTCTCCTCTGCTGTCTTTTCTTTGTGTTCTTTTCCGGATCTCTCCCACCACTCAGTGAAGCGGCAGTTTTCTGGTCTCAGTGCGCGGAGGCTCTTTCCTCCATGGACAACGTAAGGCCTTGTCGCCTCTCTCTTCAAAACCACCTTTGGATCCCGCAGTCGTGAGGCAGACGATCGCGACACGGTCGCAAAAAGAAGGATGGAAGAAGACTTTGCTAACATGCACATCACTACATCACAGCTCACAGACAATGATATGCTCGTCGACGAATATGAGCAGTATAACAATGACAGAACAGATGTTGTCGTTGTCTCCCGGTCGGGCTCCGAAGAGCCTGAAGCGGAACCTCTCGCAAATGATTGTATGGTCCCTCCTTGCCTTTTCCCGCGACGCATACGAAGTCTCCCTGCTTCATCCTTTCCCCTCCGGGTTTTCGGTGGCGCTGTTGGAACAGTTTCGGGAGATGCGGGGTGGCTGCGCGACAGCCCATCGAGCCCACGATTTGCATCCCTCATCTGGAAAACACTGTCTAATGTGTTCTTGATATGCAGACGAGGCCATGATGGCCCGACTCCTCCCTAAAGACCCCGATTTGGAGACCGAAGACGAGACATATCACACATGGCACATTCAAGACTGGCGGAAGCTCCGGCGGAAGGAGCATGGGCCGATTTTCCATTGCGCCGGTTATCCATGGTGCGTTCAGCTCAGATATTGAGAGATTTGAAGGTGGCATTCTCTAACACGCCTGTAGGCGGATTCTGTTCTTCCCTTACGGGAACCATGTAGAACATGCATCTTTTTACCTAGAACAAGCATGGGAGAAGGAGCCGCCTGAAAACTGGTACGCATGCGTGCAGTTTGCTCTGGTGCTTTGGAATGTAAATGATCCATCGATATATGTATCTCATGGTACGAAATTCCCACTTCGCATTTTGCGGTTACTTGCTGACCCGGGCCAGTTGCAACGCACCGGTTCAATGCCGATGAAGGCGATTGGGGTTTCACTCGCTTCTGTGAACTGCGGAAGCTGTTTAACATGCAGTGGGAAGGCCGTGGGGCGACTCTAGTGCAGAATGATGAGGCAAACATAACGGCCTATGTCCGCGTGGTCAAGGATCCGACTGGTGTCCTATGGCACAGTTTCCAAAAGTATGAAGATGGTAACCGGTTTGCATTCGATTGTGCTAACTGGGTTTAGTTATGACTCCAAAAAGGAAACTGGAATGGTCGGATTGAGAAATCAGGGAGCGACTTGTTATCTCAATTCTCTTCTACAGTCACTGTACTTCACCAATGCATTCCGAAAGGTAGGATCCACCCAATTTCCCAGCCGAAAAAAAAAGAACTGGAATCTAAGCATCTATCCAAGGCCGTCTACCAAATTCCAACAGAACAAGAAGCCACAAAGGAAAACAGTGCTTGGACTCTTCAGAGGCTGTTCTATTCCCTCCAAACGAGCGATCACCCTGTCTCGACGACAGAACTCACGGCCTCCTTCGGCTGGGAATCAAGACAAATCTTTGAGCAACAAGATGTGCAGGAGCTTTCGAGAAAATTGATGGAGAGACTAGAAGAGAAGATGAAGGGCACGCCAGCCGAAAAGGCTCTTCCCGATCTCTTCGTTGGAAAGACGAAGACCTATATCTCCTGTATAAACGTTAATTATGAGTCTTCTCGAGTGGAAGAGTTTTGGGATATCCAGCTCAATGTCAGAGGCAACAAGACACTTGACGATAGCTTTAAAGACTATATTCAGGTGGAGACACTCGAAGGTGAGAACAAATATGATGCTGGACCACCATATGGCTTGCAGGACGCGAAAAAGGGCGTCATCTTCGAGAGTTTTCCACCTGTTCTACACCTCCATCTTAAGCGATTCGAGTATGACATCAATCGAGATGCGATGATGAAGATAAACGACCGACACGCTTTTCCGATGGAATTTGATGCCTCGCCTTACCTCTCAGAAAATGCCGACAAGTCGGAGCCATGGCTCTACCAACTACATGGCGTGCTTGTGCACAGTGGCGACTTCAATGCTGGTCATTACTATGCTTTCATTAAGCCGACCAAGGACGGATTTTGGTACAAATTTGATGATGACAAGGTGATCCGAGCTACGGAGAAGGAAGTGCTTGATGAGAACTACGGTGGTGAATACGATCTTTCCAACGGCTCCATTGGCATCCGACAACCGTATGCGCGAGGTCTATCAACGAAGCGATCGATGAACGCGTACATGTTGGTTTACATTAGAAAGTCAAGATTGGACGAGGTTCTAGTGAATATAACCAATGATGATGTTCCCCCTCACATTGGTATGATGTCCTCTTCGATCGTATTTTGCTTCGCTAACTTGGCTCCTAGAGAGGAAACTTGCCGAGGAACGTGCTGAAATAGCGCGCAGAAAGAAAGAGAGGGAGGAGGCTCATCTCTACATCAACATTGGCGTTCTCACCGAGGAGTCGTTCAAATCCCATCACGGGTTTGACTTGACGAGTGTAGATCTTCCCGCCGGTGATCCAGCGCTGCCAAAACAGTACCGAGTACTCAGGGCCAAGAAGGTCGGGGAATTTGCGCAGCAGATTGCGGAAGAGAAGGGTCTTGACCCAAGTCATATCCGGTTCTGGGTAATGGTCAACCGTCAAAATAAAACGACGCGTCCAGATCAAGTCATCAAGGATCATGATATGACCGTTGAAGAAGCCTACAATAGATTTGGCACGAAAGGAAACCCATTCAGGGTCTGGATGGAAGTTGGCCAGCCTGCAGCAGATGGGACTATTTCCTGGCCGGATGGAAAGGATTCGGTCCTCGTGTTTCTAAAGCACTTCGATGTTCCGGCACAAACGCTGACCGGTATTTGCTCTACCTACGTTCGCAAGAACCAGAAAGTCGCAGATCTTGCCCCGACTATTTTGGAGAAAATGAATTGGCCCGCGGGCACGGAATTCTTACTCTTCGAGGTAGGCCGCAGGTCCTCTCGCAGTTTCCGTTGATTCCTTCTTACAGCTATCACCAGGAAATCAAACACACTATGATCGATCCGATGAAACCGAAACAGACTTTCCAGCAGTCAGAGATTCAAGACGGTGACATAATATGTTTCCAACGGACAATGAAAGAGTCCGAGTAAGTAATGTTTGGTGTAGTGAGATTGGTACCTGAAGAGTCTAACTTGAATAGATTACCGCCAACTGCGATCTACACGGAGGCCAGACAGTATTATGATTATCTGCTCAACCGGATGAACGTCAAGTTCGCTCCCCTCAAAGCAGGGGAAGGGGAGGAATTCACGCTAACCCTTAGTCGAAAGATGACATACGACCAATTTTCGAAAAAGGTTGGCGAGCATCTCAACGTTGATCCTACTCATCTGCGCTTCGCTCCCGTTCTCGCAAGCACTGGAAAGCCAAAGCAATTCATCAAGCGGAATATTGGCCAGAATCTTTATCAGATCCTCAATGGCCAGTACGGAACTTATGGATATAGCATGCATCGGCCGGACGCGCTATACTATGAGATTCTAGAGACAAGTCTCAGCGAATATGAGACTAAGAAATGTCTCAAAGTGACATGGCTCCCGGAAGGAATTACTAAAGAGGTCGGTGATCAAGTGATTACCAAATTGATTTAAGAAACTGATGCTAATCCACACTTCAGCAAACCTTTGAGGTTTTGGTACCCAGGAATGGAACCATTTCTGACCTTCTGGCTGGACTGCAAAAGAAAGCGAATCTCGACGAAGAAACCATTCGCGATGTAAGAGTTTACGAGGCGCACAGTGGCAAGATCTACAAGGAACTCAGCGACAACTTCAGCATTGCTGGCGTCAATGAGTTCGTAACGCTGTACGCTGAGAAGGTGCCGGAAGAAGAAGTCAACATGCAGGAAGGTGAACGGACAATCAATGCGTTCAACTTCGATCGGGAGCCGAATAGGCCACATGGAGTTCCCTTCAAGTTTGTCGTCAAGCCAGTAAGTAAATTGAAGAAGCTCAATGGGGGTTCGTATTCTGACGGTCAGTAGGGCGAAATCTTCAAAGAAACCAAGGAGCGATTATCGAAGCGGACGGGAATCAAGGGCAAGCAGTTTGAAAAGATCAAATTTGCTGTTGTCCCTCGCGCGATGTATTCGAACCCAAGATATCTGGAAGACGGTGCGTTTCAAGTGTCTCTCCCCCGTTCTCCCTTTGGCCATTTGCTGATATCGTGTTTTGTAGATGACATCCTTTCAGACATAGCTACCGATCCTGATGATCTCCTCGGCCTCGACCATGTAAATAAGAACAGGGGCTTCTGGAATAGAAGCGAATCTTTCTTCATCAAATAGACATCACAAGGGCGGGGGTCTTTGCGTTTGGAGTAACTCCCCTTCTCATTGGTCATTCAGCTGGAGTTCATAGGAGGAAGTGTCAGCAGTCAACCACATGGATGACGTGGGTAGTCATGAACCTACCTCCTACCTATCCACTCGCGCATATTAAAGGAGATCATAAAAATCACGGGAACCGGTTAGTGGGATATTATTGACTTCAATTCTTTCCATCACATTTCTATTGCGTTGCTTTGGGTCGGTTTTTCTCTGGAGGAAAGTCATTTCTGCCGGTTTCGCTTCTGCATCAGCGTCTCTAGCAAGCTGTGTAGAGGTACAAGTATGTGAGCAATGAAAGGATGCATCGATTCACGTATATATCTTGTTTTCCTAAATTTTCGAAGACCTGTAGTTTATGTTCATGTTCTGTACTGCCTATCCGCTGGCTTGGCGTAGAGACGGGCTGGCAACTGCCTGAGGCATAAATGCAAACGAACCAAACACTACTACGTGGACGAACCACAGCTGTCCAGATTCCAAACCCCAACTTCTGAATCAACAGCTTGGGTCAAGGAGCAGACAAGCCATCAAGAAGGAAGGGTTATTGTCTCTACCCGCTACATTCACTCCTTTCCGAACACGATGCGCGTTGCGACCCTTATACTCGGCCTGCTGGCCACAGCGGTTTCGTCCGTCTCGGCGACCGCCCTGACCTACAAGCTGGATGCCAACGAGAAGGCGTGCTTCTACACCCAAGTCGACCAGCAGAATGTCAAGGTCGCTTTTTACTTTGCGGTGAGTAACTAATGCTGGATTTTACCACTCCTTCATTTTCTCTTCGCGAATGGTGGTGATTGATTGTTATTGAATGAAGGTACAATCCGGCGGCTCCTTCGATATCGACTACTCCGTTGTCGGGCCCGGCGAGAAAGTCATTATGGAGGGAACCAAGGAGAGACAAGGCGACTTTGTCTTCACAGCCCAGAGTGTTGGAGAATACCGATTCTGCTTCAATAACGAAATGTCGACATTCGCGGAGAAAATGGTGGATTTTGAGATTGCGGTTAGTAGAGCACCTTTCACAATTCCGCTTTTTTACCTTTGCTGGATCGGCATCCTGAGAATGTCTGCCATGCAACTCCTCGACATTCCGAGGATGCTATCGACCTTGATAAACCATCCCTGGCAGGGTCAACTCCATCAGCGGTAGCCAACTGACGAGCCTCCGACTGACGTCCTGTTAACCTTGCAGGTCGAGAACGAACAACGCACCCAACTTCCCTCTAAGCAAGGCGCTAGTCCTGAGCAGGCCTCAGCTCTCGAAGAGTCTATTTTCAAACTCTCCGCTCAGCTGTCCACAATCTCCCGCAACCAGAAGTACTTCCGAACACGTGAGAATCGCAACTTTAGCACCGTGCGCAGCACCGAACGGCGTATCTTCAACTTCAGTGTCATCGAAAGCCTGATGATTATTTCTATGGCGGG
>Ga0008109_10000777_pt1 | contig 13579 bp, 18 predicted proteins | sample HigsolmetaGSP18D_FD_59306 | JGI IMG/M metagenome (GOLD analysis project Ga0008109, IMG submission 59306) | High solid enriched microbial communities from the Joint BioEnergy Institute, USA - SP1-8-D | ecosystem: Engineered > Bioreactor > SSF (Solid state fermentation) > Aerobic > Biomass ...
CCCCCCCCTCTCTCCCTTTTAATCCCTCATCGATCTCTCCTCGCGATGGCCGTTGAATATTGACTTTGGCGAGCATAAAAAATACTCTCGATTCAGGTTGCATATTGCATCTGTTCAATTCCTTTACCATTCACGAGACTGTATTCTGGTGGGCGTTGCGGCTATCAGCGAATACTGGCGGTTCTCTTTTTTTTTCAAGCCATTCCATTCTACTTGACGACGTCTCCCAGAATGTGATGTATATGACCAATGATCAATGATCAATGTCATAGCAGCGGCATTAAAATGAATTTTGGCTTTTTTTCGCTTGTCAATAAATAATCACGATCTGGTCATATTTTTCCTTAGAAAGCTTGCTATCAACAATAAAAAAGTATCCAATATGTGTCTGTGTATATAGGACGGTTTGAATCTCTTTTCCTTCCTTAGTTCTTGGTTCAGCAAGTATGACATGACCCAGATCCCGAGAAGCTGACTGCGGATCCGAAAACATTCGAATCTAAAATCTATATTTGAGCGGCTTGCTTCGGGTTTATAGCGGATAGGCTCCGTCACAAGCTGTGGCTTGATTTTATTTCGGCATACGGTTGAGCAATGAGTATTTGTATGCTTTTCTTGTAATCCTTCTCCTGGTTGTTGTGGTGATACTATTACTCCTCCGGATAATGCCTATGGAGGCATTATACCTTTTTCAGAGCACCGTCAGGCCTACCCGTGTCCTGTTGTGCTTGTTTGTGGTACCTATTTTCCGCTACATTCCTGACATCCCCGACTCACTCCTTGCTGCACACGGATCCCACTGCCGTGTTTGAGCTGAATTGGAGCTGAATACGATATGTGCGTTGCTCTCAATTCCTGTTCAGCCTTTTTTTCTTTTCTATCGCTTTCCTTTAGCACGTAGGGATAGAAAGGGGGCGTCGTCTCTCTCCTCTCTTCCTCTCTCTCTGATTGCACGGCAGGTAGTCAAACTCCAACCTGTATAGCTGCACTTTGCTCGTCTATTTTTCCGACAAGATCAGGACCCAAAACAGTTCTATCGTGGACTGTTCACGCTGGGACAATCGTCCTTGTTGATTTGAGGATAGGTTGTTTTATGTCTGCCAATTTCAACACTTACTCTATTGCTAGCCATTAGTTCGAAGAAAACACGAACAAGGCAACAATGCCATCCAACCACCATGTTTGCCTTACTTTCTCTCCTACTCGCGTCCTCTGTCGTCTCGCCCCCGATCCCTCCGGAGCTAGCGTACCTCCAGGACCTGCACATCTAATAACTGCAGCTTTAAGAACGATTGACAACTCTGAACCAAACCGTCTATTAATTCTATATTCTATTCTGGTATTGGCTATTCGGCTACTCCGATTCAAAAATCTTCAGCTTGTACAACCGCCCCTCGTACGGCCGCAGGACCAACGGATCCTCAGTGGACTCGGTTTTCGTGTTGTAGTTGCATATCAGCAGCCTCGCGCCGTGCAGCGTCAAGCCTTCTTGCGTGTACGAGCAGGACGCGGCGTCGGCGGAGAAGTTGAGAATCACCAGGTAGCACGCGTGCTTGGACCGGCGGATGTAGGACCATGTGCGCGGGTTGTCGGGGTCGAGACATTCGTATGTTCCGTAGAGCTGGATGGCTTTGTTGGTAACTGACTCGAGATGCTTAATATAGTATTCGAGGCACGACTTACCAGTGTGGGGTGGAATTTCCGCAATCGAATAATGTCGTGATAGAAGGACAAGACCGAATCGGAGGCCTTCTGCTGGTTCTTGAGACACCACTCGTCGCCATCAGGACAAGGAGGGATCCAGGGTTTCGCCGTAGCAGTGGTGAATCCGCCGTGAGGGCCATCGCTCCACTGGAAAACCTAAGTACGACCTCTGATAAGTCTACAGCTTGACTTACTGGAATCGGTACGCGGGTATTATCTCTCCCTTTCTGAAGGATGGCTCGTTTGGCGTTTTCTGCCTTTTGAGGGTTCCCATCCTTAGCTGCTTCGGCTGCACTGCAAGCACACGGTCAGCAGAGGAACGTGCTATTGTTCAATACCCTCACAAACTTACGAGTTCCAAAACATGACGGTCTCGATATCCTTGTTCATCTCTTCGGAAAAGCAGCCCGGATTTATCATCCCAAGCTCTTGTCCTTGATAGACAAAGGGTGTCCCTTGCAGCGTGAATAGCCACGTCGCCAGGAGTTTCGCGCACAAGGCTCGAAATCTGGGATTCGAGGTTGTGAATCTCGAAACTCCCCTTGGCTGGTCGTGGTTCTCTGTCCAGAGAGTGTTCCAACCCCTGTGATGGATCATGGTGTGCTGCCATTCCGTGATGATCTTTTTCAGCTCCGGAAGCTCCCACTCTCGGAGCAGCCACTTGTCCCCGTCGTAGCAGTCTAACTCTACGTGCTGGAACTGGATGATCAGGTTCAGCTCTGGACGGGGCTTGTTCAGCGACACGTATTCGATCGCTTGAGCGGGCGTAATGCCACAGGACATCTCGCCGATCGTCACTACATCATACTTGGAAAAGACATGTTCATACATCTCTTGCAGATACGTGTGCACGTTGGGACTGCAAGCTGTGACTTAGCTCTTTTCTCTGTACCGAAGAGAAAGGTTACAGCAGCGCTCACCCGTTGGCAAACAGACAATTAGCAGGCTGAAACGGAGAATCGGGCTTGGTAACTTGAGCGTCCGGCAGACCCGGTGTCTTTGAGATCAGATTCATGCAGTCGAGCTCAATGGCGTCCATTAGTGAGTCTCCTGGAGAATCAAGAACACCTATCGACTTACCCGGAATCCATCGATACCCTTGTCCAGCCACCACCGGAGCACCTCATATAACTCCTGACGGAGTTCAGGGTTCTCCCAGTTGAGATCTGGCTGCTTGTCTCCGAAGAGATGCAGATCTTCTCGAGTCAGCTCGCTACTCCTATGGGCTTGCCCGGTGATGTTCAGCTTACAGTACTCCTGTGCCTCTTCATCCCATGTCCACGCAGAACCTGGGCTGCCGGTCAGTCATCGTCTGACATCAGAGATTCAGCAACTCATTACCCCCAAAGGCACTTTCCCAGTTATTCGGCGGCTGTTTGTTCCCTTCTGCGTCGTACTTCGGTGGCCGCCATATATACCAATCTCTCTTGGGCCCGTTGGGGTCGCGCCGTGACACGCGAGATGTTTGGAACCATTCGTGCTAGTTTCCTATGATCAGTTGTTGGATCGATACTGGTGCATTACAGAACTCACTTCCTGGGAGGTGTGATTTAGAGCAATGTCGAGGATCAGCTTCAGTCCTTTCTCATGGGACTTCTTTACGAGACGATACACGTCGTCTAGCGTCCCATAGAGAGGATTGACATTCTTGTAGTCGCTGATATCATACCTGGTACGCAGCAGTCAGCGTCCGCTGTGATATCACTCGACTGAGATGTCTGCTTATACCCCATGTCAAACATGGGCGACTCGAAGATGGGCGAGAGCCAGACGATGTCGACGCCCAAGTCGACAAAGTAGTCCAGGTTCTCAAGCACCCCTTGCAAGTCACCTCTTCCGTCGTCATTTGTATCCTTGAAACTCGGAACAAGAACTTGGTAAACCGTCGCTCTCTGCCACCATCGCAGGTTTTTCACTTCTTCGTGTTCCTTTTGCGCTGCTGAAGACTCTGGTTCACGTTTTCCCTCTGTGCTATCCATTCCCCTAGACTTTCGATCCTGACCAGCGCCGGCGGATAAATGCAGTCTCTATCGGCATCTTCCCGCTGGGCTTCAGGAGATCCCGATATCTAATGTGCTAGACGCGTCCCGGATTATCCCGGCCTTGACGATAAGATGAAGCACGCAGTCGACTGCTCTCAATGGCTGTTCCAGCGTCCACTGTCTGGGTCTCTTGAGATCATCTCTGGATCATGCGATGTCATCCCACGGAGGTCCATTCCATCCCGGAGGCCATGTGGCGGTCGAGGATCACAATTGGCTCACGGGATCGAAGTCATAGCTACGTCGTCTCCATATACAGACGACCTTTGGGCCCCTTAAACAGAGGGTCCCTAAGCTGTCGATAAGATTGCGATCTCCAGAATGCTCCTGATGAGGAATTCGATATTCCGGAGATTTTTGTACAGCGGGTTGCGACCTTCGACCCCTCTCAGAGCTGCAAAGCCATACATACACACATCGAATTTGTATTATAATAAATCCTCCAATTTTGTCGATAATATACGCAGCGTTTCCAGCATTCCATCTCGACACGCACGCACAATGGCCAGTATCAATCCTTATGTGAACACCACAGCTGCCAATCCTTATCAACCCCTTGTGTTGGATTTTGACCGAGTGTGGTGGCGGGAGATTGTGATATACGAGATCTACGTGCAGTCTTTTCAGGACAGCAATGACGACGGGATCGGGGATCTGCGGGGCATCATCAAGCGCCTGGACTACCTCAAAGACCTTGGCGCTGACATGCTTTGGCTGACGCCCATATATGAATCTCCACTGGAAGATCAGGGTTACGATATATCCGACTACAAGAGGATCAATCCGCTATTTGGGGACATGCAGGCGTGGGAGGAACTCTGTGACGCAATACACAAGAAGGGTATGAAATTAATGATGGACATGGTGTTCAATCATACTAGTTCGCAGGTCCGTCCGTTCAGAACTTGAGTGCATTTGAGAGACTGGGAGTTAGATATTTCGCTAACAGCACGCAGCATTCATGGTTCCTGGAGTCAAAATCCAGCAAAGACAATCCGAAGAGGAATTGGTATTTCTGGAGGAAGGGAAAGACGGGAAAGAACGGAGAGCGCTTACCGCCGAATAACTGGGAGAGTTTATTTGGAGGTTTGCATGAGAATTCTTCCATGATGTCAACCAAGACCTGCTGATAATACATCAGGTCCTGCATGGACTTATGATGAGCACACCGATGAATGGTGTAGGTTTCCTGCTATACGGGGCTTCAACAGAAGGAGCGAGAAACTGATTATTGCAGATTTACACCTTTTCTCATCGTCTCAGCCGGACCTCAACTGGGATACACCTGCGGTGCGGGAGGCCGTCTTTGACACAATAGACTTCTGGGCGAAGAAGGGCACCGATGGTTTTCGTGTATGTTGAAAGTCGTCCTCTTTATTCTGTTTGAAGCTAATCCTTTTCGTTAAATTACAGTTCGATGTGATAAACCTTGTTTCCAAAGTTCCCGGGCTTCCTGACGCTCCAATAAAAAATCCGGACAAGGCCGAACAACCAGCCATAGAGATGTTCACAAATGGGTACTGAATGACCTTTTCGACTGCCTCTGGATATTACGAACAGGACATTGGCTAACTGAACACAGCCCAAATATCCATAAATATCTCCACGAAATGAACATCAAAGTTCTTAGCAAGTACAACTGCTGCACTGTCGGAGAAATGCCCTGTGGCGTGGCAGAGTTCGAGGCAAGCGAGTATGTCGGAAAAGATCGCCGGGAGCTGTCGATGGTCTTTCAATTCCACCACATGGATCTCGACGGTCAGGACGGCGACAAATGGAAGCTGAGGAAGTGGGAACTTCCGGAACTGGAGAGGGTTCTTCGGATTTGGCAACAACATATGCTCGGGAATCATGGTGAGAAGATCTTGAGTTTTGATGTTCCCGAAGAAAGACACTGACGTCGAAATTATCATAGGATGGAACTCGCTGTACCTCGAAAACCATGACCAACCCAGGAGTATATCGCGCTTTGGCACACAGGAACCGAGATATCGCGGGGCGTGTGCTAAGATGCTGGTGACATTTTTGTTGTCGTTGAGAGGGACCCCGTTTCTGTACCAGGGGCAAGAACTCGGCCTTCCACATCCTGAGAACTGGAGCATTGAAGATTACAAGGATGTCGAAACTCAGAAATACTACAAAGCGTACGTAAAAATCACTCCAATGTCCATGTATTTACTTCTAACACGCCGAGCAGAGAGTACGACCGGAGAAAGAAGCAAGACCCATCAAAAGAACCAGACATGTCCGATGTCATGTTTGCCATCAAGAAGAAAGGCCGGGATAACGCGCGCACGCCCATGCACTGGGATAACACCCCGAACTCGGGCTTCACTAGCCCAGCGGTGAAGCCCTGGCTAAGGATGAACGATGGCTATTCCGACGTCAACGTCGCCACGCAAATCCGCGACCCGGACTCCGTTCTCAATTACTTCCGAAAGATGCTCCATTTTAGAAAACAGCATCCTTTGCTAGTAAGTTTTTTTTTCTCCTATGCGATGAGATAGGAGTCAAAAGATATGTCTGCTAACAGATACCCCAAGTTCTACGGTGCTTACGTGCCCATCAATCCCGATGATCATAGGATATACTCGTTCCTTCGGACGCAGGGACCATGGCGCAGCATCGTCTTCTGCAATTTCACGGCGGAGGAGGCGGAATATGTCATTCCGGAGGAGATTGACATCGACCTGGCCGTGATGGTGATAGCCAACTATCCCGTCAATGAAGATAAACTGGAGCGTCGGACCCTGCTCAGGCCGTATGAAGCTAGGGTCTATTCGCTCCGTAACTAGACATCTGTTCGCGGATGTGTTAGAGGTACAGAATTCGTCACGTATAAAATATTTGAAGCATTCTGAAAATAGATCATCTGGACATTTGCCGAACAGCATACACATAAAAAGATCGTCGTTATAGATTGTGAAACGTATACTGCTTATTTTACCCAATATATATGGGGTGAAACATTTCAAATTGCAAATTCATACCTCATCTAGGTCTCCTGTAACTGTATGCAACAGTTCATTAAATCCAGGGACTTCTTTAGGCATTGAACTAATACAAAGAATATGCATCATTAAATTCCAAATTCAGAGCAATAATTGGACCAAGGATTACTGGCGTTAACGGATGTGGCTAATATTATGATCTATTTCCCCTACTGCCTTTTTAAACTCAGACCTACTGATGTCGGAAAAGGGTTCCGCACACGCTTCGGAGTCGTTTTCCGCTCCGCTTGCCAATCACATCAGAATGCTGACTGGGACCCAGGTTAATCTTAATGAATTTTAAAGACGTTACACGTATCTCGATGGATTTGCTTATGTAACTGGCTAGAGAACTGCTGATATGACGTGATGTGGTCCACTTCTAAATCATATATATATATATATATATATATATATATATTCATGCGCTGTCTACTGTAATGGTTTCTGGAGTGGTCAGTTCATGGATAGTCGATGGTTGTGTGTCCAATGTTATGAAAATTAATAGCTACTATACATATATACGACGTGAATAAAATAATATAATGGAGGGAATAATGGTTAACTCTATTAGACAAAGCGGAAGTATGATTTGTATAGATCGTGTTGGCCTGCTTGTAGATTACATTATCATGACATAGATCACATACTAGCAGATCGGATAGAAAAGAAAGGGTCTCTCTCCAATGACACTGCTTGTATCCTTTGCCTATTTACCTACGGAGAATACGTTACCGACTAAGCACATAATATATCATGTTGACCGTCCAAAGTTCTTTCCGGGGCTTGTGTACAAACTTTCGGAGACCTATGACGCGAAAAGGCGCTCAATAACCATGCTTCAACAACAACAGATATGCACTATCGCAGACACGACGCATACAGCATAGACTTAAAGGAAGCAACCATCGAAAACAGAGCGATGAGGTCCAACGAGGGATACAAATCCAGCGCGGTCCTCAACACCACCGAGGACCGTCCACCAGCGGCGCACCCCGAGAAATGGACCGGCCATCCCGGAACCCAAGCGCCCGACATTCGCGTGATACAGGACGGCAAGCACATCTCCATCCTCCATCTCCTCCAGAACGAGTGGACGCTTTTCTCCGAGACCGGCACCTGGAAGGATCTCCTCTCCCAGGCCAAGGAAAGTCGGGAAGTTGCCGTCCGAGTGAAGCACATCCACATCGGCGTCGACGTCAGGCTGCCCGACGACTCTCGCACGTTTCGAGACGCCTTCGGCATCTTGGCCAGCGGCGCCTCGCTCGTCCGGCCGGACGGATATGTGGCGTGGCGGTCTGCTGATATGCCGTCGGATCCTCTGCCGACGCTGGTCGAGGTTCTGCGACGGGCCTCGTCGGCTGGACAGGACTTGCGAGGTCTTCCTGCCACTACAGCGGACAAATCAAGTCTATAAGAAGCCGAAATGGGCCGGATGCGTTGTTGATTTTATCGGAGCATGTGGAGAAGGACTGCCATCCGAATCCCTATTATGAAGTACAATGGTCCTTTCGATGAATTTCTACTGGTGAAGTCGTGAATATTCTACATAGCCTAGAGTCAAAAATACTCGTAAGATGTCCTTTGCGCGTCCATTCATTCCGGCCGCTAAGTTATTGACGATTGGATCTGTGAGATATGATCGAGTTTCTAAGAAGATAGTGATATTGTTTAGCAGAAGAGCATACGCTACCGAAGTTAAAATGTAGCATTTGCTACATTCATGGAAAGCACTCTTGCATCCGTTTGTTCGCGTGTCCCGCGTTTTTATGGGTATCAGTTCCCCAGAGATAAGATCAATTTGACGACAATTCCGCTACTGGCGATGAAGGCATCTCAGCGATGGACTCGTTTGATAACTTAGAAGTGTTCCTAAGATCAAAAGGGGACTTTAACGTCGCCGGACGCTCAAGAATCAACTGGTCGTAGTCCGGTCGGATGTCGTAGTCACTGAACGTCTCTTCGTCTCCGACACCGATTGTTCGAAGGACCAGCTTCTCGTCTTTGATCCAGAAAGCCAGCACCACGTTCTCCTGCGGGAATGAGAGCACCATCTCTCCAGGCTTGAACGAGGCAGAGCCCATTTTCGAGGTGGCTCGTTTCAGTCTGCAGGGATTGAGCGTGCCGTTTGGATTGTAGTCGAATAGGTAGATCTCGTGCATGCTGTTGGCGACAGTGTAGCGTGAGCCGGAAGGCGACTGGGCTGCGTGGAGGATCTTTGTGCTATAGGGCTCGCTGACCAACTCGTCGTATCCGGGTATCGGGATGAGAGCTGGATATTCTTTACCGAAGAAGCCTGTTAGGAATGCGGCGCGACGCCAACGGTCGTAGAATATGGAGGTAATGTCTCCATCGTTTGTGGTCCACTTGCAAGAGTCAGCAGCTTCACTAGAAAATACAGCATTAATTATGAACAATCTAGAAGCAGTGTCACTTACAGGAGGAAGTTTGAAGGACCTTGAATATCCTGGCTTGATAGTCCACGGTTCAGTTGCGCAGTCCCACACGTCAAGGTAGACATGGTGGTCTCCTAAATGCGTTGCAACTATCAAATGCTTGGCATCTGGAGAGAATGACAGCTTCCGCTCAATTACAGTCTTTTGCCTCTGTGACTCTTGGGCGGCTTCTTTTAAAGTGAGAGGCCTCTTGACGGAGCTTGATATAGGACGCTGCTGGTGCTTCTCTACGCGAACCTGATATACATCTGTTTGTTCGGCCAAGATAACACGTCGAATGGACCCATTACCAATTTGGTAAACCAGGACCTGGTCGTTAAGAGTGAAGGCGACATATCTGTCATCGCGCGACACGGCCATACAGATAGAAGAGCGATTACGCTGCGGGGTATCTATAGCGATGAAGGCTTCTGGAGTGGTATTTATGCCGTTAAATATGAGGAGTTCATGATGCTGGACATTGAAGTTAGTGACCATATACAGACTTTAAATGGAATAGTTAACGATGGATCGTCACCTCTCTAGCCGAGGAGACCATAGCACATAAGTTGTGTCCCGCTGCGGCAAAATGTACGCCAGAAACGTCGTATCGATGTTTCTGAGTTAATGTGCCATCGGCACTGGACACATCAAATCTCATAAGCCAGTCGCCGTCTTCAACCCAGACGAGGAGACTGGTGCCCAAAGAGGAGAAGCAAAATCGAAGTCGACGAGGAAGAGGGTTCTCTTTAGAAGATTTCCTCTTTAAGGACATTGTTCTGTTGCTAATGGATTTCGTAATACCCTTCAAGTCTCGAGATGACCTGAAGGCTTGACTAAGGCCGCGTTTTACCTGCAGGGGACTTGCCGCAGCGGGGGAAGTAAGCGGTGGCACTGTGTCGGAAATTGTGACAGTTGGCTTATCCGCAGTGGCTTTTGACAGCGTGGGGGAGCTCTGCAGTAACGAGAGTGGTGTCTTCGGAGATTCTTTAGCGTCAAGCTGAGTGGAGGAACGGCTTGTGGAGTGGCTCAGGGTGTCCGATCGAGATGTAGCCTCACCTGATACTCTGAGAGAATGACGACTGGAGCTTCCATCTGATCGGGTGCGCCCAAGAGTAGTAGATAGGTGTCCAAGTGGCTCAAACAGCCGCGCGTGTTGAATTTTAGTATCTGCTGGGCATAGAGGGCAAAAGGTGTCGACTGCGATGAAAGGGCTATTCTCTTGTAGTTGCTGCTTCCTGTTAATATAATGCATCTACAAGGGGAAAGCGTATTATTATGATTTTTCTGATGCTCCTTCGTGACACCCCAAGAAGATGAGAGATAGTCGAGATTTTACCATACCTCGTAGACATGTCTATCACCCCCCTTTAATCTTTCCTCCAGCAAGTCCTTAGGAACAGGGTGGACAGCTGGGCAGTTGACGACGTATATTGGGATATTTTGTTTTGAGTATCCCTGTCCTCGCTGGTGTTCGGATTCGGGCAAAGCTGTACTCTGCATCCAGTTTTGCAGGTTACGGTGATACTCTCGGGAAACCGTTTCTAGCTCTCCGTTGCAGTCCCAAAGCTGTACTCCTATTAATTAGCCATCTTAGGAAGTGGCCAAGGGAGCTTTCCAAATTCGCCTTTATGTCAACGAGGTGACGCAAGGAATAGTAAATATTGGGATGTCTCTTAGGTAGTGTATCATTGTCTTCCCAGGAAATCAATGTGGACGTGAGGTTTGACAAAATCGGGTATTCCGTCGACATTGGGGCCTCAAAAATCGCTACGACAAGGTTTCTCCGGATTTCTTCAATGTGTTCAGATGCTTCCTCTGCCCATATCGCCGCTTTACTCGAGTATGCCTCTTCCTGGGGGTAGCGACGACGATCGACATGACACTGTATGAGTGCAGATTCGGCAGCCCATAGGACATCGAAGAGCATCCAAAAGGACGCAGTCTGTTCCACACTTCCTTTCCTGAGCAATGCCAGGGCATTGGATACGAGGATTTCCGGTTCGATATTGAGCGGATACTATTGCTCGGTAAGCGACTTGAAACAAGACGGGCGTACTGCTAGTCTCACCAGTCCGGACAAAAACGAGGGGAGGTTCATCTGATCAAAAACAGTCCATAGCCGCTGACTATCAGCTGAATTCGATGACTCGATATAATCTATCGCTTGGGGCAAAAGATTCGAAACGAGGTACTTCTCAGCCTCAGACAGACCCGAATGCTGCCATGCTGCTCTGATTGCTCTTTCCAAATTGTACATCTTCTCCGAGTGGAGAAATTCCTTGCGTAGCATCAAGATTCGAACTCCAGAGAGTAAGGTCTGGGCGATGAAATACCTATGCTTCGAGAATTCGCGTACGCCCGTCGTAGTGCTGGGGAACAGCGCCTGTTTGACCTGGATCAAATACATAATTGTCGAGAAGACGAGCTCCGAGGAAAGGAGGTAGGGAACGAGGTACGGATGGCAGTTCTCCACTCCCGCCATCCCCTGGAGATACGATCGCTGGAGGTCGAAGATGGACTTGATCCAAAAGACCGCACGAGTTAGGGGCTCGATATCGGAGACCAGGCCCTCTTGAAACTGCAGCAGAGCCAGGTCCGCGGCATGCTGTCCAACGATCTCGTGCAGAATGTTTGCGATGTCATGGCGGCCTAACTGCTCCCACACGGCAGCCACCAGCTGATGGGTCATGGAGGAGGTTGATGGCGACACTCAGACGCGTAGGACGGTTTGGTGTCTCTGGTCGGCGGCATCGAGTCGGTCTGGAGGTCCATGGGTTGATAAACAGCCTCAGCATCGCCTCAGGGTAGCTACACCATGTGGATGCGACGTATAGATAGCCCCGCAATCCACCTCCACAAATCGGAGCGCGATGCAAGGTTGATGTACGATTGCGCCTCTCAGCTGGCGAGGATGCCTGTCCTGTCGCACTATCACTATCGCTTTCAGCTGAGGCGCAGAGGAAGGTTGCTGGGATAGGGTGCACAGGGCCTTAGTCTCGGCCCTGTCCCAGACCGTCCATGTGCTACAGACAGACCCTTGCACATCAAGACATTAGAGCGGTGTGCACAGACGATCAGAGGTCATGAGCCTCATCATATGGGCGAGCTTAAAATTATGAGGCTCTTAATGTAAAGGAAAATCAGTATTGTACTGTAGGGATTATGGTATCTAGCTGCCTTCGATGGAGAAGTTCATGGCCACAGCAGATGAAACACCATATGGAAACACAGAGACTGCTACATTACGCGTCGGTATCTACTTTACCCAGACCCAGACCCAGTCGATGAAAGCCTTCGCATTCTCCTCCGTAAATAGTCTCTTCTGGTTCGGCAACTCTAGGATTCCCCGCCGTCGACCGGGCACTACCACCTTCGGCGGCGGGCGCTGGATTTGCATAGACGCGGATCGGCGCCACTTGAGAGGGTTCAGACCGTCAGACTTGATATGGTAGAGAGATATCAAAATGACAAACGCAAATACCTGCCCAAGACACTGTCAGCGTTCTATTACCCCTTCGTAGACATCCATGTGACGGGTATGACTCACACTTATATACGAGGCAATAAAATCTGAAGTTTCAAAAGGGACCAGGAATGAACGCCATCCATTAAATATGAGAAGCAGGGTGCAAAAAATGAAACCGTAGTACGAGCGGAAAAGCTGCCCGTGCGCTCGATATGGATACTGTTCGTCCTCTCGATTGAAAGCAGTCCGGTTCTCGAGTGTATGATCTTTCGCTGCCTCCTTGATACTGGATACGAATGTTAACGCTGAGTGGATTCTTCCGTATCCGAAGACTAATTCAGCAGGGTGGTTGTGGTTTAACTAAGCTTACCGGTGATAGAAGCCAATGTAAGAGCCACAGATGACCAAGTAGACCATGAGTTCAGACACGGTTGCATTAGTCCACATACGCCTAAGCACCTAATACACTTGTTAGAAACAGTGCTCCTGAGCAAATTATGTAGGATATGCGCTTACCAGCGCAGAGTCTGCCTGGACAGTGAGGAACACCAACAGTCCAAACAACCAGCTCACTGTCACTGTAGCTAGTGGAACACCTCTCGATGTTGTCCGCTCCAATCGTCTTCTCCAGGATTGTGCCCACAATGGCCAAGCTTCTGGAACGCCTGCAAGTGCATGGAGTATACGGGAGGAGTTGTAAAGGGAGTTGATACCAGAGGTCGTAGCAGAGAAAATGAAGACGCCGTTGAAAAAGTTTGGCCATCCATGGAGATGATTCCGGACTGCAGCTAGGATGAATAGAGAATTCTGTCCGCCACGTATGGAGCTCCAGTTAGCCTGTGCAAGGTAGGGGTCGTCGTACGGGACGTTGAGCCCGCCGGCGAAGGTTGCGAATGTGTACAGAACGGTGATCCGAATTGTAAGCTTCTTTGTCGCGAT